>Ga0156202_107_pt1 | contig 53676 bp, 43 predicted proteins | sample RifCSPlowO2_12_FD_107855 | JGI IMG/M metagenome (GOLD analysis project Ga0156202, IMG submission 107855) | Candidatus Magasanikbacteria bacterium RIFCSPLOWO2_12_FULL_43_12 | reverse complement strand
CGTCGCTGCGTGGCGGCAAGTGGCCGAATGGTTCGGTTACAAGGGACCGGTGGTATGGTACTTCAGAGGCGGAGTAACACGTGAAGATGTCTTTGCCGAATACGGCCATGCAAGGATACTTAATAAGATCTTTGACTGGTGGGTGGAACGTGGCCCATTGTTCGTGTTCTGGGTACCTTGCTTGCAAAAGGTGACAGGCGACCTTCATGCCAATGCTAGTGAACAACGTGTCTTCATGAATGCATTACACCAAGATCACTTTTCCATGCCACCAAGTCACGTCTTGTCTTTCGGAGATAGTCTGACTCTGTATCTCCTCTTGCTTCACCACAAGCGCATGGCTGGCCAGTACTTTCTGCCGCAAAATGAGGCGCGTGGTAGCTGGTTGATACGGACAAACTCCTTCTACCAATACAATGATGAAAGGATCCACATCTATCTTGGTGGTTGGGGAGGAATAGCTCTTGACTTCAACGGTGACGCTGAAGCAGACAAGGGACTGACACGTTTCTTCGCGCTCGGGGTCGAGTCTGCCAGCAACTTCACTCTCAAACGGGCCGCGTAAAGGCCTGTCCTACCAAAAGCCCTCCGATGTACATCGGAGGGCAAATCATTTTTGAAGAATTTTTTTGTTTCTCATCCTTTTCTTTTGGGATTTTTGTAATTTTATGTCCCGTTAGGGACATCTGATAGTAGCCAGGCACTTTAGTGCCTGGTAAAGAATGTTTAATATAGTCTAAAAGTCCCAGAGGGACGACACATAGTTCTGTCTGCCGTCCCTACAGGACTTGTGTTTTAAGTGATGAATTTTCCAGGGCATAAATGCCCCGGCAACTATCATGCGCCCCTACGGGGCTATTACGTCGTTCCTCTTAATTTCCTAATCCTTTCTTCTATCGGCGGATGGGTGGAAAACAATTTGGAGAAACCGCCAGACTTAAGCGGATTGGAAATAAATAAATGCGCGGTGGCCGAGGAAGCGGTGGCGAGCGGAATGTTTGATTGAGAAATTTTTTCCAGCGCGCGCGCCAAACCTTCAGGATAACGAGTTAATAGCGCGCCTGACGCGTCAGCCAAATACTCCCGTTTGCGGGAGATTGCGAGTTTAATCAACTCGGCGATTATTGGCGACAAGATTAGCAAGACCAAACCAATTATCATAATTATTCCGCCTAGCTGTCCACCTCCGCCGCGGTTATTAGAATCGCGTTTGCCGCCGAACAATCTGGCGCGGAAGAAAAAATTTGAAATTAACGCGATCATTCCAACCAGTACCACGACGATTGTCATCAAACGGATGTCGTAATTTTTAATATGCGACAGTTCGTGCGCGATAACGCCCTCCAGTTCTTCATTTTTTAAAGCGCTGATGATTCCGGTTGTCAGAGCGATGGAAGCGTGTTGCGGGTCTCGTCCGGTGGCAAAAGCGTTGAGAGCTGGGGAGTCAATAATATATACTTTCGGCGTTGGCGTTCCCGCGGTAATGCAAAGATTTTCCACCATTCGGTAAACATACGGATTATCTTCTTTCTTTGTCAGCCGCGCTTTGGTTGACGATAGAGCAAAGCTGTCGCCTTTGTAATAGCTCACGAGCGATGTCAAAACAGAAAATACAACCGCGAACACTAAAATACCGTAGCCGTAATTCAAATACACCCCGATAAACCAACCAAGGGCGATGATAAAAACGAGGAAGATGGCGACTAGCAAGATAGTTTTGCGTTTATTGGAGTCGATTTGGGAGTACATAATTATAGGCTTACGAGGCTGACAAGGCTGACAAGGCTTACGAGGCCTTGTGAGCATTGTAAGCTTTTATGGCTTTGTAAGCCCTTACAATTTAACTTCCACAATCTCCCTCTCTTTCTCGTCTTCAATCTCAAAGAATTCATACTTGGTGAATTTCAGCGTATTGGCGAAGAAGTTGTTTGGGAAGACTTCAATTTTCGTATTGAAATCACGCACCATGCCATTGTAAAATCTGCGAGAGGCTTGGATTTTGTTTTCCGTGTCGGAAAGTTCGTCCATCAACTGGCCGACATTTTGATTGGCTTTCAGATCCGGATAAGCTTCCACCGCGATTTGCAACTTACCTAACATGCCGCCAAGCATGCTTTCGGCTTTGGCCAATTCAGCGGTATTGCCAGCCTGTTGCGCTGACATGGCTTGCGAACGCGCTTTGGTGATGTCCTCCAACAATCCTCGTTCATGTTGCATGTATCCCTTGACGCTGTTGATTAAATTCGGGATTAAATCATGACGGCGTTTTAATTGCACGTCAATGTCGCTCCACGCTTCCTTAGTTCGGTTGCGCAGGCGGATGAGGCCGTTGTATAGGGCGACGATCCAGATGGCCGCTATTGCCACAACAGCTATAATGACATAGGTGAGTGTCATATAGATTTAGTTAATTAAAAATTAGACTTGAATAATTTAGACTATTGGAGTATAATCTTAAGGATATTATAGCATGGACTGTAAAGAGACACAAGGTAAATTTGGACGCAAGCGGTATTCAATAAAAAGAGGTTTAATTTTCAATTTCTAATTTTCAATTTTTAAACAATTTCTAAATCCTACAATTTTCAGTTTTCGAACGGTCAAGAATTGAAAATTAAAACATTAAAAATTGTTTAAAAATTACAAATTGAAAATTAGAAATTAAAATGAGATTCTATATCTATCATGGGCTATGTTAACAATTATTATCTTTATCTTAATCCTCGGTCTACTGGTTCTGGTTCATGAATTCGGCCATTTTATCACTGCCCGCAAATCAGGTATGAAAGTTTTTGAGTTTGGCTTTGGTTTTCCGCCGCGGGTCATGGGTGTTTACAGGGATTCGGATACAAAAAAATTAGTTTGGAAATTTGGAAAGGAGAAAGAAGAAATTCCGACCACGGTTTATTCTTTAAATCTGTTGCCCCTCGGCGGATTTGTTCGTATTAAAGGCGAAGATGGTGGCCAGGCCAATGAACCTGACAGTTTTGGTTTTCAGAAAGCCTGGAAACGGGCAGTGGTTTTGGCCGCCGGCGTGACAATGAATGTAGTTTTGGCCGGAGCGCTTTTATCTTTTGGTTTTATGATTGGTTTGCCGACCGACTTGTCGGTTGATCCTGGTAAGTATGCTGTGATAGTTGAACAAGCGCAGGTAATGGTGCAAGCAGTTGATAAGGCCTCGCCGGCTGAGGAAGCTGGTATTAAATTCGGCGATCGGATTTTGAAGATAGATGGGCAGGAAATCAAGAGTTCGGAAGGCATGGTTGACTATGTTCAAGCGAATTTTGAAAAAGAAATGTTGTTGTTAGTTGAAAGAGGCGGCACGCAAACTGAATTAAAAATGACACCCCGTTTAGTCAAACCAGGAGAGGGCAGCCCTCGTTTGGGAGTAATGCTCGCTGACGCCGGCATCGTGCGCTATCCGTGGTATATCGCTCTGTATAAAGGTTTTATTGCCGCTGGTATCGGGTTAATAAATATTTTTATTGCTTTTTATTTACTGATAAAAAATTTGATTTTAGGACAAGGATTGATGTTTGAAGTGTCAGGGCCGGTCGGAATCGCGGTAATGGTTGGCCAAAGCGCGCGGTTGGGAATCAGTTATTTAATTAATGTTACCGCCATGATTTCGCTATCACTTGCCGCGATAAATATTTTGCCGATTCCGGCTCTGGACGGCGGCCGCATCCTGTTTATTTTGATTGAAAAAATCATCCGCCGGCCATTGCCGATGAAATATGAACAGTTTGCCCATACCATTGGTTTTGTTTTGTTGATGATTTTGATTGTCGCGGTGACTGGGAGGGATATTTGGGGGTTGATCAAATAATATTACTAATATACTAATAGAGTACTAATGATACTAATGGATACTAATATGACAGAGAGCGGGTTTTCAGAACAATCGAGGCTAAGCGAAAAAGAAAGATTTGCGTTACAAAAGGTCAACGAATGCGCTCCGCAGTTTGCTTTAGAATACCCGCAAATCGTAGAAGATGCACAGAACATGTCTGCGGTTGAAATTGCTAGTAAGTACGGTGTTTCAGAGCTCTATGGGGTGACGGGGACAATAGCTCTAGTATTGTTAAGAGAGCACTACAAACATTGCTTACATCAGAACAACGTCGCGATGTGTTTGGTCCTCGGTTACACACAGTAAGAAGCAGGGTTGGCAAAGAAGTGTATGAAGAAAAAAAAGGTCTCTGGGGCATGACACCGGAAAAAAGAGCCAGTGTTCATCGTCGCGAAAATAAAGTTAAAGCCGGTAAGGCGGCCAAGAAACGATTTAGTTTGTCAGATGCAGAACGAAAAGAAGTTTCGGCACGAGCAAACGCTGCGCGTGTAGATAGTTGGGAAAATAAAATAGTTGATGGTGTGAGTGAAGGAGATTTCGCAAGACGTTTGATTGGCCTACCGGAATATCGTATCGCTGTTGCCGGTCCACACAAAGGTCAGCCTGATTATAGAAGAATTGCTGGAGCAGTTAATGAGAAATATGGAAAAAATAGAACAAAAGAGAGCGCACAGGCTTTTTTTTAAAGAGAAAGGGCGAAAGAAAAAGGTAAAAACAAAGGATAGCTTTCAACCTAAAAATTAGTATCTTTATGAAGAATCAACTAGAAAAAATTAAAAAAGATTTTTTTAATGCTGTGACGGAAGTCAAGGACGCTTTGCAGTTGGAAGAACTGGAGCAAAGATTTTTTTCGCGCCGTTCCGGCGAGTTGACGCAGATAATGAAAAATTTGAAAGATCTTTCAGGTGAGGCGCGGCAAGAGTTTGGCAAGTTGGCGAATGAAGTCAAGCGAGAACTGGAAGAGGTGTTTGCAAAGAAAAAAGAAGAAATTAAAGTATCGGAGATGGGAGATATTTTAGAAAGAGAAAAAATTGATGTTACTCAACCAAAATTGCCTGGTAAAGAACGCGGGCATCTGCATCCTAACACTTTAGTACAGAATGATTTGGAAGATTTGTTTACTTCCATGGGTTTTATGGCGCTTGATGGGCCGGAGCTGGAAAGCGAGTATTATAATTTTGAAGCGCTGAATATCCCGGCCGATCATCCGGCGCGCGACATGCAGGATACTTTTTATATTTCCGCCCAAGGCGGATCCGCTTCGGGCGGAAAAAACTCTAACAGTTGGGTGATGCGCACCCATACTTCGCCAATGCAGGCGCGGGCGATGCAGAAATATGGCGCTCCGTTGCGCGTGGTCGTCCCGGGCAGAGTGTTTAGAAATGAAGCCACTGACGCGCGGCATGAACACACGATACAACAGCTGGAGGGTTTTGTCATTGATGAAAATATAAATTTTTCTCACCTCAAGGGAGTTTTAGATGTGGTCGCCAAACATCTTTATGGTGATAAAATTGAAATCAGATTGCGGCCCAAATTTTATCCGTTTGTTGAACCCGGCGTTAACGGCGAAGTAACTTGTTTTTTGTGCGCCGGGAAAGGTTGCCGCGTTTGCAAACAAAGCGGCTGGCTGGAAATTTTTGGCGCGGGCATGATTCATCCGAATGTTTTGAGAGAGGGTGGTATTGACATAAAAAAGTATCAAGGTTTTGCGTTTGGGTTCGGGCTGGATAGGCTGGTGATGCTGAAGTATGGCATTGATGAAATTCGTATTTTAAAAAGCGGGGATTTGAGATTTTTGAGACAGTTTTAAGCATTGATTTAAACTGATTAAAAAAAGATTACACAGATAAAATATGTTAATTTCTTTCAACTGGTTAAAACAATATACTGGTTTGCCAAGTTCTACTACGCCTGAAGAGATTGCGGAAAAGTTAAAATTGTCTACAGTTGAAGTAGAAAAAGTTGAACGACAGGGGAAAGATTTGAAAAGCATCGTTGTCGGTTTGGTAAAAAAAGTTGTCAAACATCCTGACGCCGATAAATTAAAAGTTTGCACAGTTAATGACGGCGCGCAGGATTGGCAGGTGGTTTGCGGCGGTTCAAATGTGAAAGAGGGGATGAAAGTTGCATTTGGCAGAATTGGCGCGAAAGTGCGCTGGCATGGGGAAGGCGAATTGGTTGTATTGGCGAAGGCAAAAATTCGCGGCGTGGAATCATTTGGCATGATTTGCGCGTCAACCGAGATTGGGTTGGGCGACAGGTTCCCATTGAAAGAAGAGAAAGAGATATTAGACCTGAGCGAGATATTGGATATTGGAAATTGGAAATTAGGCTACGAATTGGCGAAGGTGCTGGGCATGGACGACGTCATTTTTGAAATTGACAACAAGAGTTTGTCCAACAGGCCGGATTTGTGGGGGCATTATGGAATGGCGAGAGAAGTTGCCGCGCTGTTCAAAAAAGCGCTCATAGCGTATCCAATTAAAAAAACAAAGAAACAAGATACAAGAAACAAACAAATTCAAAATTATAAATTACAAATTGATGTTGAGGATAAAAAGCTGTGCCCGCGATATATGGCGGTGGCGATTGATGGGATAAAAATCGCGTCATCGCCGGATTGGCTGCAGAAAAAATTGCTGGCAGTTGGTCTGCGGCCGATTAACAATATAGTGGATATTACAAATTATATAATGTTGGATTTGGGACAACCGATGCATGCGTTTGATGAGTCCAAAGTCCTAAAGTCCATAAAGTCTGTAAAGTCAGAGATTACGGTGAGGCGAGCGAAGGATGGAGAGAAGTTTACGACTTTGGATGGTATTGAGTATGAGTTGAAAAGTGAGAATTTGGTGATTGCCAATAAAGAAAAAGCGATTGCCTTAGCCGGGGTGATTGGCGGGCTGGAAAGCGGGATTGGTAATGAGACAACAGCCATAATTTATGAATCGGCGAATTTTGATGCCTCGTCCATTCGCAAGACATCAACTCGGCTTGGTTTGCGCACTGACAGCTCGGCGCGGTTTGAGAAAAGTTTGGATCCTAATAATTGCGAACTGGCCATGCGAAAAGCGATTGAGCTGACACTGGAACTGTGTCCGGGAGCCAAAATCGCGAGCAAAATAGTTGATGTGAAAGATTTTCATCTTCAGCAAGGGCCGATTGAGTTGCCGCTGGAGTTTTTACATAAAAAAATCGGGGTGGAAATAGATAAAAAAGAAGCAATTAAAATTTTAGCCAATTTAGGTTTTGAAGTTAAAGAAAAGAAGGGCGTTCTGTTAGTTAAAATTCCGACTTGGCGCGCGACTAAAGATATTTCCATCGCCGAGGATCTAATTGAGGAAGTGGCGCGGGTTTATGGTTATGGCAATATCCCCGCATCTTTGCCAAAGTTTCCGATTGTCCCTCCGTCCAAAAACGAGCTACTGGCATTAGAAAGAACAATAAAAGAAATTTTGGCGCTGGAATTTGGTTTTAGCGAAGTTTATAATTATTCTTTCGTGTCGCCGCAGTTATTGGAGAGATTGGGCATTGACTCCGCTGGTTTAATAGAGTTAGATAATCCGGTAGCCGAAGACCGTCCGTTTTTGCGCCGCAGTTTGTGGCCGGGCTTGCTGGAAAACGCGGAAATGAATTTGCATCGTTTTGACGAGGTAAAGATGTTTGAAATCGGCAAAGTATTTAATTCCGAGATTTCAGGACTGCGAGTTTCCGGTAACAGCGATGAGCTTCTGCCCGGTCAGCCGTTGTATTTAGGTCTGGTTTTTGCCGGCAAGGGCGTTTTAACGCCTTTTTATGAGCTTTCCAATGCTTTAGCGGGTGTATTTGAACGTTTGGGCTGTGCGGCTGAATTTAAGCCTGCGACGCATGAGCTGGGCAAAGTTATCCACAGGGGCAGGCAGGCGCAAATTTTAGTAAGTGGCGAAGGCATAGGCGCGATTACCGAAATTAGTCCGTCGTTTTCCGAACGTTTGGGTGTGGATTCGCGAGTTGCTGTTGCCGAATTGGATTTAGACAAACTGCTTTCGTTGGTTAACGATAATATCCAATATCACAAAATATCTCAATATCCGTCTGTCGTCCGCGACATCGCTTTTATGGTTGATAAAAAAATTGAACACGCGCGGATTGTTTTTGAGCTTAAAAAAATTGATAGGTTAATTGTCGGCGTGGAATTGTTTGATGTTTATGAAGGCAAGAATTTACCGGCGGGTAAAAAAAGTTTAGCGTATCACATCACTTATCGTTCGGATGATCGAACGCTTGAATCCGCGGAAGTTGACGCGGCGCACGCGAAAGTAGGCGAAGTGTTAAAGAAGAAGTTTGAAGCAGAAGTGCGATGTGTGTTATAATATAAACATGACGAATAAACAAAGAAAATAAATTTTTAACTCACGAATGCCGCCTGCCGGCGTTAGTGAACGGAGGAAATATGTTAGAAACAAGTTCAGATCTTTTATACATCGTTTCCGCGTTTAGTATTTTGTGGTTCACGGTATTTTTGTGTTGGCTGCTGTATCAAGCCGCGCGGGTTTTGCGCAATGCCAATCGGATTATAGAAAATTTAACGCAAAAATTAGAGCTGATTACCGACGCGGTGGAATTTATCCGTAAAAAAGTTGACGGCCTTTCCAGCAGTATGGGAGTGGTGAGCACCATGGTGGCGAATTTGGTGGAAAAGTTCGTGGTCAATAAATTGGCGAACAAGTTGGAAGAGAGGGGAGAGAAGAAAAAGAAGAAGTGAGTCTATAAAGTCCTTAAAGTTTGTAAAGTCATAAAGTCCCTCTTGACAGGGGATTTTATTTTTACTCCCCCTCAAATTCCACCAAATGGAAAGTCTTGAAACCAGCGTCTTCAATTTTTTTACTCCCGCCCAACTCCGGCAAATCAACGACAAAACCGCACTCAACAATGTCGCCGCCGGCTTTTTTAATCAGTTTGCAGGCGGCGAGAGCTGTGCCGCCGGTGGCGATTAAATCGTCAATGAGTAAAATTTTTTCACCGGAATTAATCGCGTCTTTGTGGATTTCAATAATATCCGGGCCGTATTCTTTTTCATATTCTTCTTGAATCGTCTCCGCCGGCAGTTTGCCTTTTTTTCGCACCGGGATAAATCCGATGCCAAGCCGGTCGGCCAAAGCGGATCCGATAATAAAACCGCGCGCTTCAATTCCGGCTATTTTGCTGATGGAAAAATTTTTGTATCTTTCGTGTAACAAATCAATCAGATGTTTAAATCCCTTGCTGTCTTGAAGCAGGGTGGTAATGTCGCGGAACATAATACCCGGTTTCGGCCAGTTGGGGATAGTGCGGATTTTTTCTTTTAACGAGTTCGGCATATAGCTTGTGGATAGTTAAACTGTCTGTCATTGCGAGCGACCCAAGGGAGCGAAGCAATCCATCGTCAATTGGCGACTGGATTGCGGAGCCTGTCCCGAGTGAATGAGAGGGATCGCGCGAGCTCCTCCTCGCAATGACAGAAGCTTTATTTTATATTTGGAATGGTATGAAGAATAAGGTTCGTTACTTTTTCCGCATTTTCTTTAAAAATTTTAAGCACTGCTTCCCAGCTGACCGGCTCCTCGTCTTCTTTCCAGCAATCATAATCTGTTGACATGGCTATCGCCGCATATGGTATGCCGGCCTCTTTCGCCAATGTCGCTTCCGGCGCGATGCTCATATTAATTACATCCGCGCCCCACGCTCTAAACATCTTGCTTTCCGCTTTGGTGGAAAAACGCGGTCCCTCAATTGTCACCACTGTGCCTCTATCGTGAAAAGTTAAATTCAAATTTTTACAGCCGTTAATTAGAAGTTCGCGCAGTTCAACGGAAAACGGTTCGGCCATTGGCGTGTGTTGCGGCTGATGCGGCGCGAATTCTTCGTAAAAAGTGGAAAAACGATGTTTGGTGAAATCAATAAATTGGTCAAGAATAACCAAATGTCCGCGTCCGATTTCTTCGCGCAATGATCCAACCGCTGTGGTAGCTAAAATATGAGTGCAACCCTCGTTTTTTAGCGCCAAGATATTAGCGCGGAAATTTACCTGCGTCGGCGGTAGGGTGTGTTCGCGGCCATGTCTGGCAAGCAGAACCACGTCAACGCCGCTGATTTTGCCTTCAATCAGCGAAGAAGATGGTTTGCCGTATTTAGTCTCCGCGGTCTTTTCTTGGCTTTTTTCCAATATGTTGGGGCTATCCAATCCGGACCCGCCGATAATGCCGATTTTTGGCATAGCATATCTATTAAGCATAAGTTGATTTTAACATTGCGGTTGATTTTTGGCAACAATCGTGTCGTTTTTTTGTGTTTTGTTATCTGTGTTTTGTGTTATGACAAGCGGCATTGTCAAAAAAGTACAGATATTATAATATAGCACTGACTGTTTTCTATTTACACAAAGAGAATAATCATTTTTTCGCTGCGGAACTCCTCGCGCGAGCTCGTCACACAGTCCTCGCTTCAAAAATGATTATTCTCTTTGCTTAGCCGTTTTATGGATAAATTTGTTCACCTACATGTTCACTCACATTACTCGTTACTGGACGGTTTGACGCAGATCAAGCCCTTGGTTAAGGCCGCGAAAGAGCGCGGTTTTTCAGCTTTGGCTTTAACTGACAGTGGTTCTTTGTATGGCGCGATTGAGTTTTATGAGGCTTGCCGCGTGGAAGGCATTAAACCGATTATTGGGTTTGAGGCGTATTTTGGTCCGCGGAAATTGACTGATAAAGATCCGCAAATAGATAAAGAGATGCATCATTTGATTTTGTTAGCGGAAAATTACGAGGGTTATAAAAATTTAATGAGTTTGTCGTCGATCGGGCATTTGGAAGGTTTTTTTAACAGCAAACCGAGGATTGACAAAGAAGTGCTAAAAAAATATTCCGGAAATATTATCGCTTTGTCAGGCTGTATCAATGGGGAAGTGCCGCAATTATTAAAACAGGATAATTTAGCCAAGGCGAAAAAGGCGGCGTTGGAATATAATGAAATTTTTGGCCAAGGAAATTTTTATTTAGAACTGCAAGATCATCCGGCGATTGAAGGACAGCTGGATGTGAATACAAAAATTATTCAATTATCTAAAGATACCAGCATTCCAATGGTAGTAACGCGCGACGTTCATTATTTGGAAACTGATGACGCGGAAGCGCAAGATATTTTAACCTGCATCCGCGAGGGCTGGAAAGTCGGTCAGATGAATCGCGAGGATTTTCGGCAGGTGGACCGTTCTTTAAATTCCGCTAAAGATATTATTTCTCGTTTTCGCCATGTGCCGGAGGCGATTGAAAACACGGTCAAAATAGCGGAAAGAATAAATTTAGAAATCAATTTAAACGCTTGGCATTTCGCGCCGGTTGAATTACCAATCGGGAAAAGCGCGTCGGAAGTGATGGAAGAAATTGTTAATGCCAGAATCGGGGATTATTATCAGCCAATAACCGAAGAAGTTAAAACCCGCGCGGAGTATGAATTAAAAATTATTAGAGAGAAAGGCTACTCGCCGTATTTTCTTTGCGTGGCTGACTATGTCAATTATGCCAAGGAGCACGGCATTGTGGAAACCACCAGAGGTTCGGCCGCCGGTTCTTTGGTTTCCTACGTAATGGGAATCACAACTGTTGATCCGATCAGATTTAAACTGCCGTTTGAACGTTTTTTGAATCCGTTTCGTCCAAGTCCGCCGGATATTGATACGGATTTTGCCGATGATCGCCGCGATGAGATGATTGATTATGTTACCAATAAATATGGCAAAGAAAAAGTGGCGCAGATTATCACTTTCGGAACCATGGCGGCGCGGGCGAGCGTGCGTGATGTTGGCCGAGCGCTCGGATATTCCTATAGTTTTTGCGATCAGGTGGCTAAACTAATTCCGATGGGTTCGCAGGGTTTTCACATGACGATTGATCGCGCTATGATTGAAGAGCCGGATTTAAAAAAACTTTATGGTTCAAAACCGGAAGTAAAAATTTTGTTGGATTTGGCCAGAAAAGTTGAGGGTTGCGCGCGCCATACTTCCATCCATGCCGCGGGCGTGGTTATCGCGCCAACGCGATTAACTGATTTTACCCCGGTGCAAAAAGAAACCGGCGGTGAAAAAACAATTACTCAATATGAAATGCACGCGGTGGAAGCAGCCGGTTTGTTAAAGATGGACTTTTTGGGCATACGCAACCTTTCTATTTTGGGAAAAGCGGTTGAATTCGTGGAAAAAACCACCGGCGAAAAAATTGATATTTATAAACTGCCTTTTGATGATAAAGAAACATTTGAAATGCTCGCGCGAGGGGAAACCATGGGCACATTTCAACTTGGTGGTTCCGGTATGACGCGCTGGTTGAAAGAACTTAAACCGACGACGATTGATGATATCATGGCCATGGTCGCTTTGTATCGTCCGGGACCAATGGAATCAATACCTGAATATATTCGCCGTAAACACAATCCCGCGGTGGTTGAATATCTTGATCCGCGCATGGAAAAATATTTGGGAGCGTCCTTCGGGCTTTTGGTGTATCAAGAGGATGTTCTTTTGACCGCCATTGAACTTGCCGGATATAGTTGGACCGAAGCGGATAAATTCAGGAAAGCGATTGGCAAGAAAATTCCCGCGGAAATGGAAAAACAGAAGATTAAATTTTTTCAAGGCTGCCGCGATAATGGTAATTTGTCGGAAGAAAAAATTAATCGGTTGTGGGAAATGATTGAACCGTTTGCGGCATATGGGTTTGGCAAAAGTCACGCTGCAAGCTACGGCACCGTCGCTTATCAAACTTCTTACATGAAAGCGCATTATCCGGTGCAATATATGACCGCGATTTTACAGGCCGAGTCAGGAGATACCGATAAAGTCGCGGAGATTGTTGCCGAATGCCGGCGGATGAATATTGAAGTTTTGCCGCCGGATGTCAACGAAAGTTTTCGTAATTTTGCCATGGTATCCAAACCCGGCGATCCTGGCCGCGTCCGTTTCGGTTTAAACGCGATTAAAAATTTAGGCGAACATATCAGCGGTGTGATTTATCGCGAAAGAAAAGAACAAGGACCGTATAAGACATTGGAAGACCTGTTGGAACGGATTGATGATAAAGATTTAAATAAAAAATCAGTGGAAAGTTTGATTAAGTCCGGCGCGTTGGACTGTTTTGGTTTTGACCGCGGTCTTTTGCTTTTTAATGTTGAGAATATATTGGCTTTTGTCAGGGAACGGCGCGAACACAAAAATACTTCGCAGAATTCTTTGTTTGCCGGTTCAAATATAATGCTGGATAATAAAATTAAATTAAAAGATACTTCGGCGGCGAGTCTGGACGATAAATTAAAATGGGAAAAAGAATTATTGGGTCTGTATGTTTCCGCGCACCCGTTTGAATATTTTGAAAAGGTGATGGCGCGCGCGTTAGTGCCATTGAATCAGGTGGAGGAATCACCGCGCGATAGTTGGGTGGTAATCGGCGGCATTGTTGATTCCATCAAGAAAAAAATCACAAAAAAGGGCGAGGTGATGATATTCGCCACGATTCAAGACACTACCGGCGTGATGGAATTGTTAGTGTTTCCCAAGACATATGAACAGACGCAAGGTTTGTGGCAAGAGGGGAATATCGTCTGCGTGGTTGGCAAAACGCCGAAAGAGAAAGGCGATAATAAAGTGTTTGTTGAAAAAGTTTTATTGCTCACCAAAGAAAACGCTTTGCGCGTGTGCCGCGAATTATCCATTGGAAGTGTTTCAAGCGACAGCATTCAACAACATCAGCCGGATAAGGCGATAACAATCAGTTTAAGTAAAGAAGAATTGAAAAACAAGGCGCAAGAATTAAAAAATTTATTTATAAAATACCCGGGAGAGTATCAGGTTTTCGTCAAAGTCGCGGACAATATTATCCGCGCGCAGGCAATGATTGATTGGAGTAGTGGTGTTGAAGATGAGTTGAAGAGAGTGGCGGGAGAGGGGAGGGTTGAGGTGAGTGAGTAGTTGGTGTTCTTTTATAATATTGCGCACAAGGAGGTATCTTGACAAGATTCTAAAAATGTAGTACAATACTTTGTTAGTTCCTTATAAAAAAATAATTTTTTCCAGCTTTCTTTTTGGCTTATTTTAGCAATAAGTTAGAAAGAAGGCTGGGAGTTATCTCGGCCTTGGTTGGCAAGCCTGGGGCGCGGAACATGGTGTTTTGTGTGAGTGGCAAGCCAAAAGTTGGAGGTGCGTCATGCCAAAGGCGAAGAACGTGTTCATGATCGTGAAGGTTCTCGGGTGGCTTGTGTCTGTGATCGGCGCGCTCTTGGAGGAGCTCAAGGATTTGCTCGGCGACAACGAGGAAGCTATCAACGAGCGTCTTCACCAGCTGGTCAAGCCGGATGGACGCAAAACGGTCAAGAAGATGGCCGCGCTGATCGCTGGACAGGAGCCGACGACGTCGGCCCCTGCTCCTGCCAACTGGTGGGACAAGTTCTTGGAAATGATGATTTCGGCGTGCGGATTTGTTTCGTTCCGCAATTCGGACATCAACAGCAAGAATTTTCCGTACGATGGCGGCGATCTGGATCAGAAGCATGTGGAGACACTCTCCATCAAGCAGAAGCTCCGTGAGCTCGGCCGGTCTACGATGCCCACGCAGGAAGTCAAGGATTACATTGACTCGCAGGGCTATCGCTCGGCGACTCTGGTTGAGTTGCTGTGGTGGTGGCTCAAGAATCCTGACAAGCACAAGGACTGTCTGGTGTTCGCCCTCGGTTCTGTGTGGCGCGCTCTCGTGCCTTACGTCCTCGGCGATGGTGGCCGCCGCGAGCTCGACCTGCTCTCCGCCGAGAACGACTGGGACGAGCACTGCTTGTTCGCCGTCGTCCGCAAGTAGGTTTCTTGGTCGCTCGGACACTCGGTTCTCGGGTGTCCGGCGGCCTATCCCACTGATTTCGCTCTTTTCTCTCCCATCCCTCCGTCACACGACGGAGCGGCCCGATACCGTGCACCAGAAGTGCACGGTTCCTCTTTTTATGATAAAATAGAGTGTAGATAGTCAACGCTACAGTCCGCGGTTTTGTTTGCTGAAGAAGTGAACACGGCTTCGGGCGGTTGAATTTTATCCTGATTTAATCAGGATTAAAAATGAAAATACTTGGTACAAAGCAGTATGGAGATAACGTCTCCGAATTCGGTTCAGCCCCGAGAGTATTCTAGGGGCAGTGGCATTGGCGCTGTTTTGTATATTTTGTGACGGTTCTGTGTGGCGCGGTCTCGTGCCTTACGTCAACGGCAATGGTGGCGTCCGCAAGCTCTACTTGGACTCCGCCGAGTGCGTCTGGAACGGGCACTGCTCGTTCGCCGTCGTCCGCCAGTTTTTTCATTCTCCACCAGAAAAATTTGGTTTAGAAAATTTGTTATTGGCCTGAGAGGATTTTATTGTGGGCAAGAAAAAGAAAACTGATGTCCAATTATTCTCCCGTGACTTGATGGATAACATTGTAGCACTTTATCAAGATTTGGCAAATTTTACTTATAGTCACGGTGGTTACGAAAGTTTTTTCGTCAACGACCCCAAACGTCGGCACATTCACAAGGCCTCGGTCAGAGATCGTCTTTTACACCATGCTGTTTATAGAATACTTTACCCATTTTTTGACAAAACATTTATTGGTGATTCTTATTCTTGCCGTATAGACAAAGGCACGCATAGAGCAATAAATCATTTTCGTTCTTTTGCTTTTGCAGTTAGTCAAAATCATACTCGTACTTGTTGGATACTAAAATGCGATATTAAAAAGTTTTTTGATAGTATTGACCATAATATTCTCAAAAATATTCTTAGACAATATATTCCGGACAGAAATATTATTTTATTATTGGAGGAGGTGATTGAAAGTTATTCAAACAAAGGCAACAATCCGTCATTGCGAGCGACCAACGGGAGCGAAGCAATCCAGTCGCCAATCGACACTGGATTGCTTCGTCGCTCGTTCCTCACTCCTCGCAATGACAGACACGGCCTCCCACTTGGCAATTTAACCTCTCAACTCTTTGCCAATATTTACTTAAACAAACTTGATCAATTTATCAAACACAAATTAAAAGCAAGATATTACATTCGCTATGCGGATGATTTTGTGTTTTTGTCTCACAACAAACAATGGTTGGAAGAATTAATACCAAAAATTAGAGATTTTTTGCGAGACGAGCTTTCGCTCGTACTCCATCCAAACAAACTATTTATTAAAACCATTGCTTCTGGTATGGATTTTCTTGGTTGGGTATTGTTTAATGACCACCGTGTCCTGCGTACAAAAACAAAAAATAGAATGTTTGCGAGAATAAAAATTCACCCGACTGAAGGAACTTTGCGTTCTTATTTAGGATTAGTGAAGCACGGTAATTGTTTCGCGCTGAAGCAGAAAATTTTAGCGAACTAATATACATCTCCATTCTCTCTCATCCTCTCATCTTCATACGGCGCTATCGCGCGGCGGATCGCGGTACTCCTGTTTTTCGTATGGCATAAATTTAGACATCATTTAATGATTTAACGCTTTCGTTATCATGAATTCTTTTTATCATTTCCGCGAATCTTTCTGCCACAGAAATTATTTCGTAGTTTTTAATCGGTTTGCTGTTCAGCGGGATGGTATCGGTAAACAGGAATTTTTGGATTGGCGAATTATTTAATTTTTCCACGCCTTTGTCGTTAAAAGTCGGATGAATAAAACAGGCGTCAACTCTCAACGCGCCGGCTTGTTTGGTCAGATATTCGGCGTTTTCCACTAACGTGCCGCCGCTGGTTGTTTCATCATCCAGCAGTAGAACATTTTTATTTTTTACCTCGCCGATAACGCCTTTTATTCTTACTGTTTCATCATTGCCTTCTCGGCGTTTGTCCATAATCGCGGTGGGTAAATTCAAATAATCAACATAAGGTTTTATCATTTTTACCGCTCCGGAGTCGCCGGCGACTAAAACACAGTTTGTTAAATCCCAATTTTGTTTTAGAAATTTAATAATGTCCGGCGCGGCGAGCAGATGGTCGCAAGGAACGGAGAAAAATCCCTGAATTTGCGGCGAGTGCAATTCCATGGTTAAAATCCGGTCAGCGCCGGCTTTTTCTATCATATCCGCCAGCAAACGCGCCGCGATGCAAACTCTGGGCTGGTCTTTTTTATCAGAACGGGCATAAGGAAAGTAGGGCATTACCGCGGTAATTCGTCCGGCCGAAGCGTCGCGCAATGTGCGGATTAAAATCAGCAATTCTATAATGTTGGAATCAACCGGCGTGGCTTGGGTTTGAATCACAAACACATCATCGCCGCGCACCGCTTCGTCAATTGTCACGAACCTGTTTTCGTTGCTGAAGATTTTGGAAGTTATTTTTGTTTTTTCAATACCAAGATGCGCGCAGATTTTTTTTGTAAATTCTCTGTGGCTTGACCCGCTGATGATTTTTAACGGCATAGTATTAGTGTCTATTAGTGGTCGTCAAATTAGTGGGCTATCTCCCATTCCGGATCAGCTTTTAATTTCTGCCACGGCGTGAAGCCTTTTTTTATTGCGTGATAATATCCGGCGACAGCGATCATGGCGGCGTTGTCCATACAGTAGTTGGAGATTGGATATTTGAGATTGGATATTTGAGAACGTTGTTTGATTGCGCTTGAGAGTGTCTCCCTCAATTTTTTGTTTGCCGCCACCCCACCTCCTAATATTATGGTTTTGGGTTTGTATTTTTCAACAGCTTTCAGAGTTTTACCGACGAGGACATCAATGATGGCTTGTTCAAAAGAAGCGCAGAAGTCGTTGACGGATAAGTCATCGCGAGGAGCGTAGCGACGCGGCGATCCAGTGTCATTTGATGATTGGATTGCTTCGTCGTCGCTTCGGCTCCTCCTCGCAATGACGGTATGGTCGCGAAGCCAATACAGCGCGGAGGTTTTTAGTCCAGCGAAACTAAAATCAAAATTGTTTTTATCCAGCATCGGTCGTGGAAATTTTATAGCATCAGGGTTTCCTGTTTCCGCGAATTTAGAAATTTTTGGTCCGCCGGGATAATCAAAACCTAACAATTTTGCGACTTTGTCAAAACACTCCCCGGCCGCGTCATCCAGCGTCGCGCCGATTTTTTTGTATTGTCCGCGTTTTTTAATTAAAATCAACTCCGTATGCCCTCCGCTCGCAATCAACGCTATCGCAGGATATTTAATTTTGAAAATTGAAAATTGAAAATTGAAAATTTCTACGGAATGGATATGTCCTTCAATATGATTCACTCCAACCACCGGCACATTCCACAAATAAGACAATGTTTTCGCCGCCTCAACTCCAACCATCAACCCGGTAATCAATCCCGGTCCGGATGTTACGGCAATTATATCTGGTTTTGGTTGTTTAGCCGCCGCTTCTTCAATCAGGGGTAAGATTTTTTCCGCATGCATTCTCCCCGCTATTTCCGGCACCACCCCGCCGTATTTTTTGTGTATTTCAATTTGGCTGGCGGTTTTTTCCGCCAGTATTTTAAAGCCGCGCGTAGAAGCGTCAACCAGCGCGACTGAAGTATCATCGCATGAAGATTCAATGCCGAGAATGAGCATAGAGTTGTATCGTTTTACAACGAAAACCCAAAAAGTTTTGTACTGGTACCGCCAAGGGGAATCGAACCCCTGTTACAAGGTTGAAAACCTCGTGTCCTAACCACTAGACGATGGCGGCTTGTTTTGTTGGGGAAATTATAAAATAATTTGATCAATAAGTCAAGTATAAATAAAACTCCGCTCCGATGTAACATCGGAGCGGAGTTCTCTTCTGCTTACTTTCAAAACAAGCAAAAGGGATTGGAGCCGAAGCGGGAAGGATTGCTTCGGCTATGAAAGAGCGGTAGGTTTATTGAGGGGTCCATGGATCCGCGCAGACCGGGGGTATTTGCCCTCCCGGCCAACACTCGTTTGTTATGCCGGAGTAACCATCATTGCAGTCGCCCTGGCATATTGGTCCTACCCAGTCCCCGTCGCTGTTCCACGTGCAGTTGTTGTGGGAAGAGATGCATTTGATGCATACCATCTCGTCACCCACGAAGCAACCGTTGACGCACATCGGGGATATTTGGTAGTACCACGCTGGAAGTCCAGCGGTTGAAAGGTTGCAGGTGTTGACAGTGTCGCATGCGTCGCCGACGCTGTCTTTGTCCATATCGGACTGGTCGGGGTTTGGGGTTGAAGGACAGTTGTCAGCGGCGTTGTCCACGCCGTCACCGTCTTTGTCCGGGTCGCAGACATCGCCGACGCTGTCTTTGTCCATGTCTGACTGGTCAGCGTTCGCAACCGATTGACAGTTGTCAGCGAGGTCGCATGGACCATCGCTGTCGTTATCCGGTTCGGCTGAATGCTTGCAGCCGTCCGCCGTGTCGCACGAGTCTGCGGTACAGATGTCCACATCGTCGCAGTTGAGCGCCACACCGGACTTGCACTGTCCGCTCTGGCACATTTCTGCGCCATTGCAAACAGTATTGTCAGTACACGGCTCACCATCTGGGACAGCCGAATGCTGACAGCCGGTAGCCGTGTCGCACGAATCCGCGGTACAGACACTGCTGTCGTTGCAATCCAGAGCCGGACCGCCGACGCACTCGCTGTTCTTGCACGCGTCGTTCGTGGTGCACTCGTCACCATCGTTGCAGTCGCCTGGGATGCCGAAGTGCACGCACTCGCCGGTGGATTTGACACAGGCATCGCCGGTACACTGGTTGAAGTCGTTGCAATCAACATCTGTCTTGCAACATCCGCTGATTGGTTCAAACACACAACCTTTGCTCGGGTCGCACGAGTCCGTAGTGCAGACACTGAAGTCGTTACAGATGAGTTTTTGCCCCGCGACGCATTTGTTGTCGCCGCAGGTCTCAACTCCGTTGCAAACGTCTCCGTCGTCGCACTCGGCGTCATCGTGGCAGCAGTCGGCGATGGGCAGATAGATGCACCCTTCTGTTGCAACACAGAGGTTTTTTGTGCAGACATCGTTGTCTTCGCACGCAATTTGAACGTGTATCACGCCTGTCTCCATGTCGCAACTGTCGTCCGTGCAGGCGTTGGAGTCGTCAACGACGATCTGCGCGAACACACAGCCGGTTGTCGGTTCGCAGGTGTCGGTGGTGCAGGCGTCGGAGTCGTTGCATTCCACTTTTTCGTACTTGCAGTTGTTGCTAACGCACGATTCAGTGGTGCACTTGCTTCCATCGTCGCACTCGGTGTCCATTGTGCATTCACACGTTTCCGTGTATGCACATTTGCCCTGTGAACAGACATCGCCCATCGTACAGGCGTTGCCATCGTCGCAGAGGTTGGAGTTGGGAGTGAAGATACACTCCTCGGTTGGGTGGCATGAGTCGTCGGTGCAGACGTTCTTGTCGTCGCAAACGAGTGGTTCACCACCGACGCACTTGTTCGCGTCGCAGGCTTCCACTCCGTTGCAAATGTCTCCGTCGTCGCACCCGGTGTCTTCGTTGCAACAGTCAACAATCGGTTCATGGACGCATTCGTCTGCGTCGTTGCAGAAGTCGTCAGTACAGAGGTTGTCGTCAGAGATGCAGATACAAGGTAGAGGAGTTGTCTCTTCCACCGTTTCCGCATCCTGGCCGACATCGTCGTCAGTATTTTCAACTTCTGCATTTCCGTTGGTCACGTCCGTATTGTTGATTGCATCCGTTCCACCGTCTCCAGTCTCACTGTCAACAGTGTCCGCGGTATCCGGACTGGTGTCTGGAGTGGTAGTCGGTGCATCGGTTCCGACGACAGTATCTTGTGGCGGCGGAACGATTGTTCCACTGTCTCCGTCCGCGCTGTCAGAACCGTCAGACGTTGCGTCGGTTTCTGCTGTGTCCGGACTTGGTTCAGGGTTGGTGGTTGACGCGTCAACTCCGTTGTCAACAGTATCGCTACCGTCGGCATTCGGCGTTTCAACATCAACGCCACCACAACCGACAACCGGCTCGTGGACGCATTCGTCTGCGTCGTTGCAGTAATCGTCCGTGCAGAGGTTGTCGTCAGAGATGCAGATACAAGGCAGAGGAGTTGTCTCTTCCACCGTTTCCGCGTCCTGGCCGACATCGTCGTCCACACTTACGTCTCCAGCAACTTCGCTGTCGTTCGTGTCCGTACCAGTTCCGTCATCGCCGCCAGTCGCACCGTCGTCTCCGACAGGCGTGTCTGGCTGGTCCGACTGACTGATGTCAGTGTCATCAGCTTCGTCTCCAGCGTCAGTGCTGTCAGAACTGTCCAACGTTGCGTCGGATGTGTCGGTAGTGTCCGGACCGGGCTCGGTCGGTGGGCTGTCAGTGTCTGGTGATACATCACCGTCTGGCTGTTCGTCAGGTGGCGGGGACGAGTCCTCGTTGGACTCGCCGTCGTCGGAGTTGCCACAAGCGTCATCATCGCACATCTGCTGGCTGTCGCACTTCTTGATTTTCGCGAAGTGGCAGATGCCCGCACCGCAAGAATCTTTGGTGCACAGATTGTCGTCGTCGCAGTCCGAGTCCGTCTCGCACTGCATGGTCACGTTTGAGCACCCGCACAGAACCGAGAACAGAACCAGAACCGTGGCCACTGCGGCCTTCTTCGTGGTCTCCATCGCACACCTTGCCTTTCTTGATATTGAATTACGAAAACCTCAAGACTCGCCAACATGGCAAATCTAATTCTATTGTAAAGAGCGCGTCCCCCAGCACCAGACCCTTCGGGTCGGTGCAGGGCTTTCCTTCCTCTTGCCAATATACCTGATTTAGGCATAAATTGACATATAATTATACCACAAAAAAGCCCTCTTGTCAAGGGGTAGTTAAACATACCAATATACTAATTTACTAATAATACTAAGGGATACTAATATCCTCTGATGTTAAATATTTTTATCTCTTATCTCTTATCTCCTATCTCTTCACTCTACTTCCACCCCCTTCTCCCTCCCAATCTTATCTTTCACCAAAGACACATCAAAATCCGGCAGAGTGTCAGTGATTTTTTCTTTAATAAAATCATCCGTCGCTCGGAGCTGAACATTTTGTAAAATAATCGGCGCGGTTCCGGTTTGTTCGGCGGTTGGTGTAAGGGCTAATTCAAAATAGATGCCAACAGTTTGTTGTGGTGATAGGGAGTTGAGTGACCACGAAATCATTTTTGTTTTTTCGTTAAATATAACACTACTACCACGGCTCACACTGTTTTTGCCGGTCCAAGCGACATGATCAGGAAGCTCGCCGGTTAATATTAAGTCAGTTACTTTACTCGTGGTGTTGGTAATTTTTAACAACGTCCAATATTTTGTTTCTTTACCGACTTGAGGCGGGAGCGGGCCGCGGCCAAGCTGGTCGCCGTCAACAGTGTAATAACGAACCTCGCCGGTTAAATCCAATCGCGTGCCGATTTTGATTTCCGGAGCGGAAGTTTCGGTTTTGTAAACGACACCGGTCAAGTCGCTGATGTCAGCTTTTAATTCAGGCTTAATTTTTAGAACCAAATCAGCGCCAACATTCGGCGATTCAAGAATCGGAATTTTTATCTTCAAATTTTTTGTTTGGTTTTTCGCCAAAGTTAATAGTCCGGCGTCATGTTTGGAATGGATAGTCAAAATTTTATTTTTATAACTGCCAGTGTTTAAATTTATCAGCTTGTCAGTGTTAATAATTTCATTTTGGATCGGTAGAGTTATTTCTAAATTATTTAAATCAATATCGCCATTGTTGACGAGGGATAAGTTGAGCTCAAGTGTTTGCCCAGATTGGATTTTTGTTAGTTGATCTGTCCAGTATGATTGGATAGAAACTTGCGGATGTAAAACCGGAAAGTTTTTTTCAACAGTATTTTGGGCGATTTTTGTTTCGTTTATTTCTAATGATGGAGTGAGTTTTAATACAGCGGTTTTAATTTGTTCCGGTAAAACAGTCTTTAGTATCGCCGAAAGATTAGTTTTTTCACTTATTCCGAGTTCAGTAATTTGCCATTGGTTGTTTTTGATCTCGCCTTTATCTACTTTTGGATCTGCAAAAGAAAGACCAGCGGACAGTGTTAGCGGCAGGTTAATCGCGTTAAGCGTTCTTTTGCCGGTGTTCGTCAGGGTTATTTTAATTGGAACAGAGCCGGTGGCGATAAATTTTTCCGGGGCGTTAATTCCAATTTTTAAAACCGATCCGCGATGGAATTGAAATAAGGGAGTAGATTTGACTTCTTTGCTGGCTTTGCCCTCCTGCGTGTATTCTAAAATAGCGGTAATTTTGTTTTCAACATCCGGCGTGCCGTAAAACCAGCCACTGACAGTCGCTTGGCCGTGTTGTTGAGGATGCAAGTCAGCAAGAGTGAATTTACGTTCCGCGGAGTTGAAAGATTCTTTCGGCGCGATAGCCTCAATAACGAAACCTATGGGTAGACGGATTGTTAATGACGGAGAAACGATTTTAATATTGCTTTTGTTTTGATAGGCGATAGTGTAGGTGATGAAATCGCCACTGATAATTTTTGTGTCAGAAGAAGATGTGTCTATGGACAAGAAAATCAGGTTCGTGATAGTCGGGTTGTAGGTGAACCAAAAAATTGTTGCGGCAAAAAGCAGGCTAGCGGTAAACAGCAAAACCATGTCAAACACAAAAAGTTTTTTGGCGTGTTGAAAATTAAGGTGGTATTTGTTTTTATAATGCAGTTCAAGAAAATGAATCGGTGACAGCAAAAAAGCCAGAAACCATTTGTGGGGTTTGTGGAATAAGTGGCGGGTGGTAAAATGTTCTTGGACGAAGCGCATAGGCAGTTAGTATTATATCCTGTTAAGAGTTGATGGACAAGTTGGCAGATGAAAGTGAGGCAGAAGTCATTGCGAGGAGTCCGCAGACGACGAAGCAATCCATCATAACCACAAGCGATTGCCGTAGATTGCTTCGTCGGCCAATGAATGTTGGCCTTCTCGCAATGACAGACGCAAAGAAAACAAATCCGTCCTTATCAGACGGAATTATTTATATTGGTCTCGGTATCTGTTTTCGGGATCACTTTCGGGCTGGGGGAGTATAAGGTGTTTTTAATTTTCCACTTATCCACATATTGGCCAATTCCCTGCTTTTCAAGTTTATTTTTCAGCGCGGTCTTTGCCTGGGACCAACGCACTAAACTTTCAAAGTTGATTTTATAGCGTCCGCCAACAACAATATAGGTTAGCTCTTGGTTGGCAATAGCGCGGCGGATTGTCTGCTGATTTAAGCCAAACAGCTTCGCGGCCTCTGAAATAGACACCCTAACTACCTGTTTTTGACTGTTTTTTGATTGTTGTTCTGCCATAAGAGTATAGACTAGTGTATACTATTGTAGTCAAAAGGTGGAAACTTGTCAAGTATAAAAGAGTTCGTGAGGTGATGGTTAAGTCAGATTAAAAAAATAGTATAGACTTGTGTATACTATTTTTATGTTTTAGATTAGCTAAAAAACTAACCATATTTTATGAAAGTATAGAGTGTTGTATACAAATACTAATATGCGAATGGTACCAATGATACTAATGTATACTAAGTACTTGTAAACCACATTTAATTAACTCCAACACTTATTTGTATTCATTAGTATAATTAGTACTCTATCCGTATATTAGTATCTTTTTTTTGCCTTTTTTCCTCGTTTATGCTATACTTATTTTCACACAGTATAGGGCTTCCCCGCGGGGGGATAGTTTTTGTTATATATCTGGCTGTGGAAAAAAAAGTGATGTAGTGATGCTGTGGTCAAGTGATGCAGTGAAAAAGGGGTGTAACATTTTTGTTTTATCTGCGTCTTATATTATGAAAGACCTAATAAACGAGAAGTTGCTGTTATATAAGGTAAGAATTAAAAGAGATCCGGAAGCATATGGTCTGCTTTACGATTTATACGTCAAAAAGATTTATCGTTTTGTTTTCTTTAAAATCAGCAGTCGCGAGGAAGCAGAGGATTTGACCAGCGAGGTGTTTTTGAAGGCTTGGAATTATCTGGTGGAGAATAGTGAACAAGAGATCAGAAGTTTCGCAAGCTTTATTTATCGGATAGCGAGAAATCTTGTGGTGGACTTTTATCGCGAGAAAGCGCGGCGATCGTCAGAATTGCCGTTGGAAGCGGTTATTGAAATAGTGGCGGCGGCGGGCGCTGGCGAGGAACAGCGGTTGGAAGTTGATGGAGAAATTGATGAAATAATGAAAGTGTTAAAGAAGATGAAGTTAGAGTATCAAGAGGCGGTGCTATTACATTATATAGAAGAATTGTCAGCCGGGGAGGTGGCGCGGATTTTAGGGAAAAGTCAAATAAGCGTCAGAGTAACTTTGCATCGCGCGCTGAAAAAATTAAAAGAACTTTTAGAAAAAAAATAGTGTCATTGCGAGGAGTCTGCAGACGACGAAGCAATCCAGTCGCCAACGGTTAACGAGTGTGGATTGCTTCATCTGCGAAGGCTCGCAATGACAGAAACTGCGGTTATGTCTGATCTTCTCAAGACACAATTAAAAACAGCCAAAAAACAAAATGATCGGTTAAATCCAGATCAATCTTGGGTCGCGCAAAATCGCGCGAAGCTAATGTCACAAATCAATAACACGGTTTCTAAAGACAAGCCGCGTTTTAGGTTTGATTATGTTTGGCAGGCGATTAATATTTTTGTGCCGGGTCGTTTGGCCTACACCGTGGTTCGTCCAATGGCGGTTTTTGTTTTAGTTGGCGCGGTAGCGACCAGCGGTTGGATTGCCAGCGTGGGCGCGACGCAGAATTGTCTGCCTGGCGAGATTTGTTATGGAGTAAAATTGGCGGCAGAGAAGACTCAAGAATTGGTAACATCGGTCGCTGGCGCTAAAGGTCAGCAAGCGCAGATGCATCTGGAGTTCGCTACCCGTCGGGCTAAAGAAGTTAAGAAAGTGGTTGAAAACAAAGCGGTTGACGCTCCGCAGAGAGCGGCCGAGGCAATGGTAAAATTAGAAAAATCTATTCAAACCGCAAACGAAGCGATTAAAGCGGTTGTGGAAGAAGAACCGGAAAAAATTGTTGAAGTGGTAAAAGGCATGCAAGAGACCGCGAAAGATATCAATCAAACATTGACTGTTGCCGCGGAGCAAGGCGGATCAGAAGTGGATGTGGCTGGAACTAAACAGGCAGTCAAAGACAGTAGTCTGGATATTGTAAAAACAATAGTGCAAAAAAATGAAGGCGATGGCAAAAATATTATTTCCGATGAAGACGCTAAAACAATGGTTCAAACACAAATTGACGTGGCAATGCAGGATACCGGTGATATGAAAAGCAGAGCGGAAGACGCGGTAAAAGTGTTGGAAGCGGCTCCTATTACTTCTAACAACTTGCCTTCGGACGTGGTGGTTACCGTTTCTTCCACGATTTTGATTTCCAATTCTTCTATTCAAGTTTTTGTCAATTCCACAACACCAATCATATTGCCGACATCTACAATTAAAAATGTATTAGGCGATGTTAACAGACAAGCAATCGCGCAAGGGCAGGAAAGTCAGAAAACATTAGAAGAGGCCAAGGTTTTGGTTGACGGCAATCATTTATTGGAAGCCATGGGCAAAGTAAAAGATGCGACTCAAGCCGCGGAAGAAGCGGAGAGAACAGTGGTTGAGGTTAAAAAAGCCGTGGACGCGGTAAGCAGTGGTGTTTTGAATAGTCAGCCTGTTTCCACAACAACGGCGATTATAACAGAGGTTAAGAAATAAATTATTAATAACGTCCTTTAAAAAACTGATGCGGCAATCCTCGCGAGGGGTTAATGACTTGAAAAAATTAAAGTTGTTAATCCCCCGCGAGGGGAAAATTATTTAGCCATACAGTTGGTCCCGATGAAAATCGGGAAAAGGGCAGTATCAAACAAATCGGTCGAGGCTCGCAAGAGTCGTTTGATACATTTAACCAAATTGCTTATCTCGTTGATTCCGACTTAGTCGGAACGCCTCGGAATAAGTGAATTAATTCATTATGACAGACTTATTAAAATTAGGAAAAAAAGTCTTTACCGTGTCTGTTGTTGTCATGACAATCCTGTGGAGCGTGGGCGTGTCCGCTTTGGTACCGCTCGTCGCTGTCGCAGTTGAGTGTCCGGAATTGGAAACCGGCGACCTGTTTAAGGTTCCCGACAACTCCGCCGTTTATTATGTCAACGCGGACATGGAAAGGGTGTATTTCTTTAACTCCGAAGTTTATCATACTTGGTATGAAGACTTTTCCGGAGTTGTAACGATTGATCAAACCTGCGTAGGCGCTTATCCATCAGGCGGTGGCGCGAGCTATTTACCTGGTTCAGTGTTGATAAAAACTGTTATCTCCCCGAATGTCTTTGCTGTGTTGCCTAACGGCGATATAAAGAAAATCGCCAGCGAGGCCGCGGCTAAGGCATTATATGGCGATAACTGGGCAAAATCAGTTCGCGATCTTCCGGATGTCTATTATGACACCTATGATGAAGTAAGCGGAGAAGTGGATGGCACCAAACCACATGACGGCATGTTGGTGAAAAAGGGTACTGTTACTTACAAAGTTGAAGGCGGCGCTTTGCACGAGGTTGACGGCTCTTTGCCGGCTTTTGTGGCAAAGTATGTCCAATCTCCAGCCGCAACCGTGGTTGATGCTTTGGAAGTGGCTGATACTACAGTTACTGCCGCAAGCGTAACTGAAGATGCCAGTCAAATGGAGGCAACCGAAACCACTACTACCACCACTACAGAAACCACAACTACAGAAACCACAACTACAGTTGGTGGTAATTTGACCGTAAGCTTGGCTGCCGATACCCCAACAGGCGGTTACGCGTTAGCCAGCGCTTCTCGTTTGTCATTTACCAAAGTTGTGTTCAAGGCAGGCGATGCGGATGTTACTATTGATTCATTCAAGGTAAAGCGCGGGAGTTCTCCGGCAACTGATGCCGATTTCGCCACGCTCAATGTGGTTACACCGGAAGGTGGTTTGTTGAATGATTCCGGCAAGACATTGAACTCTGACCATGAAGTAACCTTTACCGAGAATATTTCTGTTCCAGCAAACACCAGCAAGACCTACACCTTGGTAGGCAATATGGCCGCGGCCGCGACAATGGTCGGTGGCAATGTGCCTTCATTGGCTGTTACCTCTGTCACCTTAGTTGGCACAGGTACGGTTAGCGGTTTGCCGGTTGAAGGTAATAAATTGACGACTAACGACAGCTTGACATTGGCCAGCGCCACATTCGCTGAAGGTTCAGCTGTCGGCACAGTTACCAAACAAGTTGGCACTAACAATGTTTTGGTTGCCAGCATCAAACTTACTAATGGCACCACTGGTTCTGATGCTAAAAAGATTCAGATGGAAAAACTGACTTTTTACAGTTCAGGCACAGTGGCAGATGCTGATATCACAAGTTTTAGCTTAAAATACAATAATGTTACGCTCGCGAGCGCGCCAATGGTTGGCAAATATGTTAACTTTGATTTTGCCGCGTGCGGAGACGATTGTATTCTTGACAAGGGCTATGACCGCACCTTTGATGTTTATGCTAACTTGACAGCTGGTTCCGGCCGCACTATAAATCTTGATTTGCAGTATGCCACGCATGCCGCTGTCAAAGATGTTACGAATGGCGTATATATCACCCCTACCGATAGCGCTACCGGCATGACTAACACCGTCACTGTTTCACAAGGTAAATTAAATGTTACCAAAGTGAACAATGTGCCGGCCGGAAATATTCCAAAGAACGCGACTAAAGTTGAATTGGCTTCTTGGAATTTTAATGTTGTCGGCGAGCCGATTGACATCCGTACTTTGGCTTTCAAGATTATCCCAACCGGCACAGGCAAAGCGGAGATGTTGGATGCTTTGATCCTTTATGATAAAGATGGCAAAGCCTTAATTGGCGGAGTTGATGGTGTTGGCGCTTCAGCGGCTACAGCCGGTTTTGCGACCACCACAGACACTTTCACCTTACAGGCTGGCGACAACGTCTTGACATTGAAGGGCACGGTTGATAACAACCCTGCGGCGGCTGATACTTTCCAGATTGGCATTGATATGACTAACACCACGAACTTTATCGCGAGAGGTGTTAATAGTTCATTGGATATCACGTTAGGCACTGGCACTCCTTACGCCACGCCTAACTCGTTGGTAACTGCCAATACCAAGACAGTGCAGACATCCGCTCTGACAGTAACCACTCTGTCGTCTCCGGCGGCCAGGACATATGCCCCGGGAACCAACGATATCTTATTCGCTAAAGTATCGTTTGACGCTTCCGCTTCCACTGAAGATATCAAGATTTCGCAGGTAAAAGCCACAGATGTTATATCTTCCGGCATACCGTTAGACCTGCAGAATATCAGTCTATGGGTGGATAAGGATGGCGATAGCAATAATGGCGCTGGGACTCCGGTCGCTTTGACCGAAGTGGTCGCCGGGTCAACCACCACTGCCGCCGATGAGACATTTACCTGGAATTTGAGCGGCGATGACCAGTTTATTATCAAAGCTGGCAAGAAATTGACCTTGGAAATCCATGCTAATATTGCTGGCGGCGCGACAGTCGGTTCTCATACCATTTCAATCGCCACAGCTGATTGGGTTACCGGCACTGGTCAAACAACCAAGAATCAGGTGACTGAAGTAATCAGCAGCGCGACTGCTAGCGCGGTTACTGTCGGCACAGCCGGCGGCCAAGTGGAAGTCGCGTTGTCTTCCAGCAACCCATCGGCTAAATTGTTTGCTGGCGGCACGACAGTCACATTGGCTGTCTTCAACTTCCTCGCGACCACCACTGAAGATGTGGAAATGGATTTCATGTATTTGACCCAGTTGTCTACACTAGCCGCTTCCACATCATACAAGGATTACGATGAAATCTGGTTTGAGGATTCTGCCGGTGTTGAAATCAGCGGCACCAGAATGTCTCCGACAAGCACTAAGCCGTATATTGATTTCACTGAAAATGCGCTTGTGGTTAAAACCACTGACTCAAGCGGGAAGAACTTGTATCTGAAAGCCAAAGTTGCCGCTATCGGCAGCAGCTATAATGGCACATCCGGCCATTATCTTGGCTACAAAGTGAATGCCTCTGGCGATATAGTGGCGAAAGGCGATTTGAGCGGCACTGGTTCTACCGAATATATTTCTCCCAGCAATGCTCCGACCGGAAATACCCACTATGTCTACAAGACGTATCCGGTATTTGCAAAGGAATCAGTAAGCTCTAACAAGCTTACAAACGGCACCAAGGATCTGTTCAAATTTAAGGTTACTGCGGTGAACGGAGATATTGCTCTCGCCGGTTTTACCTTTGATATTTCCACGACTACTGCCACACTGGCCGCAAGCTCACTATATTTGTACGACGTGACTGAATCCACTGAAGTGCAAATTAATGACAATGGCAGCGGTCCGACCCAGAGCGGCGCTTACAACTTTACCGGCTCTGGCGCGGTGTGGAACACCACCAGCACGGACTGGAGTACAAATTATTCGTCCGGTGAAATCACGGTAGCTCTGGGAACACCGAGGACATTCATCTTAAGAGGCAATATTACCGGTTCAACCACGGGCGCCTCAATGAGTGTGAGTATGGCTGGCGATGCCGCGTTCTTGAACAATGGCGCGACATTGATGTTGGCTCAAGCCGGTGCTCACAAACAGTCAAGCAATAATGACTTTATCTGGAGTGATAAGAACGCTTCCGGACACTCAAGCACTACTGCTGACTGGACAAACGGCTACTTGGTATCTGGCTTGTCTTCAACAACCAGTACTGTGGAAACCGTTGCTTACTAATCATTTTGATTTAGTAAAGCGAAAGCAAACACTCCGCCTTCTTGGCGGAGTTTTGCTATTGTTAAAAAATTATAATCGTGTTATATTGTTATCATCACATTTTAAATTTTTACATTTTAATTTATGTTGTCAAAGAAAAATATTTTATTTTTTAGCGCTTTGTTGTTGGTAGTTATAATTTTCGCGTGGTTGTTGTTGGCAAAAAAGAACGGCGGTGAAGATGTTGGTTTGAATAACTCGGAACAACTTTTTAACGTGGCCATTCCGGCTGATTTTGACGATAATAAAAAAGAGCGGCTGGCCGAGAAACTGGCGGAAGCTCGGGCATTGTATGAAAAAGATAAAAACTATAACTGGACGTGGGTGGTGTTGGGGAATGCGTATGAGTTTGTCAGGGATTATGACCGGGCCATACTCGCGTATGAGAAGTCGTTAGAATTAAACAAAAATACCATTACCGCGGTTTTGAGTCTGGCTGATATTTATGAAAGGCAAAAGAAAGATTATTCTTTGGCGGAAGAATACTACAAAAAGGCGATCGCGATAGATTATACCAAGCCGGATATTTATATTACTCTGGCTAAATTGTATGAATTTCGGCTCAATCAGCCGGATAAATCCGAAGCAACGTATTTACAGGGATTGCAAAATTTAGAAAATAACCCCGATCTTTTAGTCGGCCTGATTACGTTTTATCAGAGAACAAATAGCGCCGCCAAGGCTGGGGAGTACGCGAGAAAATTATTGGCTTTGTACCCCGATGACACGAGTTATAAGAAAGATTTTGGCGACTTAGCCAAATAATATTTATGAGAAGATATTTGGAGCAATTTATAAAATTATCCGTGGCCGCGACTTTTTTCGTCCCCTTGGTATTGATATCTTCAAAATTCATCTTTCCTTTCATCGTGCCGAAGATTTTGATTTTCCGCAGCCTGACGCTTTTGATGCTGGGCGCGTATGTGGTTCTTTTGGTAAGCGATTACGCGAGGTATAGACCGAGAGTAACACTGATTAATATCGCCGTTGTCGCTTTCTTTTTCAGTTTTTTTGTTTCCACATTTGTTGGCGTTGATTGGTATAGGAGTTTTTGGGATAACCACGAGAGGATGTTGGGCCTGTTTACGATTTTTCATTATGTGGTTTATTATTTCATCGCCACATCGGTGATCAAAGAAAAAAACGATTGGCGATGGTTATTGCGTCTTTTTTTGTTGGCTGGCGGCATAGCGATGTTCATTGGCTTGTTGCAAAAAATAAATCCGTTGTTGCTTTTGAATGACGGCAGCAGCCGCGTGTCAGCGACTTTAGGCAACCCGATTTATTACAGCGGTTACGGGTTGTTTTTGTTTTATATCGGCTTGATTCTTTTTTGGAAAGAGTCTGTGAAGGAATGGAAATATTTCGCGATTATTGGCGGAGCGCTCGGTTTTATGGGAGTATTTTTGGGCGGGACGCGCGGCACGCTTTTAGGTTTGATTGCGAGTGTTGGTATTTTAATGGTGAGTTATTTTTTCACGCTGAAAGAGCATAAAAAAATGAGACAGACGATTGGCGCGGTGATCGCGGCCGGCATAATAGTTTTTAGTTTGTTGTTCGCGTTCAGACAAACTAATTTTGTCCAGCGAATCCCAGCTGTTGGCAGATTGTTTAGTGTTTCTTTTGCTTCCAGTACCGGAGCGACCCGGATTATGGCTTGGAAAATAGCGGTCGCGGCGTGGGAAGAAAAGCCGGTATTCGGCTGGGGTCCGAATAATTTTTATTACGCTTTTAACAAGTATTATCAGCCGGAGTCTCTGGAACGCGGGTGGGGGGAGACCTGGTTTGACGCCGCTCACAGCGCGATTTTTAACGCTCTGGCGGTGCAGGGGATTGTCGGTTTGTTTTTATATGTTGGTTTGTTCGCTATCGCGATTGTTCAATTGTGGTTTGGTTATAAAAAGAAAGTTATTGACGCGCATTTGTTGGGCATCGGCGCCGCGTTTTTGGTCGGGCATTTTATTCATAATGCCGTAGTGTTTGAAAATCCGACTTCTTATCTTTATTTTTTCTTTTTTCTCGCTTTTGTCAACAGGCAAACCTTCGGTGTTGAGGAAAAAGAAAAAAAAGAAAAGACGGTTTCACCGGCTTTGACGATGGCAATGTTAGTTGTGGTGTTATTTTTAATTTACTCAACCAATATCAATGTCGCTCGCGCGAATATGACCAGTCTGCGGGTTTTGGGAGCGATGCAGACCGGACAGCTGGTGGCGGAGACATATCAAAAAGCGGTGGAGATGTCTTCGCCGCACATTGATGATATTCGCAGTGATTTTGTGCGGAGTTTAATTATGATTATTCCGCAATATAACAAAGCCAGTTTTACTGATAAGGCAAAAGAGTTGTATCAGCTGGGCTATGATGAATCAAAAAAGAATTTGGTTTTGCATCCGTTGGATATCCGCACACACTTGCAATTCGCGCAATTGATTCAGCAAGGAGTAATGGAGTTGAAAGAACCGCCGCAATCTCTGCTTGAAGCCGAGACAGTTTTGAAGGATGCTCTTGTTAAGTCGCTGAAACGCCAGCAGATTATTTATCAATTGGCCATGCTTGAGTTGTTGATCGGCAAGCCGGATGAAGCCGTAATTTTGTTGCAATCTGCCATAGATGATGATGACAGGATAGGAGAGGGTTGGTGGCGGTTGGCGTTGGTTTACGCGCAAACCGGCGACAATGATAAAGCCAGAGAAATCATAAAGACAGCGCAAGATAAGGGTATTGTGTTTGACGCCCAAGGGAATAGCGTTGTTTCTATGATTCTTCAGGCGGATGAGAAAAGTAAGTAGTTTTGGTCAGGTTAATCATTTTTTCTAAAGTCAGCAGTTTTACTATTTCAGAAGCGCGCACAGCGCGTTTTTTTGTTTCTTCGCGATTGTTTATCGCCCAGAGGATCGCGTCTGCCAGTTGTTGAGAATTTTCCGACTCAACCAACAGTCCACTTTCCCCATCATTTATTAAAGATGGCACGCCGCCGATATTTGTGGCGATTATTGGAGTTCCGCGCGCCATTGCTTCCAGGAGTGTGTATGGAAGGCCTTCTTTGCGCGACGGCAGGATGAACAGATCAAATGCCGGCAGATATTGCGCGGCGTCATCAAGCGCGCCGATTAAAAATACGGTATTTTCAAGTTTGTATTTTTTGATCAAATTTTCTAATCTACCTCTTTCTTTCCCCTCGCCAATAACAACAAATTTCACGTCGTCATTCCGAGAAAATCCGCCCGCAGGCGGATGAGCCGAAGGATCCCTTTTTAATAAGTTGACTGCCTCAATTAAGATATCCAACCCTTTTGTCAGATAAAGATTAGCGATTGTCCCTACCATAATGTCATCCCCGCGAAGGCGGGGATCCAGGAATCGTCGCGCCTCTTCTTTAATTAAAAATTTTGGCACTTCAATTCCCAGCGGAATTTCAACAAGTTTTTTCTCTGGTATTCCTATCTGTTTGCCGGTAAGTAAATCTTGCGGCGACAAAACAATAATTTTATCTTTCCATCGCGCTGTGAGTTTTTCCAAAAAGCGATAGAAAATTTTTCCAATCTTACGCGTGGGTTCATTAAAGACCCAACCATGAACTGTGTAAATAATTAAAGACGAATAATTGATAATTAACAATTTTGCGAGCGAGCCGAGAAGGCCGGCTTTGGAGCTGTTGAGGTGGATAATATCTGGTTTGATTTTTTTGTATAGTTTGGCTAGTTCAAATACAGCCTTAGTATCATGAAAGGGCGAAATCGATCTGATAAGGTATTTTAGTGGCACAATCGAAATGTTATTTGTTTCACGTTTCATGTCCCATGATTGTAGTTTATTTTGCAAATCTAACCGTCCAGCCGGCTCTCCGACAGCTATAGTAATATCAAAATTTTGGCCTAAATTCGTAGCCAAATCAAAAACATATCTCTGCGCTCCACCCCACTCGCCTTGAGTAATTACATATAATATTTTACGCATATTTTTATTCAGCAATATGTAAGAATCGCCAGCGTTATTTACACTTTCGTAAGTCATTGCGAGCCTTCGCAGGCGAAGCAATCCACACCGTTATCGCGTTCTAATGCGATTGCTGGATTGCTTCGTCGCGCGAGCTCCTCGCAATGACAGATTAGCCGTTTAACAGTTGTGAAACTGTATACAACGCTATTAAATCTTACAAGTAATATGTCCAGTATAGTAATAAAAACGCATTTTGGCAAATAGGGGAAAGAGAAAAAAAGTTATCCACACCCTCTCACTTTGGATTGCTTGCGCGATTTATGCTATACTATTAACAGAATTTATTTTTAACTAAGACGAAAATTTTTTAATTTATTAATTAAGCTTCATTTTTAATATGTACAACTTTATGTACAACAGAAGAAGAATGTTTTGCCTCTTGTTGGTGGTGGCAGGGTTGGTGTTAGCGCCAGCTTTAGTATTTGGCGCTACCAGCGTTGGCAACAATACATCAGTCGGGGGAACATTAGGCGTTACCGGCGCCACCACTTTAGACGGCGCAGTCACACTCGGCAACGCGGTGAATGATGACATAACTGTTAGTGGAAGACTGGGAGCATTAACAATCTCCAATGGCATTGATTCAACCTCAACACTTTCCAGGACTGCTTTCAACCTTAATAAGGTTCTTAACACTTATGACTCCGGTTACTTCAGTGTTGATTCTTCGGGAAATGTCAATGCTTCCGGCACATTAAAGGCTGTTGGCGCCACCACTCTAGACGGCGCAGTCACACTCGGCAACGCGGTGAATGATAACATTACGGTAACAGGAAGATTGGGAACATTGACAATCTCCAATGGCATTGATTCAACCTCAACACTTTCCAGGACTGCTCTTAATGTTAATCAGGTACTTAACACCTATGATTCCGGCTACTTCAGTGTTGATTCTTCGGGAAATGTCAATGCTTCCGGCACATTAAAGGCTGTTGGCGCCACCACTCTAGACGGCGCAGTCACTCTCGGCAACGCGGTGAATGATGATATTACGGTAACAGGAAGATTGGGAACATTGACAGTCTCCAATGGCATTGATTCAACCTCAACACTTTCCAGGACCGCTTTCAACCTTAATAAGGTTTTAAACACCTATGATTCCGGCTACTTCAGTGTTGATTCTTCGGGAAATGTTTCAGCAACCGGCACTTTGACTGTTTTTGGGACAGTTACGATAGACACTGATAGTTTGGTCGTAAATGCTACCACGAATAAAGTTGGCGTTGTGTCTTCAACGCCTTACGGACAACTGTCAGTCGGAGCAGGTGGTTTGTCCACTTCCTCAACCATTTCAGTCGGCAAGTTCTGTATGTATGCTGTTCAGGAAAACGGCATCGGGGTTTATGTGGTTTTGGCGGCTAACCAGCCAAACAATCAGCCGTTTGCCACGTCGACAGTGTCTTGTTTCTAGTTTTATTCCACAGGATTTATTACAAGAATTTTATGTATAAGCTGAAATATTTTCTGGTATTGTTGGCTCTGGCGGTGTTTGTGCCGGCAATAGCGCTTGCGGCTTATAACACCGTCACTCACTCCAGCGACGTGTTAATATATATTGCTGATAGGGAACACAGTTACACATTAGCTTCAACTTCAGAAGTAGAATCTTACACTGTGGGCGTTGGGTCAGTTGATTTCGTGGTCGGTGATGGCTCTTCGTTGAAACTCTCTTATGCTGGCAAAATAAAGTTTGTTGCTAGTTCTCATAATTGTACTGAAACCAATGTTGAATGTAATTCCAGCGAGTCTTACGTAAGCCTTAATTGTTCTGGCATTAGCGGCACGCCAAGCATTAGCGTAAGCACAATTCTCTGCGGCAGCGGTGTTAGCGGCGATACTGGTGGAGGTGGTGGAGGTGGTGGAGGCGCTGATTTGATCGCGCCAGCTATTAGTGGTGTCGCGGCCACGGTTACCGACACCCAAGCGACCATTTCGTGGAGTACGAACGAAGCTTCGCTTACTTGGCTGTTATATGGCACAACCTCTGCGTATGGTTCAGAAAAGAAGACGACAGCGTATGCAACTGCTCACTCCGTAACTTTCACTGGTTTGACTTCGGGAACCACCTACCATTATCAGGTGAAGTCCAAGGATGCTACCGGGAATGTTAGTTCTTATACTGACAAAACGTTCACGACCACAGGTACTCAAACTACGCCGACGACTCCAACAACTCCAACAACTGAAATAAAAGCTGGAACTGCTACTCCGACGACTGGAACAGCGGTAAAGGTGAGTTGCGCCCTGGAAAAGGGCGGAGCTTATAAGATTGCGAATAGTCCGGCAGTTTATTATATTACTTCTGACTGCGCCAAACGGCCGTTTAGCAAGTCAAATGTATTTTTTACCTACTTTGATTCTTGGAAAGATGTAAAGACAGCAAGTAAAGCAACCATTGACAGTCTTGCGAAAGACACTCTGGGATTCATGCCATGGGGACCGAAATACGATCCCAAATACGGCGCGTTAGTGAAAATAGTTACGGACCCGAAAGTGTATCTATTGCTTGGCACGGAAAGGTATTGGATAACCGCGGAAGATGTATTTGAAGGTTTGGGTTATTCATGGAACTGGATAGAAGATATAGACAAAGCTTTGCTTGATAAATACACGATAGGCAGTGAAATTGGCTACAAAGACCATCATCCAAATTATACTTTGGTGAAATACGCCGGTTCCCCAAAGGTCTATCGTCTTGAGCCCAATCCAACCGATTCCACCAAGCAGGTAAGACGTTGGATACCGGATGAAAAAGCATTCAATAAACTGAATTTCCGCTGGGATAGGATAGTGATAGTTAAGGATACGGAAGTTTATACGGAAGGCGCGAAACTTGAAAACTAAAGAGATCTGCTAACAGTAGTAAAATTAAATCCTCCCCGATGTACATCGGGGAGGATTTTGTTGATTTGACTTTTTTGTTAATTGTTGAGATAATGGTTTTAGTTTTTAATGAGAAAATGGCTTTTCATAGCTTAATTTTCGTGTATGAAAAAAATTTTAATTACTGGCGGGGCCGGATTTATCGGTTCTCATTTGTGCGATTACTTGTTGAAAAAGGGTAATCGCGTCGTCTGTGTGGATGACTTATTTACTGGTTCGGAGGACAATATAAAACATTTATTTGGTAATGCTAATTTCAAATTTATCAAGCATGACATAGTTGAACCGTTATTTTTGGATGATACTGTTTTGTCATTCCCGCGGACGCGGGAATCCAGTAAAATAGACCAGGTTTACAATTTAGCCTGTCCGGCTTCGCCGATTCACTATCAACACAACGCGGTTCATACCATCAAAGCCAACACTGTCGGGGTGATAAATATGTTGGGATTAGCGCGAAAACATGGAGCGCGGATTTTGCAAGCATCCACATCTGAAGTCTATGGCGACCCCGAAGTTCATCCGCAAACCGAAGAGTATCGCGGCAATGTTAATCCGATCGGTCCGCGGGCTTGTTATGATGAAGGGAAGCGTTGCGCGGAGACTTTGTTTTTTGATTATCATCGCATGCATGGCATGGAAATAAAAGTGGCGCGGATTTTCAATACTTATGGTCCGAGAATGTCATTCGTTGACGGCAGGGTTGTTTCAAATTTTATCGTGCAGGCGCTGAAAGGCGAGGATATTACTATTTATGGAGACGGCAGTCAGACGCGGAGTTTTTGTTATGTTGATGATTTGATCATTGGTCTGGTTAAGTTGATGGATTCTGACAAAAACATAACGGGTCCAATAAACCTCGGCAATCCCAAAGAATTTACTATCAAAGAGCTGGCAGAGGAAATTTTAGTAATAACCGGCAGTAAGTCAAAGATGGTTTATAGAAATTTGCCGGAGGATGACCCAAAACAACGTTGTCCGGATATTGCCAAAGCGGGGAAGAAGTTAGATTGGAGTCCGAAAATTAATTTAGATAGCGGGTTAAGAAAAACAATAGAAGATTTTAAGATTAGGATGAATTATGCGGATTAATATGAGTTATAGCGAGTTTAAAAAATTATTTTTTATCCTGCGTTTTCCGATTGTTGTCTTTACACTTGATAAACTTATCAATATCCCCTTTGATTTGTATAAAATGTTTCCATTGTTGGACATCCCAATGCATTTCATTGGCGGAGCCAGTATCGCCGTAAGCGCGGTATTATGGTGGCGGTATAAATGTGGCAGTTTAAAAACCGCGAAGATAAACAAAATTTTCTCTCTCTTGTGGATTATTGGAATTGTAAGTTTCACGGCGATTGTTTGGGAATTTTATGAGTTTGCGTCAGATTATTTTTTCCATACTGAATGGCAGTTCGGATCCGCGGATGTGGTTGGCGACATGTTTTTTGGGTTGGCAGGGGGAGGCGCGGCAGGGTGGTATAAGATATACCGGCATAACAACACCGGAAAGTAGTTTTTTATGCCAAAAAAAAGAATCTTGATTTTTTCCACCGCGTATTTTCCGTTCGTCGGCGGCGCGGAAGTGGCAGTGAAAGAGATAACCGATAGATTGCCGGATTATGAGTTTGTAATGATAACCGCGAAGCTGCGTTCGGATCTGCTTGATGTGGAGAAAGTCGGTAATATTGAAGTGCATCGTTTGGGAAACGGCAATCATTGGGATAAATATCGGCTGATAGCGCCGGGAGGTCGTTATAGCTCCAAATTAGGCCATTTTGACGCGATTTGGGGTATTATGGCGAGTTATGCTGGTTTCGCGGCATTGCGCTTTAAAAAGCAGAATATGAATATGCCGTTTTTACTCACACTGCAAGAGGGGGACAGCCGGTGGCAGATCTACAAACATGTTTGGTGGTGCTGGCCGTATTTTAAACAGATTTTTAAAAAGGCGGATAAAATACAGGCGATTAGCAGTTATTTGGCGGATTGGGCGAGAGATTTGGGTGCGAAAAATAATATTGAAGTAATTCCTAATGGAGTTGATGTGGATAAGTTTAAAGATATCGGAGATAAGAGATATGAGATAGGAGATAATGTTAGAAAGAATCTGAGTATTAAGAAAGATGATAAAATTGTAATTACAGTATCACGGTTGGTGAAGAAGAACGGGGTGTGGGATTTGGTAAAAGCGATGAAATATTTAGACGGCAACGCGCATCTTTTGATTGCCGGCGATGGAGTTTTGAAGGACAAATTAGTTTTATTAGTGAACAACATTGGATTAGCGGGCAGAGTGCATTTTTTAGGTCATTTAAATCATGACGAGCTATTGCCATATTTACAGGCGAGCGATGTCTTCTGCCGGCCAAGTTTGAGTGAAGGTTTGGGCAATGTATTTTTGGAAGCGATGGCGGCTGGTTTGCCGATTGTCGGGACGAGAGTCGGCGGGATTCCTGATTTTTTGAAAAATAATGAGACCGGATTGTTTTGCGACGTCGGGAATCCAAAAAATATTAGCGAAAATATTAAAAAAATATTGACAGATATAAATTTGAGAGAGAAATTGATTGCGAATGGCAGAAGATTGGTTAAAGAAAAATACAGTTGGGATTTGATTGCTGGTAAAATGCGAGATATTTTTGAAAGTTTATGAAACTCCTCATTACGACCGGATTGTTTCCGCCTGATATTGGCGGGCCGGCGACATACAGTAAAATATTGGCGGAAGAGTTGTCCATACGCGGCGTGCGAGTTGCAGTGTTGAGTTTTGGTTTAGTAAGAAAACTGCCTAGATTTATTCGCCATTTAGTTTATTTTTTTAAAGTTTTAAAATTGGGTAGAAAAGCGGAGGTGATATTCGCGCAGGATCCGATAAGTGTCGGTTTGCCGTCAATGCTGGCCGCAAAAATTTTACGTAAAAAATTTGTTTTAAAAATTGTCGGCGATTACGCGTGGGAACAAGGGGTTCAGAGGTTCGGAATAAAAGAATTGTTGGACATTTTTTTATTGAAGAAAGATTATCCTTGGCAAGTTAAATTATTGCGTTGGACGGAAAAACTAGTTGCCGAAGAAGCGGATAAAATTATTACTCCAAGTGAATATTTAAGGAAAGTTGTGATGAAATGGGGAGTGGACGAGAAGAAAATAGAGGTGGTTTATAACGAAGTGGAATTTAAAACAGCGGCTCCAATTAAACACGACAACGAGAGGTGGTTGGTGTCGGTTGGTCGTTTGGTGCCGTGGAAAGGCTTTGATGCTCTAATTGAAATAATGCCGGATTTATTGAAAGAATTTCCAGATTTAAAGCTAAAGATTGTTGGCGGCGGTCCGGAAAGGGATAAGTTGGAATTAGAAATTAGGAATTACGATTTGGGGAATAGTGTGGAGATGGGCGGAGAGCTTTCGCATGAAAAAACACTATCTTTTATCCACTCCGCTGATATTTTTATCTTAAATAGCGGCTACGAAGGATTGTCGCATGTGATTTTGGAAGCTTTGAGTTTTGGCCGACCGGTTTTGGCTAGTCGGAGCGGCGGCAATTCGGAGATAGTTGTTTCAAGTAAAACCGGCGATTTGTTTGAATATAATGACAGAGAGGAGATCAAAAATAAAATCAGTTCGCTTTTTAAGACGGGAATTACCAATAATGAGATGTTAAGTCAAAATGGGCGGATAGATTTTTTTGATAGATTTAAGATGGATAATATGATTTTCCGAACTAAAGAGTTATTAGAGAAAGTATGCCACAGCTGATGATCAGTCTTGACAAAAACATTTTGAATACAGATTCTATCGTCGCCAGACGCATGGTTGAGTATGGGAAAAAAGACGAGCTGTTTATTATTATACCGGATAAAGAAAAAAACATTTTTGATTTGAGTCTGACCGTCCACGTTCAATCAACCGGCGGGTACAAAATACAACGGCTTTTTCGTTTAATAAAATTAGGAAGTAAAATAGTAAAGGAGTATGATGGAATTGAATTAATCACGACACAAGACCCGTTTTTTACCGGTCTGGCAGGCTGGTGTTTGAAAAGGAAGTTTAAAATTAAATTGGAAGTGCAGATGCATGGCGATTTTTTGGGCGATTATTATAAGAAGCAGTGGATAAGATTAAGTCTGGCTAAATTTATTATTAGACGCGCGGAGGTGATAAGAGTGGCGGGGGAGCGGATAAAAAAGAGTTTGGTCAAATTGGGTGTGAGAGAAGATAAAATTTTTGTTAAGCCGATTGCGGTTGATACAGAAAAGATAAAGGATTACCTGCCAAAGATTGATTTACACCAGAAATATCCGGGTTATGCAAAAATCTTTTTGGTTTTAGGCCGGCCTGATCCAGTTAAAAATATTGAGTGGTTGGTGGAAATTTTTAAAGAAGTGACTAAACAAAAAAATTATTTGTTGCTGATTGTGGGCGGTGGCAGAGATGAAATTAATATCCAATATCCAATATCCAATATCCAATTAGAGCCTTGGACAACTGATCCAATCAGCTATCTTAAAACCGCCGACTGTCTGTTATTTCCAAGTTTAAGCGAAGGTTATGGTCTCGTCGCGATGGAAGCGAACGCGGCCGGATGTCCAGTGATTATGAACGACGTCGGCGTGGCGAATTATGAATTGAAGCCGAGCGAGAGAGTAAAAATTATTCCCGTCAGCGATAGAGAGGCGTGGATTAAAGCGATGTTAGATGTATGAAAAACCAATGGGATTCATTTTTTGAAGAAAAAATGGTTAAAATTTTCACTGAAAAGAAAATAGTGATTGATATCGGCGGAGGTTTGCGTATAGATAAAAATAAATCTAACCGTTTTGATAGGAGAAATGTTTGGTTGCGGAAGTACGCGGATAAAATTGATTTCAAGATTTTAGATAAGGTGGCGGATTATCATCCGGATATTATTGGCGACGTGCAAAATTTAAATTTGCCGGACAACAGCGTTGATGCTTTCATTTGCATAGCAGTATTGGAACATGTGGAAGAACCAGGGCAGGCATTGCGGGAAATGCATCGCGTTCTTAAGCCCGGCGGGTATTGTTTTATTTACGCGCCGTTTTTGTATTATTACCATCCTTTGGGCGGATATTATAAAGATTTTTATCGTTTTACCCGCGACGGTTTGGAATACATGACCAAAGATTTTAGCAGTGTGGAATTACAGAATGTCCGTGGAGCTATCGCGACAGTGCTGAATTTATTGCCGTTTTTTTCCAAACGTACTGGTGTTTTTGACAGGTTAGATAGGATTTTTCATAAGCAAGATAGCAATCAAACCAGCGGTTATGATGTGTTTTGTGTGAAATAAATATGAAGTTATTGGTAATCACCCAAAAAGTAAATAAAAATGATTCTAATCTCGGATTTTTTCACGAGTGGCTTTTGCGTTTGGCCGGCCAGGTGGAAAAATTGACTATCATTTGTTTGGAGAAAGGAGAATATAATTTACCAGATAATGTGCAAGTGTTGTCTTTGGGAAAAAATATCAAATATCAAATATCAAATATCAAATTTATTTGCCAATTAAAATATTTGTTTCGTTTCTATAAATATATTTGGAAATTCAGAAAAGAGTATGATGCTGTTTTCGTTCACATGAATCCGGAGTATTGTATTTTAGGCGGAGTGTTTTGGCGATTGTGGCATAAAAAAGTTTTACTTTGGTACACGCATAAGACAGTGAATTTACGCTTGCGCTTAGGCGTATTATTCGCGAACAAAGTTTTTACCGCCTCAAAGGAAAGTTTCCGTTTAAGAAGTAAAAAAGTTGAGGCTGTGGGACATGGAATTGATGTTGGTTTGTTTTCGAAACAACAATGGACGCCCCACAATGTGTCGCCATCTCCACAACCTGGAGAAATCGCATTATTATGGATTGGGCGAGTAACTTTATCGAAAGATCCAGAAGTAGCTATTTGTGCTATTGCTAATTTAAAAAAGACGGTAACACAGCCAGTTCATTTGTCTGTTGTTGGGGAACCAATAACTAGACCAGATATGGAATATTATAAAAAAATTGAGAAGATGAGTGTCGAATTTAATATCAATAATAAGGAATCCGGAGCTGGTTTTATTCATCAGAAGATTGTCTACAATGAAATGCCGCGTTTATATCAAAAGCACCATATCTTTCTCCACACCAGCCGCACCGGCAGTATGGACAAAGTTGTGTTGGAGGCGATGGCCGCCGGGAGAATCGTGGTTACTTCCAGCGAAGCATACGCGGATTTGGCAAAAAAGGGCTTGGTTTATGCTTTTCCGGCGGGTAATCATTTAGAATTGGCTAAAACTATTGAAGAAATTTTCAATTCTGGTATAATCAAACAGATTCCCAACCAGGCCGCGATTGAGTATGTGCGGCAGAATCACGATTTAGATGCTTTGGTAAGCAAAATATTGGCTTATTTTAGCTCCCAATTATGAAATTATCAGTAGTCATCCCCGTGTATAATGAAGCCAAAACCGTGGCTGATTTGTTAAATGTGGTGAAATTGGCTGATGTCGGCAGTTTAGAAAAAGAGCTTATCGTGGTTGATGATGGGTCAACCGACGGCACTCGCGATGTTTTAAAGAATTTATCATCCGAAGATTTTAAAGTTTATTTACAGCCAATCAACCAAGGTAAAGGAGCCGCGATTAGGCGCGGTTTTGCCGAAACAAGCGGCGATTTTATAATTATTCAAGATGCGGATTTAGAGTATAACCCCCGCGAATACAAATATTTATTACAGCCGTTGATTGACGGCATGGCAGACGTGGTTTATGGCTCGCGGTTTATCGGCGACCGTCCGCATCGGGTATTGTTTTTTTGGCATTTTGTCGGTAATAGATTGTTGACTATATTATCCAACATGTTTACCGGAATAAATTTGACCGACATGGAAACTTGCTATAAGGCTTTTACCAAAGAAGCTTTGCGAAAAATTCTTCCCACCCTTAAGTCCAACCGTTTTACCATTGAACCGGAAATAACCGCTCGGATAGCGCAGAAGAAATTGCGTATTTATGAAGTGGGAATTTCTTACAGCGGCCGCACCTACGAGGAAGGCAAAAAGATTGGCTGGAAAGACGGTTTTAGCGCGCTTTATGCGATAGTTAAATATAATTTGTTCGTTTAATTTTTATTTTGCAAGGTATGATTAACAACAAAAAGATCGCAGTTTTCATCCCGGCCTATAATACCGAGAGGACGATTCAAAAGACGATTGACGCCATTCCGCGGGACGCGGTTGATGAAATAATTGTGGTGGATGACGGCTGTAAAGATAAGACAGCGGAGATTGTCAGAAGAAATAATTTACATTTGATACAGCATCCGCATAATCGCGGTTATGGCGCGGCGCAAAAAACCGGATATCAGGCCGCGTTGGAGATGGGCGCGGATGTGGTGGTGATGGTGCATTCGGATTTTCAATATGATCCGACTTTGGTCAAGCCCATGGCGGAAAAAGTTGCCAATGGCGAGGCCGATGTTTGTTTTGGTTCCAGAATGCACAATCCCGGTGACGCGCGCCGGGGTGGAATGCCGTGGTGGCGGTTTGCTGCCAATAAAGCTCTGACTCTGTTGGAAGGCGCTTTTTTCAAGCTTGGTTTGACCGAGTATCACACCGGTTACCGAGCTTATGGCCGCGAGTTGCTGGCGCGCATACCATTTGCGCATAATTCCGACAATTATGTTTTTGACACGGAAATGTTCGCGGAAATTAATTTGGGGCATTTTCGCGTGGCGGAAATTCCCATTCCAACTCGCTATTCCGCTGATTCGCAGTCGCCGAATTTTTACAAGAGCGTTGAATATGGATTAATGACCCTCCAAGTAATTTGGCGGTTTTTGTTGCACAAGTCCGGAATAAAATCTTATCCGCAATTTAGAATTAAAGAAAAAACGGAGAATAATTAAGGCTATGGAGAAGTTAAACGCTATTTTAGTTACCGGAGCGGCGGGTTTCATCGGGTCTAATTTAGTAAAGAGGCTGGTGGCGGATGGACGCCAAGTTTGCGTTTTGGTTAAACCCTCTACCAATCTGGCGAGAATACAGGAATTACTGCCGAAAATCACTTGTTGCCGCGCGGATTTACTTGATTTTGACGGTCTTAAGCGCGAGCTGGAAGAAATCAGACCGCAAGGAGTCTTTCATTTGGCGGCTTCCAACATCCAGAGCGGAGTAACCGCGGAAGATAGCGAAGTAGCAGAGACAAATATTTTAGGCACACGGAATTTGTTGCAGGCGTTGGGCGGGATAAATTACGATTTTTTTATCAATCTGGGCAGTTTTTTAGAATATGGACCGAAGTCTGGTCCGATCAAAGAGAGCGAGCTTTGCGCGCCGCCAGAACTTTACAGTATCACTAAACTCGCGGCGACCTTGTATGGGCAAGCTGTCGCTCGGCGCGATAACAAGCCAATCATAACGTTTCGTCTATTTACTCCGTACGGGCCGGCGGTTCAGCCGGGGCGATTGATTTACGAGGTAATTACTCGCGCTCTGCGCAACGAAGAAATTAGTTTGACTCAACCAAAGGTTGCTCGTGATTTTATTTTTGTGGAGGATTTGATAGAGTTGCTGTTAGAGGCGAAAGATAAGGCAAAAAATTATCAAGGAGAAATTTTTAACGCTGGCAGCGGCCAAGCGATCACTCTGGAATCTGTAGTTAACGAGGTATTGAAAATTACCGGATCCAAGAGTAGAATTAACTGGGGCGCGTTTAAGAGCGTGGCTTACGACAATGAGTTTTGGCAGGCTGATTTGAGCAAGACCTGCGCGAATTTTGCCTGGCGTCCGACCCACACATTATCGTCCGGACTAATCGAAACCATTGATTGGTTCAAAAAATTTGCTAAATAAACATTCAATATGAAAAATATTCTGATTACCGGAGGCTATGGTTTTATGGGTTCAAATTTTGTCAGATATTTATATCAGAAATATCCGGAATATCGCATCTTCAATCTTGATTTGCTGACTTACGCCGGGAATCTAGATAATCTTTCCGATATTGAAGAATCAGAAGCTAATTTAAAAACCGCCGACCGCCGTTATCAGTTTATTTATGGCGATATCGCTGATGACCGGCTTTTGAATATGATTTTTCAACGGCATAATTTCCATTTGGTGGTGAATTTTGCCGCCGAGACTCATGTTGACAGATCAATTATTAGCATGACGGATTTTATTCATACTAATATCGGCGGAGCACGCGCGCTAATCGAGGCGGTGCGGACATACAGTGTGCCGCGTTTGGTTCACATCTCTACCGATGAAATTTATGGTTCGGTGGACAGCGGATATTCGGATGAAGACTCGCCGCTTCGACCATCCAATCCGTATTCTTCTTCCAAATCAGCCGCGGATTTGATTGTCCAATCATTTATTCGCACTCATAAGGTGCCGGCGCTGATTGTCCGCGGTTCAAACAATTACGGCTCTTTTCAATATCCGGAAAAACTTATTCCATTGGCCATTAGCAATATCTTGGAAGGAAGAAGAATTCCAATCCACGGTCATGGCGAGCATATCCGCAGTTGGTTGCATGTTATTGATTTTTGCCGCGCTTTAGATTTGGTTATACACCAAGCTCCGGATTTTGAAATTTACAATATTTCCGGCGAAGAAAAAACTAATTTAGAAATTTTACGGATGATCGCCGGTCATCTCGGAGTTGATTTGAAGGAACACAGCGAGCACGTTGGCGACCGTCCGGGCGCTGACACCAGATACGCAGTCAGCGCTGATAAATTAAAAAGCAAATTAGGCTGGCGGCCGGTTCATAGCGTAGAAAATGACTTGAGCAATGTGGTAAAGTGGTACATGGAAAATCAAACGTGGTGGAAGAAAATCAAAGAACGCAGGGAATATCATGACCATTACGAAAAGCAATCAAAGGCGCAGTGGTATTAGTAATAAAAAGGTATGAATATAGAACCAACGGCCATTTCCGGCCTTTATGTCGTTAGCCCCGAAGTGAAAGGAGATGAGCGGGGTTTTTTGATGGAAGCGTATCGTGAAGATGCGTTTGCCGCGGTCGGCATAACCGTTGGCAAATTCGTCCAACAGAATCAGAGTTTTTCGCGGCAGGGTGTTGTCAGAGGTTTGCATTTTCAATGGGATAAGCCATTGGGGAAATTAATCAGAGTTATCAACGGAAAGGCTTTTATGGTCGCGGTTGATATTAGAAAAAAATCAACCACCTTGGGTAGATGGTTCAGTTTGGAATTAAGCGCTGAAAACAAGAAGTCGCTTTACGCGCCGGCAGGGTTTGCTTGCGGTTTCGTGGTGACTGGAGAAGTGGCCGAAGTAGAATATCTTTACACGGCTTTATATAATCCAACCGGAGAGTCTAACATCATTTGGAACGACCCGGCGGTTGGCATTGATTGGCCGATAAAAGATCCTATTCTTTCTGCTCGCGACAAAAGCGCGCGCGTTTTGGCGGAATGGCTAAAAACGCCGGAATCGGATATTTTTTGATTTTATGTTCAATCCCAAATTGTTAGTTCCGCAATGGAAAGAGCATTTTTATTTAATTATTATTTTAGCTTTTGCCGCGATTGTCCGTTTTGTCGGTCTTGATTACGGTTTGCCTCTATGGTTGGTGGGGGATGAGCCGTCGCATATATTCGGAGCGTTAAAAATGATAGAGTTAAAAACACTTTTGCCAGTACTTCACGCTGATGAGTTTGTTGGCACGTTCCATTACACGCCTTATCTTTCTTATCTGTATATCTTGCCTTTTATCTTGGTGGCAGGAATTAAATTTTTATTTTTCTCCGGAACATTTGAACAGTTTAAAAATTATTTAATCGCCGATCCGTCTGTTTTTTTTATTACCGCCCGCGTCATAAGCGCTGTTTTTGGTTTAGCAACCGTTTATTTCGTTTACGCCGCCGCCCGGCAGATGTTCCAGAAAAAAAGAATTGCCCTGTTGTCCGCTCTGTTTTTGGCTTTAAGTTTTTTGCCCGTTAGTTATTCGCATTGGGCCAGGCATTGGACGGCAGTGACTTTTTTTTACACGCTCGGTATTTATATTTTGGCTAATCGCGGCCTGACCGTTTCAAAACGTTATTTATGGGTTGCTTTGCTAATGGGCATCGGCGTAGGGATGAATGTCCAAATGATGATTTTTGGGGTATTGGTTATACTTTGGTTTTTTATTTTTGATTATCAACCGATTGTAAAATTATTACGGCAAAAATGGTTTTGGCAGGCAGGCGGAATATTTTTCTCACTTTTTGGATTTGCTTTTGTTCTTTGGCCGCGCGGTTATGGTTACTTGCTTAGTGTGGGAAATATCACTTCAGCCGGCGCCACCAAAGATTTGATTGGTTTAGTTGATTTTTTTGGTTTTTACATTGCAAATTTAATTCGCATTGAGCCATTATTTTTGCTTTTTGCCACTGTGGGTTTGTTATCTATGTTTTTGGTTGAGCGGCGCAAGGCTCTGGTATTTGCGAGTTTTTTCTTTTTTTATCTTGCCATTTTTTATTTATTTTTTGGCTACGTTGACCGTTTTATTCTACCACTCTATCCGTTCTTGGCGGTTAGCTCCGGTTATGGTTTGGCTCAAGTTGCGGATCGAATATCGGTTAGGCCGTTGCGTTTGACAATCGTGGTGGTTGTTTGCGTTTTGTTGGCTATTCCCATTTTACGATTTAATTATTTATTAATTAAAAATGATACGCGGGAGCAGGCGATAAATTGGGCTGTGGCAAATGTATCGGCTGACGCCAAAGTTGCGGTTTTGACGCCTCTGATGCGCCTGCCAACCACGCCGGAAAATCTGCAAGAGCAAGAAAATATTGATTCGGCATCTTTACGCAATGTTGACCGCGCTGAAGCTAAATTGGGAAAACAACTTGAACAAAAATTTAATGCCCTAAATCTTTATACGGTTGGAGATAAAATTTTTTTTAGCGGTTTGTCCGAGTATCTTTCGCGAAATAATTATCAATATCTAATCTATAGTCCGGCTTTTGCCATTGCCAAGGGCGCGCTATCTTTGGTCGGCGCTCCGGGTGAGGAGGCATTGACTTTTGCAGGGTCGGAAAACGGTGTTATTGGAAATGAGCGCATTCCAGACGGTTTTGGCGACGGGTTGAAAGAGCTTTTTTATTCGTCCAGTTTGGGTCCGGAGATTAAGATAATAAAATTGTTTTAATTTGCATGCCTAAAAAAATTCTTATTATCACGCCCGCCTGTCATTTCAAAAATGCCGGCGCCGCCCAGCGCGATATTTATGCAAGCATCGCTATTTTTCAAAAAATGAATTACAAAGTTGCGTTATATACGATTGGCAGCCGCGCGCAAGATTTATTGGTTTTAAAATCAGTCGCGAGTGATTATGGAATAGATTTGCGGACCTTTTTGCCCCTTAAAAATAATTGGCGGCGTTTTAAACGGGTATTATTAGAACCTTCTTTGCTTGACGGCGCGGCGTATGTCTTTGACCAGCTTTGTCGTGATAATGTTTTTTTGAAATATCTGCGCAGTTATCATCCAGATTTTATCTTTAGTTTCTGCTCGTATTCTTGGCCGGTATTGAAATGCGCTCGTCAGAACGGCATAAAAAGTGTTTTTCGGTCGCATAATTTTGAATCCAGTTTTTTTTGGGAGTCATTGAATTTAAACCAGAAACTTAATCCGCTGAATTGGTTAAGGGTGTTATGTAAATATCGCGGGGAATATTTAGCGATAAAAAATGCCGATAAAGTTGGCGCTCTGCCTTTTGAACAAGTAAATATTTATAAAAAATGGAAAGCATCCGGCGTGGAAATTCTTACTTTGCTTTTTTTACCGGAATCACTGCGCCAGCCAAATATTCACAGCAATAAAGAATGTTTGGATTTATTTTATCTTGGCGCGAGTTATAATGTCATTTTCCATCGGCGCGGCGCAGAGCGGCTGATTGGCGAAATCGCTCCGCGGGTTTTAGCGCGCTCTCCGGGGAAATTTAAGTTTCATATCTGCGGCTCTAAATTGCCGACGGACTTGGCGCAACGTTGCCGGAATGGCCTAATTTATGAAGGTTATGTGCCGGATTTAGAAAGTTTTATGCAAAATATGGATGCGGGAGTTTTTCCGGTAATGACTGGTAAAACCATGAAAGGCAAAGTGTTTGAAACGTTAGCCAGGGCCTTTCCAATGGTAATTCCGAGCAATTGTTTGGGTGGGTATGATTTACGAGACGGTAAAGAGGTGTTGTTGGCTGATACCGCGGAGTCTTTCACGGAAAAGATCTTGCGGTTGGCAGATGTTAAAGTCAGGACAGAATTATCCAATAACGCTTGTAATTTCGCGCAAAAAGAATTCAGCGAGGAAAAAATTGTTTCGGTGTTGTCAAAATTACTTTCGGAATAACATTTTTTATGGTTTTAGATAAATTGAATAATTTGGCTGATAAAAAATGTATTGTGCCGATTGCCATGGCAATAATTTTTTTAGCTTCAATTTTTTATTCGTTCTATTACAAGATTGAACTGGTTGCAGATGCCAAAGCATATAATAGCATTGCTTTGAATATTTTAGCTGGTAGCGGGTTTAAAGAGCAGGGAAGTGACACGCCGATTTTGTTTGATCGCGCTATTCAACGCGCCGGGCCGGCTTACGAATATTTATTAGCGGGAATTTACGCGGTTTTTGGCCATCATTATGAAGCGGTTTGGGTAATCCAGGCGTTGTTACACGTTTTGACTGCGTGGTTGATTTTTAAAATCTGTCAAAAAGTTTTTTTGGAATCAGGACGAAGTATTGGTTTGGTTGCCGCATTAATTTTCGGTTTACATCCGGATTTAATAGAAATTTCCGCCATGCTGATGACCGAGACGCTTTATTTATTTACCATTACTTTGGTTTTTTATATCTTTTTGCTGGTATTTGAAAAAAGCAGTTCGCTGTTTTTGGCTTTTTTTCTAGCCGCCGCGCTGGCGTTATCCATTTATAGCCGCCCAACCGTGGTTTTATTTGTCCCGGTAATTTTTGGGTTTTATTTAATCAGGAAAAATTATTTGGCATTGTCTGTCTGCTTGCTGGTAATGATTGTCCTCATGACTCCATGGACCTGGCGCAATTGGAAGATATACAATCAATTTATCCCGACCACGCTTATCGGCCAGTATAACATTTGGCTTGGCAATACCGCCACTTCCGACGGTGGACAATGGGTTGGCAATTATAATCCCTGGAATGATTTTGCCGCGGAACGCGGATTTTCCGAAGTGAAAGAAAAAGCCAATCAGGAATTTAAAAATTTTGTTTTTCAACATCCGATTAATTTCATAAAACTTACTTTAATTCGTTTTACACGCTATTTTAGTTTGATTCGCCCGATGGGTTTTTGGTTTTATCAAACCGGTCTGTCGCAGGCGTTTTTTAGCGGGCTTTCCGGAATTTTTATCGCTCTATTGTTCATTAGCGGTTGGAGCGGCGTATTTTTGGCGGCGCGCCAGAAAAAGCCGTTGTATTATTATTTAATAATTTTGGCAATCACCGCGCCTCTGCCGCTGTTAATTACGGTCGTGCAATCGCGTTATCGTTTCCAAGTTTATCCGTTTTTGGCCATATTTGGCGCTTACGCAATTATCTATTGGCTGAATAAGAGAAATTGGTGGAAAGAAAAGGTCTTTTTATTTCCCGCGGCCAGCTTGCTATTTATCAGTCTGATTGATGTTTTTATGAGCGTGGATAAGATAATCATGAGGCTTAAGTCGTTTTTTTGATATGAGCGTGATTAGAGAGAAAATAATTTATCTTGCCAATATTCGCTTGCCGACGGAAAAAGCGCATGGTATTCAGGTCGCAAAAATGTGCGAAGCTTTGGCAGAACAAGGTTTAGAAGTGGAGCTGATGGCGCCCAACCGTCTTAATTCAATAAAAGACGATATTTTTAATTATTACGGGATCAAGAAAAATTTTATTTTAAATAAGTTACCTTGCATTGATTTAATCAGCCGCGCGGCATGGCTTGGACGAATCGCTTATTGGGTGGAAGCGTTAAGTTTTGCGTGGTCAGTAAAAAAACATTTGAAAGATTTTTCCGGATCAATTTATACTCGCGAGTTAGGCAATATCGCCTTTTTAGGTCCAAATAATAGAATAACGTATGAGGCGCATAATTTGCCGAAAAGACCGAACGCGCTTTACCGGCATTGGTTGAAAAAAATTAACAATTTAGCAGTAATCACGCGTGGTCTCAAAGACGATTTTATCGCTTTGGGATTTTCCGCTGAACGGATTTTAGTCGCGCCGGACGCGGTTGATTTAAAAGTGTTTAGCATTAGCGATTCTAAAATCTACTGCCGTAAGCGATTAAATCTGCCATTGAATAGGAGAATTGTTTTATACGCCGGTCATCTCTATGATTGGAAGGGCGCCGATACTTTGTTGGGCGCGGCTAAATTGTTGCCAGAGTGTTTGTTGATATTTGTGGGCGGGACAAACGTTGACGTTGCTAATTTTAGAAAGAAAGCGCAAAGCAATCAGGCGGAGAATGGATTGATTGTTGGTCATCGTCCAGCTGGAGAAATACCAGCATACCTCTGCGCGGCAGACGTACTGGTTTTGCCAAACAGCGCCAAATCAACAATATCCGCTCGTTACACATCGCCCTTGAAGCTTTTTGAATATATGGCCAGCCGCAGGCCGATTATCGCTTCGGATTTACCCTCATTGCGGGAGATTTTGACTGAAGAAATCGCGATTTTTTTCAAACCAGACGATTCACAATCATTAGCCGAAGGCATTAAATCCTCGTTTGATAATCCGGCTGTGGCCGCTAAAAAAGCCGAAACAGCGTATTTAAAGGCGCAGAACTATACCTGGGATAAACGAGCGGAAGAAATTATAAATTTTTTGAAAATTGTAAATTGAAAATTGAAAATTGTAAATTTCCAAGTATGTGCGGCATTAACGGCTTCAATTTTAAAAATCCAGAGCTGATAACCAAGATGAACCGGGTAATTTCTCACCGTGGTCCGGATGATAGTGATATTTGGGTTGGCGAGGGTTTTTCTTTAGGGCATGATCGTTTGGCAATTATTGATCTGTCTCCGCGCGGTCGTCAGCCGATGTGGGACGCGGAACATAAAATAGCGGTTGTATTCAATGGCGAGATTTACAATTTTAAAGAACTGCGCG
>Ga0156202_111_pt1 | contig 60829 bp, 58 predicted proteins | sample RifCSPlowO2_12_FD_107855 | JGI IMG/M metagenome (GOLD analysis project Ga0156202, IMG submission 107855) | Candidatus Magasanikbacteria bacterium RIFCSPLOWO2_12_FULL_43_12 | reverse complement strand
CCCGGTCCCATCGTGCTTGACAAGTAAACCGCTTGAATATAGGTTCCTTTGGCCGAGGAGGGTTTCGCTTTTTTCAGCGCTTCCATAAAGGCGATAAAATTTTCTTTCAATTGCGCTTCGGCGAAACTCGCCTTGCCGATCGATTGATGGATATTTCCAGTGTCATCATTTTTGAAAGTGAATTTGCCTTTTTTTAGTTCGCCAATCATTTTTTTAAGATCAGCGCCGACAGTTTCGGTTTTCGGACTCGGCATCAAGCCTTTCGGGCCCAAGACTTTGGCCGCGCTCGCCAATTTCGGCATCATTTCCGGAGTGGCGACCGCGATTTCAAAATCAAATTTGCCGGTGGCTTTTATTTTTTTAATGTCTTCTTCGGTCAGGACTAAATCCGCGCCAGCTTCTTTGGCCGCCTTCTCATCATTCGGTCCGACAAAAGCCGCGAGTTTTTTTGTTTTGCCGGTGCCGTGCGGCAAGGCGACAGTCGCTCGGATTTGTTGTTCGCTCTTTTTCGGGTCAACTCCTAAACGGACATGCGCTTCAATTGAAGCGTCAAATTTTGTGTTGCTGGTTTTTTTTGCCAGCGCCACGGCCTCGTCAACAGTGTAGATTTTGTTTTTGTCTACCAGTTCGTTTAATGTCCTCATTCTTTTATTCATACTCTTGAAAGGCTTACGAGGCGTGCAATGCTTACAAGGCTTCGTAAGATTGGTGGTTCTAACCCCCTGGATGGCAGAGGTCCCACCGGTTACTAAAAGTACCCTTGTTATATAATATATGGTCAATGTTGTCAAGAGACCTTGTGGGCTTTGTAAGCCTTGTCGGCCTCGTAAGCCTTATCTTTCGTCCTTCCACACCTTGGAGCAATAGTTTGAGCGATAAGCGCCGGTGAAATACGCGGGACAAGTGTTATCCAGATCATTGCTCGGGTAGCAGACTATTTTACCGTTCTTATCATATAAAGTTGTAACGCATCCATCGCAGCCTGGCGAGAAATAGTATGAATCAATGCCGGAATAAGCGCATTTTTCAATAAATGCCGGCGGGTTTGATTTTGGCGCGGAGAGCGCGAAATCTTTAACTATCCCAAGCCATCCTGAAGGGTCGTTGGCGCTTTGGCTAACAGCGGCCGTTGGTTTTTTTGTTTGGGCGCTGTTACTTACTATCGCGCTATTTTTGTTTTCAGTCGCTGTTTGCTTTTGTTCTGCCGGAGCGCAGACGCCGGTATGGGTGATAATTATTCCTTGAACTTGCGCCAGGCAGGTATTGGTGTAAGTTGTGCCGTTTGCGCCGCAAACCGGTTCGTATTCGTTGGTGCAAGTGGCAAAATTGTCCATTTTTTCTTGCGGGCTGTATTGCTCGGCGCTTTGTCCGGGCGCGCAGGTTTGTCTAAAATATTTTTCCACCTCGCATTCGGTCATGTCGGCAAAACGGCAGTAGGCGATTGAGCTTGAAGCGGTTTCATCAAAGCGAATAATCAACTCATTGCCGGTTTTTTCACAATAGTTTTGAGCCGGATTAGCCGAAGTGTCAATTTTTGGTTTCTTTTTTATAATTTCAACTGTCGTGGTTGCTGTTTCAGTTGTTGTTTTTGGAGTTTTGGTAAAACAACCAGCGCCCACGATTATCAAAACAATGGTAAGTAAGAGGATTAATTTTATTTGTTGGTTCATAGAGAACACAATGCTTTGGTAATTTTTAATTTTCAATTTGTAATTTTTAAACAATTTTCAATTCTACAATTTAGCAATTTAACAATGAAGCGTCGGCACAATTATTTTGAAAACTGCTCAAAAATCTTCGCAGAATTTTGTAATCTCTTTTTTTCTGTCGCGTTCAGCGGCAATGGCCAAATTTTTTCCACTCCGCCTCTGCCAAGCACTGCCGGCATGCCGAGACAAACACCGCTGACGTCGTGGCATTCCAGCAACAAACTGGAGACCGGCATAATTTTGTGTTGATTATACAAAATTGCTTCAATAATATCAGACAATACTAAAGCGATGCCGTAAAAAGTCGCGCCTTTGCGATTAATGATTTCATACGCTTCTTTTTTGACTTTCTTTTCAATCTCTTGTTTATCTTTCGCGGTTATTTCTTTTATTTTATCAATCGGCACGCCGCCGACAGTTACCGTGCTCCAGGCTACAAATTCGCTGTCGCCATGTTCGCCCAGAACATAACCGTGCACGCTTTGCGGGCTTACTTCAAGTTTTTTCGCGAGCGTTGCTTTAAACCGCATCGTGTCTAATGTCGTGCCGCTGCCGAAAACCTGCTGGCGCGGCAGGCCGCTGATTTTTTGCGCCGCGAGAGTCAAGACATCCACCGGATTCGCAACCATGATAACAATCGCGGTTGATTTTAGTTTGCCGATTTGTTTGAAAATTGATTTTTGAATTTCCGTGTTTTTTTTCACCAAATCCAAACGAGTTTCCCCCGGCTTTTGCGGCGCGCCGGCGGTAATGACAATAATATCCGCGTCGCGCGCGTCTTTGAAATCCGCGCCTTTGACGCATCCGGTTTCCACCAAACTCAAACCATCGGCAATATCCATTACCTCGCCTTCTTCTTTTGTTTCATTAACATCAATTAATAATATTTCCGCGGCTAAATTTTTTAATGTGGCCACGTAAGCGGTTGTCGCGCCAACCGCGCCGGCGCCGATGATAGCGATTTTTGACTGTTGCATAGGGATGAGGAATAATTAAAAGCAATTATATTATAGCAGAAGATGGTGGAAATTGAAAATTCAAAACCCGCTTTTCAGCGGGTTCGTTGTGTTTTGTTAATTGAGTTTTGTGTTCTGAAAATCACCCTTCCACCAGCACTCCCATCTGTCTGGCCGTACCAGCAAGTGAACGCACGGCCGAATCAAGATTTTCCGTGTTCATGTCTTTCATTTTCACTTCCGCGATTTTCATGAGTTGGGCTTTGGTGATTTTGCCAACCTTATCTTTCAGCGGATTAGCCGCTCCTTTTTCCAAACCGATCGCTTTTTTAATTAGTTCGCTGGCCGGAGCAACTTTGGTTATGAAGCTGAAAGAGCGGTCTTCATAAACATTAATAATCACCGGCACAGTTTCTCCTTTGCGGTCTTGGGTTTTATCATTGAATTCTTTGCAAAAACCCTGGATATTCACGCCATGCTGGCCCAAAGCCGGTCCGACCGGTGGCGCCGGATTAGCCGCTCCGCCGGCAATTTGCAGTTTGATTTGGGTGATTAATTTTTTGACCATAGTGATTGGACTTCAGACTTCGGTCTTCTGACTTCTGCCCGAAAGTGATTATTAACGCGCTGAGAAGCGTCTTTTTAGACCAGCGAGTTGATTACTTTAAACTTTTAATTAACGCATTTATTTTTTTGCCAAGGATATTGCTGGAATTATATATAAAATCGCATCTTTCTTGGCTAATGTATTTTTGATCTAAAGCTATAAATGATGCCGCAAGTACTTCCTCCATGGATGTGTAAGCAATTCTTCAGATTGACAAATTGTCTGGCCAGTTTCCAAACCTCTAGTTGTTCAAATCGGTAACTCATAAGCCGAAGTCTGAAGTCTGATCGCTGAAGTCCGTTTATATTTTCTTCACTTGCAACGCGTCCAACTCCACCGGCGTTTCGCGACCAAACATATTGACCAGCACTTTGACTTTGCCGCGCTCTTCATCAACATTGGAAATTTTGCCTTCAAAATTTTTGAACGGGCCGTCAATAATGCGCACCGGTTCGTTGAGCGACACATCAATCTGGTGGGTAGGTTCATCCACTCCCATTCTTTTTTGTAAAACTTCTATTTCTTTTTGATCAATCGGGGTTGGCGTGGTGCCGGAACCGATGAAGCCGGTAACATTCGGAGTGTTTCTGACCACATACCACGAATCATCGGTAACAATCATTTCCACCAAAACATAACCCGGGAAGACTTTTTCTTCAATCACATTGCGTTTGCCGTTTTTGATTTTAATCTTTTTTTCCTTCGGCACCAATACGCCAAAAATTTTGTCGCGCATGTCAAAAGATTCAATTCTTTGTTCCAAATTGCGTTTGACGTTTTCTTCATAGCCGCTATAGGTGTGGAGCACATACCAGCGGCGTCCTAATTGGAGGTTTTGTTTAGCCATAATGTTGCTGTCAGCTTTCAGACTTCAGCTGTGATTGTCGGCAACTTGTCGGAAGTCTGAAGTCCGAAAGCCGAAGTCTATTTAATAATTTTTTCCAGTCCGAGATTGAAAGCGTAATCCAAGATGCCGAAAAAGATGGCAACGCCGAGACTCAAGCCGATGACGATTAAAGTATATGTCGTGGTCTGTTTTTTCGTCGGCCAGACAACTTTTTTCATTTCCGCGACTGATTCTTTGAAATAGTTTTTGAGCTTGGTGATGGGGTTCATAGATGCTGACTTCGGTTGATCAGACTTCGGACTTCAATCGATTAAGGCTGAAGTTTGAAAGCTGATTGCCGATGTCTACTTAAAAACGGCCTTTGGCCGCTTGATTATTAATATGTTATAATAATGGCGAGGTTTTGTCAAGGGTATTGGCTGTGTATAATTTTTTTGCTTATTTTAGCCAAGCTTTAATATACACCAAAAAACCGTCCCTGTGCAAAACCGAGACGGTTTTTTGTGTTTTGTTAATTGGGTTTTGTGTTTTGTACTAAATGTCCAAATTCTTCACACTTTTCGCGTGCGTCTGTATAAATTTTTTGCGTGGCGCGACTTCGGACCCCATTAGCACATCAAAAATTTCACTCGCGGCTTCGGCGTCTTCAATCACCACTTTTTTCATCAGGCGATTTTCCGGATTCATGGTGGTTTCCCAAAGTTGTTCCGGATTCATTTCGCCCAAACCCTTGTATCTTTGAATATTGAGTTTGGACTTCGGACTTCGGACTTCGGACTTCGGATTTTTTTCCACACTGCCATCTGATTCTTCTCCCGCCTCACTCACGACCAAATCCTCGTCTTTAACATTGTGTTCGGTTTTATATTTTTCCAGCGCTTCTTCATTATATATCCAGGTTACGCTTTTTCCGTCTTTGATGCTGAATAACGGCGGTTGGGCGATATAAATATAACCCTGATAAATTAAATCCGGGAAATAGCGAAAGAAAAGAGTTAGGAGCAAAGTTCGGATGTGCGCGCCGTCAACATCAGCATCAGACATTATAATAACTTTATGGTAGCGGAGTTTGGTAATATCAAATTGCTCGCCAACATTTGTTCCCATGGCGATGATCAAAGATTTTAATTCATTGTTAGTTAAAATTTTATCCAATCGCGCGCGTTCAACATTCAAAACTTTACCGCGGAGCGGCAAAATAGCTTGAGTGTGTCGGTCGCGGCCTTGTTTGGCGCTGTTATGAACGAATACGCCGGAAGCCAAAGCAAAATTATGCGTATTTGGCACTTCTATATCATATACATCAATTCGTCGCGCGATTTTTTCAATACGTACGATTTTGTGGTTAAAATTAACCACTGCTTCGGTCAAGCGGTTTTTGTCTCCGGCAAAAAACCTGTCCAGCAAAGTTTCCAGTTTCAACAAGTTTGGGTTTTTCTTTGGCAGAGATGTTCTCTCTTGGTTATATACGGCAAGATTGCCGAATTTAGCGTAGATATTTTTTGCGAATGCCAGCGACGAGTTCAGGTAGATTTTATTGTAAGCTATTTTTCTGTCTTGTCTGAATTTTTCCGTCCACTGTTTTTTAGTTGTGTTTCTCCTCCACTCTATAAGTTCTTTGTTTGTCCATTCTTGCGTTGCTTTTTGCGCGAGGTATTTTTTTAATTCCGGATGACTGGCAAAAAAGTTTTTAACTCGTTCCGCTTGTATTTTTCTGTTTGCGGCGTTCGCCCAGTATTTGTTTTGCTCTTGATCAAGAAGTTGGCTGTTTTGTGTCCTGTATTCCTCATTGGTTAGGTAGAATTCCATGAATTTCTTTGCCATGAATTTTTTGTATAAAGGATCGGCCCATTGTCTTTTAGCTCTTGCGCTTAGCATGCCGCTGAGTTGCTTCATGGTAGCAGAAATTTTTTGGCGATAAGCAGGCGAGCGTTTTATGGCGTTGCATTTCGCGATTGCTTCCGGCGTGTGCAGTGTCTTGTCGGCGTGTCGGCGATGGATCTCAAGATGTGTCTCTTTGGGGATCCTAAGTACATTCTCCGGATTGTTATTGAGTTTATTGAAATCAATATGATGTTTGTGTTCGCCTGCCGTTAAGCCATAGACCCCGGTCTTTAAATTATACTCGTCGGCCAATAAATGCGTGAATATCCACTTGTGTGTAGCCGGATTTAGCACCATTTCGTATCCTTTAATGGTAATTCTGCCTTCTCTGGCAGAAAGTTTTTTGCGTAAAGGCATTAAGCTCATTTGCGATTGTAAATCTTTGGCTGGAATGAATGACCCGTCGCGCAACATGAATTTATGATCAGGCGTGCAGATCAACTCTTCATTATTATCTAAAATAATTTTTATCACTTCAGCATGGTGTTTAGTAATCCTCGGATTCAGTATTGGCGCGATACCAATATGTCCATTTTTTTGCATAGTATAACAAAAACTTTTCTTTCCTTGTCCGTATTCTCTTGCCAACTCTTTGAACGAAACATTTCTTCCGTCTATCAATGCTATTAAAGTATTACCATCCCAGCAACCCCCGGCACTGTCGCCCTCTACTATATATAGTTCTGACTCACTCGCGTCTTTGCTGGAACAATCAGCCAATTTGCCGGGCAGAGTAAAGCCTTCCAGCGCGCCTTTGCGCAAAACCGTTTCGCGCGCGATGCGTGCCGCGTTTCTGGCCTTGGCCGCTAAAATACATTTGGCGAGGATTCCTTCCGCGTCGCGCGGATTTTCTTCCAAAAAAATGGCAAGCGCGTCAGACAGCACGGTTTCCACCGCCGGTTTGACATCCGGGTTGCCAAGTTTTGATTTTGTCTGGCCTTCAAACTGCGGTTCGGGAATTTTTACGGAAATAATCGTAGTCAGACCCTCGCGCACATCATCGCCGGAAAGATTGTCATCTTTTTCTTTCAGCACACCCTTGTTGCGCGCGTAGTTGTTGAGTGTGCGGGTTAAAGCGGTTCGGAAACCGGCGACGTGCATGCCGCCGTCCGGATTGATGATATTATTGGCGAAAGCGTACAAGTATTCGGAATAACTGTCAGTGTATTGCAAAGCGATTTCAATGTTGATATTGCCAACTTGTTTTTCCACGTAGAAAATATTGTCGTGTTTGATTTCATTATTTTTATTCAAATGTTTTACGTAACTGGCGATGCCGCCTTCAAAATAAAATTGGTATTTGCTGATCGGCAATTGCGCCGCAGTTTTATCTTTGGTTTTTTCTTCAAGAGTCCGTTCATCAATAATCGTGAGATGCACGCCTTTGGTTAAATAAGCTTGCTGGCGCAAGTGATCAATGATTGTCTCCCATTCATAATCCAAGGTTTCAAAAATACTTTTGTCAGCGTGGAAAATAATCGTAGTGCCGGTAGTTTTCGTTTTGCCGACCGGTTGAACTTTTTTCACCGGTTTTCCGCAATGATAAATCTGCATCCAGATTTTTCCGTCGCGATGCACATACGCGCGCATTTCAGTGGAAAGCGCGTTCACGACTGACACGCCAACACCGTGCAAACCGCCGGAAACTTTGTATCCGCCATCGCCGAATTTGCCGCCGGCGTGGAGTTTGGTCAACACGACTTCCAAAGCGCTTTTCTTTTCGGTTGGATGAATATCAACCGGAATGCCGCGGCCGTCATCGGTCACGGAAACCCAGTTTTCCGGCAAAAGTTTGATTTCAACATTTTTGCAATAACCGGCCATGGCTTCATCAAAAGAATTGTCAACCACTTCCCAAATTAGATGATGCAGACCAGTCAGACCGGTGGAACCAATATACATGCCGGGCCGGCGTCGTACTGCTTCCAAACCCTCCAACACGGTGATGTTCTTGGCGCTGTAGCCAGTGTCGGACTTAGGACGTATGACGGAAGACTTAGGACTGCGGACCTCGGCTTGTTTTGGTTTAGTCTCGGTTCGGACTTTGTTGACTTTATGGACTTTTGACTTCGGCTCGATTCTTCCTTTCATTACTCGTTTGATAGGCATAAAATAAAAAGGCTTACAAGGCTTAAGAAGCTTACGAGGCTTGCAACGCTTTGAGTAAAATCATGAAAATATTATAGCATAAGTGGCGGTGGCGTTCAAGTGGTGTAGTGATGGTGTGATGAGGTGATGTAGTGATGTAGCTGCAAAGATGATATAATCAGGTCTGGGTATTTTTAATTTTGCTATAATTATGTCCGATGTGGAACACTATCTTGAAAAATATTTTAATCACGCTTCTTTTCGGCCCGGCCAGAAAGAAATTATTGACGCTTTTATGGCTGGTCGCGATGTGGTGGCTTTGCTCCCGACCGGCGGCGGCAAGTCGCTGTGTTTTCAGTTGCCGGCGGTGTTGAATAATAATTTTACCATTGTCGTTTCACCCTTGATCGCTTTAATGAAAGATCAAGTGGATGGTTTACGCGTTCGTGGTATTGGCGCGGTTTTTTTTAACAGTTCTTTGAGTTGGGATGAAACGGAAAAAGCGTTGGCGGAAATTAAAGCGGGGAAGGTCAGGTTGCTCTATGTCGCGCCGGAAGGATTGTCAAACCAGCGGCTGGCAAGCGCGCTGAAAGATGTTAACGTGAATTTTTTCGCCGTGGATGAAGCTCATTGCGTTTCTCAGTGGGGGCATGATTTTCGGCCGGATTATTTGTCCATTAAAAATTTTATCAATAGTTTTCAAATTCGTCCGACCGTCGGCGCGTTTACCGCGACCGCGACGCCGGAAGTTAAGGACGATATTATCAAAAATTTAGGTTTGCGCGACCCGCAAGTTTTTATCCGCGGATTTGATCGGCCGAATTTAAAATTTTTCGCGCAAAAAGATCTCAAAGGGCGCCAGCGCCAAGAAGAAGTCTCGCGCATTATTAAAACTCAACCCGGCTCGGGCATTGTCTACACTATCAGCCGCAAAGAGACCGAAGAAATGGCAAGTTTTTTATCAGCCAATGGCATCGGTTCGGCCGCTTACCACGCCGGCTTGGAAAAATTCGCGAGAACGCGGATTCAAAATGATTTTATGGAAAATCGCTTCAAAGTTATTGTCGCGACCATCGCGTTTGGCATGGGCGTTGATAAGGCGGACATCCGTTTTGTCATTCACGCCGGCATGCCAAGCTCTTTGGAGGGTTATTACCAAGAAGCGGGCAGAGCCGGACGCGATGGCGAGCCGGCTTATTGCATTTTATTGCATTCCAAAAGAGATTTTGGTTTGCATAATTATTTTATCCGTCAGGGTTGGGCCGAGATGAAACAGCAAGGAAAAAGTTATACTGAAATTGAGCGAGTAACAAATATCAAATACGATCGGCTGAATAAAATGAATCAATATGTTGATTCCAGTCAATGCCGCCGGAAAATCATTTTGCAATATTTTTCCGACCCTGATTTGGGACAATTGCCGCAGAATTGCGGCGGGTGCGATGTTTGCCTTAATTTCAAATGGGAAAACGCGACTCCTTACAAACGGCGTGAACGTTTAACCAAGACCGGCGGCGGGTTAAGCGATACGGTTTTAGAGACCGTCAAACTTTATCAGAAAAATTACGCGCCGGAGCAGATCGCCAAAGCGCGGTCTTTGGGCGTAACGACGATCTTTAACCACCTGGCTGTCTGGTATCAATCCGGCGGGGATTTTAAAATCGCCGATTTTGTTTCTCCGGAAGCGGAAAGACAGATAATGATCGCGATTAATAAAATCGGCAACACCGAACGGCTTAGCCCAATCAAAGATATTTTGCCGCGTGATATCAGTTACGAGCAGATCCGTTTTGTGGCGGCGAAATTGAAAAGGAAATAACATTGTGTAGGGGAGTGGGGAAGGTGTAAAATATAAAATAGTAAGAATTGTCAGTATTGTATACACTTTTGTAGATTGTTAGGGAATATGTCTGTCATTGCGAGGAGGAGCTCGCGCGACGACGAAGCAATCCAGTCGCCAATGGTCGACGAGCGTGGATTGCTTCGCCTGCGAAGGCTCGCAATGACAGAAGAGCACCACTTTGCAGCTGGTAAAATCACAAACAACACTCGGGGTTCTTACAAGTAAGTATTATATATTTCAAAATAGTTTTTATGACTATTTGGGACAAAATCTATAAAAATTATTTAAAAGGCGGGCCGGCTTGGGCTACGATAGAGGGGAGACTGCTCCCTCATTTTGTTAATTTTGTAAAGGTTAATAAGTTTGCCACTAAACATGCCTTGGAAATTGGCTGCGGGCTGGGAAAATATTTGGTATTTTTAAAAGAGTTTGGTTTTCGAACCGATGGTATTGATTCAAGTCAAACCGCGGTTAAAGCGACTAAAGCGAATTTGGCGAATGATTCAAATATTATTAACGCAAACATGTTTGAATATAAAATACCAAGAAATAAGTACGATTTAATTTTTTCAATTGCCACCATTCACCACGGCTTGAAACCGTCTGTGAAAAAAGTTATAGACGAAATTTACAAATCACTTGCGCCTGGTGGCAAAGTGTTTATTACCTTGCCTGATATAGAGAGTAATCGAAAATGGCAGACATTTATTAATGATAAAGATCTTGGAAATGGCGTCTTTGCGCCAGTCAGGGGGCCGGAAAATGGTTTGCCGCACAGTTTTTATGCCAAACCGGAAGTAAGGGATTTGTTTGGGAATTTCAAGACAGTGAAAATAAAATTAGATAATCGCGGTAAAATAGTCCGCGGACATTGGATTATTACCGGAGAAAAATAAAGTATGCCTATTCATATCCCCGCAAACGAAATCCGCGTGACTTTCGCGCGGTCATCCGGCGCTGGCGGGCAGAATGTAAACAAGACTTCAACCAAAGTCATCGCGCGTTGGTCAGTCGGTCATTCGCGGGTTTTGACTTTTGAAGAAAAAGCGCGGGTGCGGGTAAAATTAGCGAACAAAATAAGTAATGAAGAGGAGATAGTAATGATGTCGGAGGAAGAACGCTCACAGCCGCAGAATCGCGCGCTGGCAGTTTCCCATTTGCAAGCATTGGTTACCCAAGCGTTACGCGCGCCAAAAAAACGCCGGCCGACTAGGCCGACAAAGGCGTCTAAATTGCGCCGTTTGGAATCCAAAAAAATCCGGTCGTTGGTGAAGGCGGGGAGGTTGAAGGTGTATGGCTTATGATGTATGGTGTATGATAGGTGTTTTAAAAAAGTTATTTATCTAAAATTTTATGCAAAAAGACAAAAAATTAGCCATTTTTGAAGGTCAGCAAATCCGTCGGGTTTGGGATGAGGCTAAAGAGCTTTGGTATTTTTCTATCGTGGATATTGTGGCCGTTCTTACTGAAAGCGTCAATCCGACGGATTATTTAAAAAAATTAAGAAAAAGAGACGCGGAACTCGCTATTTACCTGGGGACAAATTGTCCCCAGGTAGCAATGTTTACCGAAACTGGGAAAAAAAGAAAAACATTGGCAGGAAGTCCGGAGCATTTATTAAGAATAATTCAATCTATTCCATCAAAAAAAGCCGAGCCGGTCAGACTCTGGCTTGCCAAAGTCGGTTATGAAAGAATAGAGGAAATGAGCGACCCCGAAAAAGCGCTCAATCGCAGCAGGGATTATTGGCAAAAAATGGGACGGAGCAAGGCTTGGATCCAGCAAAGAATGATGGGGCAGGAAATAAGAAATAAACTGACTGATTATTGGAAGAATAACGAGGTTGCGCGGCAGGATGAATACGCGATTTTAACAAATATAATCCATCAAGAGTGGAGCGATTTGTCGGTGAAAGAACACAAAAGTTTGAAAGATTTAAAAACAGAAAACTTGCGGGACCATATGTCCGATGCCGAATTGGTTTTTACGGCGTTGGCTGAGCTCTCTACCCGCCAAATCGCGGAAACCATGGAAACAAAAGGCTTAGAAGAAAATAAAATTCCGGCGAAAAAAGGCGGACGGATTGCCAAAAACGCGCGGTTGGAATTAGAGCAAAAAACCGGCAAGAAAGTGGTGAGCGGGAATAATTTGAGATTTTTGTCAGAGCGGAAGAAGTCAAAAGCGAGAATTAAATAAACAGACCAGTTAATTTGCAGCAAACCGACGGCGGTTTTTATTTCGAAATGATAAATTATTGTGTACCACCTTTATATTCTAAAATGTTCTGATAAAACATTATATACCGGCATCACGGTTGATTTGGGACGAAGGGTGAAAGAGCACAATTCATCCAGACTTGGCGCGAGATATACGCGGGCGCGCCGGTCGGTCAAATTGGTTTATTCAAAAAAGTTTCGCAATCGGTCTTCGGCCTCAAAAGAGGAAAGCAGAATAAAAAAACTATCAAGAAAAGAGAAATTAAAACTAATTCGTCAGAGATAAAATAATATGTCTCAATTCAAAATTTTAATCGGCGCGGCAATAATAATATTTTTGGTTTGGGGAATCGTTGCCATATCTTTCAATCAAACAGATAAAACCGAGGTTGAAACACCGCCGCCGGCGTTGTTTGGCGGAATTTCAGACAATGCCGCGCCAGCGCCTTTACCGGAAACAAATTTAATCACTAACCAAGATACTATGCCCGTAGTTAAAATCAAAACCAGCAAAGGAGACATCACTTTAGAATTTTTCCCCGCTGACGCGCCTAAGACGGTTGAAAATTTTACAACTTTGGCCAAAAAAGGTTTTTATGACGGTGTAATTTTTCACCGCGTAATCAGCGGCTTCATGATTCAGGGCGGGGATCCTACCGGCACTGGCAGCGGCGGTCCCGGTTATCAGTTTGCCGATGAATTGAATCCGCAAGCGCCATCATATCAGAATGGTTATACGCGCGGAACTGTCGCGATGGCTAATGCCGGTCCGAATACCAATGGCAGTCAGTTTTTTATCATGCACAAAGACACATCACTGCCTCATGCTTATACTATTTTCGGCAGAGTAATTTCGGGCATGGAAGTCGTGGACGCGATTGCCGCGGAAAAAGTTAATTCAAACAATCGTCCGCTTGTTGATGTGGTGATGACTATAGTTGAAGTGGTGGAATGAATTTATGACTCAATCTCAAGCGCTGGCGATACTTAAAACCGGCGCGAATGTTTTTTTGACCGGCGAGCCCGGCGCGGGCAAGACGCATACTATCAACGAGTACGCGGCGTATTTGCGCGCGCGTGATATTGAGCCGGCGGTGACGGCTTCCACCGGCATCGCGGCTACGCATCTGGGCGGAATGACGATTCATTCTTGGAGCGGAATTGGAATTAAAGACAAATTGGATAAGCGCGATCTTTATAATATCGCGACCAATAAATATATCACGCGGCGCGTTCAGCCGGCCAAAGTTTTGATCATTGACGAGGTTTCCATGCTTTCTCAGGGGACATTGGCGATGGTTGACGCGGTTTGCCGGATGATCAAACAGAATGCTGAATCGTTCGGCGGGTTGCAAGTGATTTTTGTCGGTGATTTTTTCCAGCTTCCGCCGATTGTTAAATCAAATCATAATGATGGTGAACAGCGGGAGTTTTTTGTTGAGCCAACCACCCGTTTCGTTTTTGATTCACCCGTTTGGGAGCGGGCTAAGCCGGTTGTTTGCTATCTGACCGAACAATATCGGCAAGATGATAATGTTTTTTTAAATATATTATCGTCCATTCGGCGCAATGTTTTTGATGATAATAATCTGCGCCATCTTGTCGCGCGAAAAGTTGAGCGCGACTTGGCGCCGGCTGACGCGCCTAAACTTTTTTCGCATAATGTTGACGTTGACAGCGTTAATGAGACAATGCTGGATAAATTACCAAGCCAAAGGCATACTTTTAAAGTATCATCTGATGGTCACCACGCGCTGGTCGCGGTTTTGCAAAAAGGTTGTCTGTCGCCGGAAACGCTTTGCCTTAAAATCGGCGCGGCCGTGATGTTCACAAAAAATAATCAGCGGGAAGGATTTGTAAACGGCACGTTGGGCGAGGTTTTGGGATTTGACAAAGAAAGCGGTTTGCCGATTGTGCGAACGCGCGGCGGCATGAAAATTGAGGTTGAGCGGATGAACTGGACAATAGAAGAAAACGGCGAAGTTCGCGCGCAGATTACTCAATTGCCATTGCGTTTAGCTTGGGCGATTACCGTGCACAAAAGCCAGGGAATGAGTTTGGATGAAGCGGTAATGGATCTTTCGCAAGTTTTTGAATTCGGACAAGGCTATGTCGCGCTGTCGCGAGTGCGCCGACTATCTGGCTTGTATTTGCTTGGCTGGAATGACCGCGCGTTCCAAGTGCATCCAGAGGTCTTGGCGAAAGACGAATCATTTCGTTTGGCATCGCAAGAAGCTGAAGCCCTGTTTGCCAAAATTTCACCGGCCGAATTTGAGCAAAAGCATAAAGATTTTATTTCTTCTATCGGCGGGAAAGAAGTGGGCGCGCGGACAACCTATTTTAAGGCGATGAAGAAAAAGAAAAAAAATCGGAAAGGAAAAAGGGGTTATAGGTAAACATTCTTGACTTATCCGCTTGACAAACTTTTTTACACGTAATATAATACCGGCAGAATAAACCAGTATTTATGTTTAATAAGATTGCGCAATATATCTTTAGATTGAGGAAAGACAATAACTTCTCTCAAGATTATCTGGCAGGAGAGATCGGTATGTCCCGGCCCACCTATATACAGATAGAAAAGGGCGCGCGGGAACTTACCATATCTGAAGCCCAAAAGCTGGCAGATATTTTCGGGTTGGCTTTGGCTGATTTTTTGGCAATGGACGATCCAAAAAAATTTAAAATTAATTTGTCGGATAAATCTTTGTCAAAGGCCAAGGAGCCGCAGACGCGGATTAGCATTCCGCAAGAGCAGCTTGCCAAATTCAAAGAAGTCTTGTTGTATATTTTGGAAAAAGTCGGCGCCAAGCCGAATATCGGCGAGACGGTTTTGTATAAGCTGTTATATTTTGTTGATTTTGATTATTATGAAAAGTTTGAAGAACAGTTAATCGGCGCCAGGTATATCAAAAATCATTACGGACCCACGCCGGTGGCCTTTAAAAAAATAATTGAGAGCATGAAAAAAAGCGGGGATATAGAGGTGGTGCATAGTAAATATTTTCAGTATGAGCAAAAAAAGTATTTGCCGCGCCGCCGGCCGAATTTGACCGCGCTTTCAGCTCAAGAAATTGCTCACATTGATGGTGTTTTGAACCGTTTATCAGACAAAACTGCGGCCGAGTTGTCGGATTATTCCCACAAAGACATTCCTTATCTTGCGGCCGAAAACGGCCAGGTTTTAAGCTACGAGTCGGTATTTTATCGCGACGACGAACACTCCCAGAAAGAATATGTCGATGAATTATAAAACTACCGGTGAATTTGAAAATGATTTTAAACGTTTGCGGAAGAAGTATAGAACATTGCTCGATGACTTGGACGAATTGAAAACGGTGTTAGAGGTTCGGCCTTTGGGCGCTGGAAAGAATTTCGCGGTTTTGGCAAGAAAAAAATCTGTCACAATCGTCAAGGCCAGATTATTTTGCCGCAGTTTGAAAAGAAATAGTTTACGGATTATTTACGCCTTCATTAGACAAAGCGCGGCGATTGAATTTATTGGCATTGAATTTATAGAGTTATATTTTAAAGGCGGCAAAGAAAGGGAGGACCGAGAAAGGATAGAACGTTATTTGAACGGTGTGTGGTAGTGTTGTAGGAAAACTTATCCACAGCAAAATTTAATTTTCCACCAAAATTTTGTTATAATAATAAACAAGAAGGGTAAACTTCTCGATTAGAGGAGTTTTTTTAAAAAAATTTTATGACCAAGAAATTCGTCGTCTTGACCGCGCTCATAACTGTTGCGGTTTTATTTTTAATCTTTTTTTCCTTTGCCTGGGCGATGAATCGGCAGAATTTAGTTTTAGCCGGCCTCGCGAAACCGTTTTTTCCGTATTTTAAATATTCGCAGGAGGAATTAAACAAATTGTATCCGCAATATATCAATGTTGATGTCGCGACCACTCGATCGCCGGAGGAAACACACAAGAAGTTTGTGGAAAAATTAAAAGCTGGCGACCTAAACGGCGCGGTGGAGTGTTGTTTTGTGAGAGGGAAGTGGGAAGCACAGAAGCAATTCTTTCAGGGTGTTAAAGATAAGAAACTTTGGGATGTGATGATGAGAGATTTAGATACCAAAATTCAACAGAATCTATTGTTAGATACTATGGCCACTTATTCATATACTGGTGTGAGTGATGGTGGTAAATATGGTCACACAATATCTTTTATTAAAAATTCTCAAGGCGTTTGGTTGATTGAGTCGCTGTAAGATTGGGGCGAGCCACCACCCCATCCCGATGCGAATCGGGACACCCCTCCTTCTAAAGGAGGGGTCAAGACTTGACCCTCCCTTGCGAAGGGAAGGTGTCCCGACCGAGTCGGGACGGAAGGGTCGTTCGCAAATCAAACATTGTTTAACAAAAAATACTATGTCTAAATCAAGGAGGGTTTGGATTTTGGCATCAATAATTTTTATCGCGTTTATTTTTGGCTCGTTTGTCTTTGGCAAACGGGTTTTTTCTTATGACACAAAAATCGCGCATCCAAGCATTGTTACCATTGCCGGGTTGGAATATAATAAAATATATGACCCGGATTTGACTTTGGAAGAAATCGGCTGGATGGCTGACGGAGCTGTTGAAGAAGATATGCCGACACGCTGGCTAAATCATTTTTATGATCCTTTTTACAACAAAGGACTGAATAACGGCAAGTATCCGACTTCCAAAGATTGGTCAAGAATGACAAATTATCAGACCACTTTCGCTCTCGGGGACCAAACCTGGTATCGCGCGATTGATTACTGGAAAAAAGACGACAAGAAAAAAGCGTTCAAAGCCCTCGGACACATTTTGCATTTAATCGCGGACGCGTCTGTGCCGGCGCACACTCGCGATGACCCGCATCCGACCGGGGATTCTTATGAGCAATTTGTAAAAAATAATTGGCTGACAGTCGGCAAGTTTGCCGTTGGGTTTGAAAAGAAACAAGTGAATAATTTATATGAGGTTTTTGATGCTGTAGCTAACTATTCAAATAATAATTTTTATAGTGATGATACAATACTGTCGTCTAAATATAACACAGTAAATATTGTTGAGGAAAAGGAAGAAAAAAATACTTTGGGGAAGATACAAAGTTATAAATATGCTTCAGTTGGCGGTGTTAAGTATCGTGTGTATGTGTCAGATGTGAATTTTGTGTGGCAGAAGAAGAACGAAACAGGTGTTAGTGTAAAGGACCAGTTTATTCTCGCTGACTATTCCAAACACCTTCTTCTCACAGCCTCGTCTTACTCTATCGCCACAATCAATCTGTTTTTCCAAGAAGTCAAAAAAGAGCAAAATGTAAAATTAGCTAAATACAAAACCAGTTTGGTCGGCGCCGCGGATTATTTACTGGGGACAGTGATAAATAAAGTAGAGGATTTGTATAATATGTTTAAAGGGAAGAATGAGAGTTTGGTGATGGCGGGCGAGAGCCCACTAATATCGGCGACCACTAATAACACTAATTTGAGTCTGCCAATTGTTGACGATACGATTCAAGATACAAGTAACAAGATACAAACAAATAATAAAACTCAAAACACAATTAACAAAACACAGACGACAGCGGCGGTTGTTGAAGAGCCTGTTGTGGTGGTGGAGATGGAGAAGTCGGTGAAAGTGGAAGAGCCGAAGCCGGTGGTTAAGCCAACAGTGCCGGTTGTTCCGGTGGTGAAGACGCAAGTGACGGAGCCGCAACAGGTTTGGTATTTGGGCGGCAGTGGCGGAGGAGGAGGTGGTAGCGGTGAAACAGCGAACACACCCCCTGCCCCTCTCCGAGAGGGGAGTTTGTCGACCGCCGAGTCTTCCATTTCAGACGGGAGTTCAACGATTCCCTCCTCGGAGGAGGGCGCGGGAGGTGTTGGCGGAAGCGCGAGTGGCGATACGATTCAGGATACAGACAGCATGATACAAACAATTACAACGACTGACAGCATAACACAAACCCCGACAACGACACCAGATGCGATTCAGGATTCAGATAGCACGACGCAGGTGACAACTTCAACAATTTCAACATCTTCAACACCGGACACCATTGGCACCGCCACTTCAACATTTGACGTAACACCAGTCTCCGCTGAAGCTACGCCTGGCGAGCAAACAACAACGACATTGGATGTGATAATTACAACCTCAACACTTGAAATAACCGTCACATCAACAGAGCAAATAGTTACCACAACGCTTGAGATAGTCATCACAACTTCCACATTGGAAGAAACTGTTACTTCGACATTACCAATAGTGGAAACTCCCTCTCCGCCCGCTGTTGTGATTAACGAAATCGCCTGGGCCGGAACGGCGTCTAAAAAAAGCGATAATGAGTGGGTTGAATTATACAGCAACGCGACGTCAACGATTGATTTAGCCGGCTGGAAGATTTTAGTTGATGATATTAGAGAAATTAAATTATCCGGCGTGATTGCCGCGGGGAATTATTATTTGTTGGAACGGACGAAAGATAAAACTGTTGCGGACATTACCGCTGACAATATATTCACCTTGACAGGCGGGTTAAATAATAATGGCGCGCGATTGAGATTAGTTAATGGCGCCGGCGATGTTGTTGATGAAGTTGACAGTTCCGGCGGTTGGTTCGCGGGTGATAATATAAAATATCGTTCCATGTCGCGCAAAAACGCGGCCGCGAGCGGGAATGATCCGGATAATTGGTTTTCCAGCCAAGGGATTTCAGCAAAAGGCAAAGCTGATGGCGGGGGCGTGATTTATGGTTCGCCGAAGTTTTCCAACTATGGTTATTGGCTTTTGAAATCCCCGATGTTTTATTATTCCGACCGGCTTTCCGTTGATAAAGTTTTGACTCTAACAAAAGCAAACAGTCCTTATTTAGTCATGTCTCCGACAGAAATACCGGCCGGCTATACTTTGAGAATTGAATCGGGTGTGGTTTTAATCGGTATGGATAAAACATCACATTTGTCTGTCACCGGTAATTTGATCGCTGATGGCGCAGTTGAAGCGCCGATTGTTTTCACTTCCGCGTTGGATACTAATTATGTTCAAACGAATTTAACCAGCTTGTCGGGTTCAGCCGAGGCAGGCGATTGGTCAAGAATTCAAATTGAGCCGGGCGGAAATTTTATTGGCAGTTTTGTCAAGTTTTTATACGGCGGGCGAACATTCAAAAAAAGCATGGGCGCGATGGCCGCGACATATTTTTATTCCAATGTTATTTATAACTACGGCGGGTCGGTAAGTCTGGATAACGCGGAATTTGCTTTCAGCTATTTTGATTCCAGCAAAGACAATGAACAATACAGCGAGTTGATTTTCGTTGAAGCTCCGAATGGCTATGACGCGTCGCTGACGATCAACAACAGCAACTTCAACGGCGGCTGGCGGGCAATTAAGATTTTCCGGCAGAACAACGGCCAGACGATTTCCATCGGCTTGACGGGAGACACTTTTCAAAATTTTCAGAATCCGGATAGCTTGATTTTATCCAAAAAGGATTTTGTCAGTCCGTCGGAAAGCGTGTTTAATAATAACGCGAGCGACAACGTCCAGATTGATTCGTGGGCTTTGACGGCTGACTACACTCTTGATGTTAATACTCAATATCTTTTTAATTTTGTTTCCATTCCCGCTGATGTTACTTTAACGATTGACCCTGGCGTTAAAATCAAACTGCCGGAATGGGGCGCGATTGAAGCTGAAGGTTCAATTCAAGCCAATGGCACCGCGGAACAGCCGATCGTTTTTGAAACACAGACTCCGGGAGAAAGATGGGGTTATATCAAATTGAAAAATTCCGATTCAACTTTTGATTACACTAATTTTATCGGCGGTAATCGCAGCAACCAGGGCGATCCGAAAGACAGGGGCGTGTTGAGAGTGGAAGACTCCACGCTGAATTTAAACAACATTTCTATTTTAGACAGCCGCGCGCCTGGTAACGCGATTTATTCGCTGAATTCCAATCTTAATATAACCAATTCCGTTATCGGCAACGCGACCGAGCCGGATTTTGACATGACCGGAATAAAAACCGACAGCGGTTCGGTTATCTTGGACAAGGTTGTTTTGCAAAATTTAAAATACGGCATCCGCGGAGATTTTAATGACGAGGGTTTACTGCCGCATTTGGAATTGAATAATATGGGCGCGGCTAATTTTATCAATGTTGAACGTCCATGGGAGCCGAATACGTGGTTGAGTCCGGCGGAAGATGGTGAGTAAGTGAGTAAGTATATAAGTATGTAGGTGTGGGAGGAAAAAACAAAAAATTCCGCTGGGGCTGTTTTTTGTGTTTAGATTACTGTTATTCAGTGTCGCCCGTTCACTACCGCGAACATTTATGTTATAATATCCCCATACTCCACACTATGTTCGCCAAACCCAAAACACCCGACAAATTCTCTCGCTACACCGATCCGACCGGCGAGTTTAGCAATCGCGAATTGAAGCTGGGAGTTTGGTATTTGAAACATAAATTATTATTGCAAAAAATCGGTTTGCGTTTGTTAATCGTTTGGTGCGTGGTGACAGTGGGATATAGTTTCGGTTATTGGCTGTATTATTTTTCTTACGGTTATTTTCAAGATCAAAAAATGGCTGGAAATTTGGCGCGAGAAATTCCAAACCACGCTGTTGTCAACGCTTTGTTTAACGCGAAAGATTTGCAGGTCGGCAGAATTGAAGTTTATAACAGCGTGAGCGAACTGTTTGATTTTACGGCGCAGGTAAAAAATCCTAATTCGCGAAACACGGCGCGCGTTACTTACAAGTTTGTTTATAATGGCGGAGAAACCGCGTTAGCGCAGACCATGCTTTTGCCAATGAGCGAGCGGCCGATTGTGTATTTTGGACAGAAATCGGATATTTATCCGACCGCGCCGCGGTTGGTGATTGAAAAAGTGGAATGGAAGCGCGTTGGCGCCGAGGAAGTGCCGGACATTGGCGCGTTTTTGGCCGAGCGATTGAATTTTACCATGGAGAATTTCGTTTTTACCAAGGCGAGCCAAATCACCGGCACGCTTAATCATCAAATTGAATTTGATTTGTTTAATGATTCGGCGTATGGTTATTGGGAGCCGAAATTTTATGTTGAGCTGATTGACGGCGTACAAACAGTCGGCACGATTTATTTAGTTGTTCCAAAATTCAAAGCGGGTGAAATGCGGCATATTGATCTGCGTTCATTGGTTGACACGCTGGATGTTAGTGAAGTTAAAATTTGGCCCGCGTTTAATCCGTTTGACCAGGCGGCGTATTTGAAAGTAGAATGATTGTGTGGCTTACAAGGCTTACGAAGCTTACAAGGCCCACAAAGCTTCGTAAGCCTTGTAAGCCTTTTATTTATGCGTTTAACCTCTCGTCAACTTTTTCTCTGGCGCAGTTTTGACTGGGTGATTTTGGCGTTAGTTTTGGTTTTGGTGGCAATCAGTTTATCGGCGATCTATAGTATTGATCTGTCTCGCGGCGAGGTTTTGGATTTTTTTTCCACGCAGGCGTTCGCGACGGCAGTAGGATTGGTTTTGTTTTTTTTCGCGGGTCTGTTTCATGCTTCATTTTATCGCGCTTCCGCCAAGCTCGTCTATTTGTTCTCACTGTTATTGTTAATCGCGGTACTGTTTTTTGGTGAAACAATACGCGGCACCACCGGTTGGTTTCGGCTCGGCAGTTTTTCATTTCAGCCCGCGGAATTCGCCAAAGTCGGGCTGGCGATTTTTTTAGCATGGTGGATCAGCATCCAGGCGCGGCGATTTGATCGCTGGCAATTTTTGTTGACCAGCGGATTTTTTACGCTTTTGCCGATTGGTTTGATTATGCTCCAGCCGGATTTGGGCTCGGCTTTGGTTTTGTTCAGCGTTTGGTTCGGCTTGTTATTTTTGGTTGGAGTAAAAAAAAGATATATCGCGTTATTGGCGGTTTTGTTTGGCATTGTTGCCGTAGTATCGTGGTTTTTTTTATTTCAAGATTATCAAAAAGATCGTTTGTTGACCTTTTTGGATCCGGCGCGCGATCCGCTTGACGCCGGTTATAACGTGAATCAATCGGTAATCGCGATTGGTTCCGGCCGATTTTTTGGACGCGGGCTGGGTTTTGGTTCGCAGAGCCAGTTGCATTTTTTGCCGGAAGCGCAAACCGACTTTATTTTTTCCGTGATTGCCGAGGAGCTTGGTTTTTTGGGCGTGTCAGTGGTTTTGGTAATTTATTTTCTTCTTCTTTGGCGGCTCTTGCATATCGCAAAGACAAGCCGCGATGATTTTTTGTCTTATTTGGTTTTGGGAATATTATTAATGTTTTTTATTCAGATTTTAGTGAATATTGGCGGCGCAGCCGGGCTTTTGCCGGTTACCGGCGTTACCTTGCCGTTTTTGAGTTACGGGGGTTCTTCATTAGTGATGAATTTTTTGCTTTTGGGGGTGGTTGAGAGTATTTATCGGCGCCGGGTGGCGTAGTCCTTGACAATAATGTATAATATTGGTAAAGTATTGAACACTTAAATATGCCTAAAGATTTTAAACAACCCAAACCAATTCAAGAGGGTTTGCGGTTGATGAATCAATGCCCGGTTTGCAAGGGCGATTATCGGGCGGATCAGAAGAATATTTTAGAGCAAAAAAATGAGGCGCATTTGGTTCACATTACTTGCCCGCATTGTTCAAATTCAATCGTGGCGGTAATTGTGACTACGCCGGTTGGTTTGAGTTCCGTCGGGATGCTGACTGATTTGACAGCGGAGGATGTGTCGCGGTTATCTCATCGCGGTCCGATGAATGAAGATGAATTATTTGCCAGTCATTTATTATTAAAGGAGCGGAATCTATCAGAGATTTTAAGCGAAAGAAAGTAATATGGTGTTTACATTTACCGCGCAAAAAAGAACGGAAAAAGACGCTAACATTGTCCGCGCCGCCGGCCAGTTGCCCGGTATTTTATATGGACAAGGCGTTGAGCCGATTTCTCTCGCGGTTGATCGCGTTAAATTTCAAAAACTATATGACCAAGCCGGAGAATCCAGTTTGATTGATTTTACCGTGGAAGGCGGAAAAGAACCGGTGAAAGTTTTGATTCAGGAGATTCAATATGATCCGGTCAAACAGAAGCCGATTCATTTTGATCTGCGCCAAATTAGAATGGATAAGGAAATGGACGTTACAATCCAGATTCATTTTATCGGCGAACCGCCGGCAGTCAAAGGGCTGGGCGGCACTTTGAATAAATCAGTTGAGGAAATTGACGTCCGCTGTTTGCCGAAAGATTTGATTGGTTCAATAGAAGTTGATTTGAACGTGTTGCAGACATTTGATGATCTGATTCATATTAAAGACATTAAATTTCCGGATGGCATCAAGATTATGGATAAATTGGATACAGTGGTTGCCAAAGTAATGCCGCCTTTGACCGAAGATCAATTGAAAGCCATGGAAGAATCCGGTCCAAAGAGCATTGAAGAGGTTGAAGTAGAAAAGAAAGGCAAAGTAGAAGAAGAAGGCGAAGCCGCGGCCGGTGAGGCTGGAGAAAAGAAGGAAGAGAAGAAAGAGGAGAAGAAGAAAGAATAAAACACATTAAATCCCTTTGAACAATGGCATGCCATTGGCAGAGTTAGTTGGCACATAGATCGTGCCTTGTCGGTCTTTCAAGCTTTGGATATAGAGGTAGTTGAGATAGTTGTCAGACAGACTTTCGTTAATAATTTTTTGCGAATCGCGCTGGCCCTCGGCTTCAATTCGTTTTCTTTCCGCCTCTTTCTTGGCCACATCTAAGATAAAATCATAACGTTGAGCCTCTTGTTCTGATTGCAATTTTTCTTGTATGCTCTTGGAAAGATTCGCCGGCAACTCAACATGCCGCAGTAAAACATCTTCCAAGGCAATGCCGCGCGGTTCCAACGCGGCGTTTAATTTTTCAAAAATTCTTTTGGCCGCTTCGGCGCGTTTTTCCGAATAGATATCTTTGGTCTCATATTCGGCGATTACCTCGCGGATGACTGAACGGATTTGAGGACGGATGACCACCTCATCATAGTCTAATCCGATTTCTTTATAAACATCAGACGCTTTGTCCTCTATTAGGCGATAAAGAATGGTGATATCTAAATCAACGCTTAACCCTTCTTTGGTCAAAGCGCTGATAGCATCGGCGTTACTGCGGTTGCCTTCGCCTTGAGCCACGCTCATGGTATAGTCTTGCGTGCGCACACTCATTTTGGTAACTGTTTCCAGGGGATTTTTTAAATGGAAACCGGAGTGGAATTCTTGGTCTCTGACTTTACCGAAGAAAGTACGCACGCCGGTTTCGCCGGCATTTACCACGGTCCAAAACGAACTGGCGAAGCTGATAAAAATAATAATGACGACGAAAAGCAGTATCCACAAGCCAATTCGTCTTTTTTTATAGGGTTTGACGGTTTCCATAGGTTTTTGGTTAAGATTATTTTTATAGTTAAATTTGAATCCGGCTGATCCGCCCTTGCCGGAGAATTTCTCCATGAATTTCACCATGATAGGCTCGGTGTATTTATACCACTGCGCCTTGCCTTGCGGCTTGCTTATTGCGAAAAGCAAAAAAATACCGATTATAATCAGAAAGAACGAGTTCGTGAATATTCCCAGCAAGATTATCGCGCCAGGTATGATTATATGGGTTTTGTCTTTTATTTCCATAGCCGAATATTTATTGATGATTTGTTAATTCGACCTTTGATATATTATAGCACATTTAGCCTGTAGTTTGCAGGTGCGCAAGTATACAAGTGTACAAGTGTATGCGAACCGTAGAAATGTTGTGGTGGACGGCGAGTTAGTTTCACAGTATAATATTCTCTATATGCGCAAGAATTTTTTTAATGAAGCCGAACTTCTCCACCTCCTCGCCGGATTGGTTTTTTTGGTCGCGTTTGGTTTGTTGGGGTGGTTTGGGTATGGTTATTTGTTGAACCAGAATCAAGCGGATTTTAATGGCGTAGTAGAGAACGACAGCTTTGGGCAGTTCAGAATTGATTGTCAATATCGCCGTATGATAGACGGCGTGTGCGTTGCCAGCGAAGAAGAAATCAATCCAAAATTAGTCGCGGTGATGGTTGAAAATTATGTTGACGCGCGACCATTGTCCGGTTTGGCTGAAGCATCAATCGTGTATGAAGCGCCGGTGGAAGCGAATTACACGCGCTTTATGGCGATTTATCCGGCAAATGTTAAGGTGGATAAAATCGGACCGGTGCGGAGCGCGCGGCCATATTATTTAGATTGGTTGTCCGAATACGGCGGCGCGATGTATCTGTATGTCGGCGGTTCTCCGGAAGCGCTCGGTTTAATTAAGGAATACAAATTGTTTAATCTAAACGAGTTTTATTTCGGCCGGTATTATTGGCGCGCGTCAGATCGTTCAGCTCCGCATTATATTTACACTTCGTCGGAGTTGTGGAGGAAGGCGCTGACAGATTACGCGGATGAGGATTTAACGGCGGATTATGAGGGATGGGGGTTTGCCACCTCATCACTTGATCACCTCACCACCACATCACTTGGCGAGAGTGAGTTGACGACGAGTTTAAAAATAACTTTTTTGTCGCCGAATTATATTGTTAATTGGAAGTTTAATAGTTCAACAAAGAAATACGACCGGTATCAGGGGGATGAATTACAGAGAGACACAAGTGGTAAAAAAATTAAAGCCGATACATTAATAATTCAGCGGGTTAAAAGTTTGGTGATTGATGAAATCGGCCGCAAAAAAATTAACACCATCGGCGCCGGCGAAGCAATTATTTTTTACGATGGCAGAAAGATTGATGGGACATGGAAGAAAGAAAATAGAAACGACAGGACAAGATTTTATGACGCCACTGGCGAAGAAATTAAATTAAAGCCGGGGAAGATTTGGGTGGAGGTGGTGGGTGGAGATAGCGAGGTGGAGATCAATCCCTCCACCTCGTAGGGGGAGGGATTTGAGACACTTCCTCTTACTAATATAATTGATGAACCCGCGGACCAGAATTGGCCGCGGGTTTCTTGCATTTTTATTGCCTTGTCAAGGTTTTTATTATATAATATCCGTACAATCAAATCAGTGTAATCTTTTTTAATCAGTGGAATCAGTGCTATGAAATACTTCTTCGGCATCGGGGCAATCGTCGTTGGCATATTTTTGGTAATCAAAACCGAATGGTTTGTGCAGAATTTTGGCACCAGCAATTGGGCGGAAGAGCATCTCGGCTCCAGCGGCGGCACGCGGCTGATGTATAAATTCATCGGCGTCGCTTTTATTATTCTTGCCATGATGGGAATAACCGGAATGTTGGGTGAAGTTATAATTAGTGTATTTGGAAGATTATTTGGATTAAAATAATTTTATGTATCATTCCGGCAATCAAATGATCGATCCTGAAATCTTGTTTGAAAAAGTCCAGTTGCGTCCCGGAATGCACGCGGCGGATTTGGGTTGCGGCAAGACCGGCCATGTGGTATTTCCCGGCGCGGCGATTTTGGGCGAGCTGGGCGTGATGTACGCGGTGGATATTTTGAAAGAGGTTTTGATTGAAATAAAAAAACGCGCGGCAATAGAAAGTTTGATAAATGTGCAAACGGTTTGGTCGGATTTGGAGCGGGTTGACGGCACAAAAATTCCGGCGCGCAGTTTGGATGTGGTGTTTATTATCAACATGTTGTTTCAAGCAAAAAATCATTTGGCGGTTTTAGATGGCGCGTTGAAGTTATTAAAAGATAAAGCGCGGTTGCTGGTGGTTGATTGGAGAAAGAACAGCTTGCCGTTCGCTCCGCCAGCTGAAAAATTAATTAATTTTGACGAAATTAAAACCTGGGCGCGGAGCAAAGGCTTGGCAGTGCAGGAAGAGTTTGACATGGGAGGGTATCATCACGGAGTTGTGCTTTATAAACAAGAATGAGGGAAGTATACAAGTGTGTATGGCGAAGACGACACAGCGCGAGATCGGCGATTGGGGTGAAGAGCAATCTTCGCTTTTTTTAGTTAGAAATAAATATGAAGTGGTGGCGAGGAATTATAACGCGCGCGGCGGAGAGATTGACATCGTGGCTTGGGACAGAAGCGACGCGGTTGAGCCGGCGTTGTGTTTTGTTGAAGTAAAAACCAGAAGCTACGGCGAAGACAGCGCGGAGTTGTCAGTTGATAAAATAAAAGCGCAGAAAATCAAGTCCGCCGCGGAGAATTATTGCTATTTAAATCGCATTGATGTTGACCGCACGCGCATCAGGTTTGAACATGTAAGCGTGTATGTTGATAAGGCGAACAAAAAAATCAGTTTTAAAAAATATATTCTACCGAGTTTTTTGTTTAAGTTTTAGTATTGTGATATAATTAAAACACTACAGAACTTAGAGCGAGTATCTGTCATTGCGAGGAGGCCGATGTTCGTCGGCCGACGAAGCAATCCAGTCGCGCTTAGCTCAGAAAAAAATTGGCGATGGATTGCGGAGCCTGTCCCGAGTGAATGCGAGGGATCGCGCGAGCTCCTCGCAATGACAGATAAAAATTAACTAAAATTTTATGGACACTACATCTTTCCCCGAAATCCTGCGCTACGGCGGTTCGGTTTTGTTAATGGTCGGCGTGACAATGTATTTTTTTTATAAACGCCGCGGCGGGGAGACAACATCTTTCACTACCAAAAATGTCGGTGGTGGTGTCGGCTGTCTCGGCGGCTTTGCCGTTGACTTGACTGTTTTGGCGAGAGAGGGTAAAATTGATCCAGTGGTCGGACGGACAGAAGAAATTATGCGCGTAACGCAAGTGCTGACGCGCCGAACTAAAAATAATGTGATTTTAGCCGGACCGCCGGGAGTCGGCAAAACCGCGATTGTTGAAGGATTGGCAATGGGCATTGTTACCGGCGATGTGCCGCAGGTCTTGCGGAACAAAAGAATTTTGTCTTTGCGCGTTTCCGAACTATTGGCCGGCACCAAGTATCGCGGAGAATTTGAACAACGCGTGAAAAAAATCGTTGATGAAATCAGAATTTCCAACCGCACAATCATCTTGTTTATTGACGAAATCCACACCGTGATGCAAACCAGGGGCGCGGAGGGCGCGGTGAACTTTTCCGACATTCTCAAGCCCGCGCTTGCCCGTGGCGATTTACAACTTATCGGCGCTACCACGGAAAAAGAATATAATGAATTTATCGCTCCGGATGAAAGTGTGGCGCGGCGGTTCCAAATGGTTTTGGTTGACGAGCCGACAGTCGCCGAAACAATTCTGATTTTGCACGGCATCAAAAAGAATTACGAAACATTCCATAAGGTTAAATTTACTGACGAGGCGATTGAGGCCGCGGCGCGGTTGTCACACGAATATATCAAAGGCCGGCGTTTGCCGGACAAGGCGATTGATGTAATGGACGAAGCGGCGGCCATGGTTAATGTTAAAGAAGGTTTGCCGGTTGATCACGCCGTCGCCCTGCTTCACGGCGCGGCCGGGAAAATTAGCGGCAGTAAGAGTGATTTGGGCGAAGAGATGAACCGTTTGCAAAAAGAATTGGTCGCGCTTCATTCGCAAGAAGAGAAAACAAAAGATGAAAAAACATTGGTTTCAGTCAGAAAAAAAATTGTTGATAAAGTGAAAGAGATTGAAGAATATTCAGCGGCGAAAAAGGGCGATAAAGGGTGGATTGAGGTCGGTGTTGAACACATTAAAGAAGTGGTGGCGGATTGGGTGGGGATGAAGACGAGTGAGATACATTGAAGATTAACATACAAATATACTAATGTACTAATGATACTAATGAATACTAATACCCTTTGATAAAAAATATTCGTATAGCATTAATATTACTTAGTACAATTTGTATATTAGTATCTTGAATTTTTATAGAAACATCAGTGCGGAAAAGAGGCAGCCATATCTGGTTGTCTTGATTTTTATATTATATTTACTGCTTCACCTCTGGCCGATATTGCGATTTGGTTATACGGCTTTTGGTTATGATACGGGAATTTATCGGCATTACATTACCGGCTATTTTGAACGGCTCGGAGACACGGCGATCACACCGTTTGGGTTTGCAAATTTTTCTAACCCGCTGATGTTGCTGGGCGACAGCGTTGATACGATAATGTTTGTTTGGTATTTATTGATAGCAGTCGGCATGTTTTGGGCGTTTTATTTAGTGGCGCGGGAATTTTTTAACAAGCAAACCGCGGTTTTCGCGGTTTTTCTTTTCACCATTTCCGCCACCCAATTCGCGTTTTATTGGTGGTATTATTATCGCAATTATTTGGCGTTGTTTTTACTGTTAATTACCCTTTTGTTGGTTAAAAAAAAATCATGGCTCGCAATTTTTACTTTAATCGGCATTGGTATAATACACCCATTAACTTTGGCGCCGTTGGGGATAGCTCTGTTGGTTTACGCGATTATTGACAGTAGTAGTAGAAAATTTGTTTTGTCATCGGGGATTATCGCCGCGGTGTTGTTGTTTCTGATTAATTGGCAAGAATTGGCTTTGTATTTGGATCAACTTGATGGGAGTTTGGGTCTGGCAAAAAATTTTGTTGCCGCGGGTCGTCCGGAGTTCACCGGCAGTTTTATCACCCCGATAATTTTTGTGTCAGCCATCTTGATCTATTTGCCTTATGGTATTCTTGGATTGTGGCAAAATTTTCGCAAACAGATTTTGTTGACCAGCTTTTTTGGCGCGAATTTATTTTTAATCTTAATTGGATTTGCTTTTTACCGTCGTTTTTTAGTGTTTTTGGATTTAATGTTGATTATTTTCGCTGCCAGTTATTTCACAAGTGCGGTTCAGTCGGTTTGGACGCAGAAATGGGGGAAGCAAGTCGTGGCGATTTTTGTTGTTGTTTTGTTGGCTATTCAAGTTTGGCTTGTCGTAATTCGCCAGCCGTTGATTAGCGATAGCGATTTCGCCGCCATTCGCGGCGCTGATAATTTAGCGGGAGAATATGTCTTGGCAATTGATTCCACTTACGCGCCATGGCTTTACGGTTTTACCAATAAAAAAATTATCGCGCCCGGAATGTTTGAATACGATTTGTGGGACAGAGAAGGCTGGGGCAGGTTTTGGTTTACTAAAAATAATCAGGAACGAGTGGAGTTGTTGGAACAGTATGGCGGCCGGCCGATTTATATTTTTATTGGAGAGAGGTATCGGGATTTGGGAGAGAAGATGATGGAAGATTCGCGTTTTATGAAAGTGGTGGAGGGAGTGATTGAGTATCGGAACAGTATGGAGTGATAATTCTTCGTCTGTCATTGCGAGGAGGCCGACGTTCGTCGGCCGACGAAGCAATCCAGTCGCGCTTAGCTCAGAAAAAAATTGGCGATGGATTGCCGCGTCGCTCGTTCCTCGCTCCTCGCAATGACAGTATGTAGTCTTATCTTTTTTGATTATGACTTTTATCCTCGTCTTAATCTTAGGCTTTCTGTTATTCTATCTTTTTGAACACAAAAGACGGCGAAGTTGGGATTGGCTGGAGATTGCAGTGGTATCATTTGGCGCGGGCGTGAGTTTGCTGACGCTGGCGTGGCTGTTGATAAGTCGGTTTATCTATTAAATTTTGCTTCTTTTTGTGTTATAATATTGTCAATCAAATAACTAATCATCTAAATATTTAAACTCTATGCCTCCAAGAGCAAAAAAGTCCGCGAAGTCCGCGGTTGTGCCAGACGCAATGCCGGTAATGCCGCCAGCAGTCACTCCAACCGCCACGGCCACGGCAACGGAAGTGAAAACAAAAGTCGTGTCTAAAACCGCCATGGCAGTGGCAGTAGCCTTTTTGGGTTTTGCCGCGATCGCGGCCGGTTTGGTGGCTTTACCACAGTCAGATCCAATGTACGGTTACAACAACAGCAATTGTTGGGACAGTGATTATACGGTAAAAAACGACGCGGGCATGCCATTATTTAAGTATAGTTTTGTCAATCAAGCGATGAAAGGCACTGCGTATGGCATAAAGACCGGTTCAAATGAGTATATTGCCGGCACTGATCAGTGTTGGAATAACAAAAGATTGTTGGAGTTTTTCTGTGATATCAAAGCGAACAAAGTAACTTGGAACAGCTACAATTGCGCGGCAGGGACAAGTTGCGTGGATGGAGCGTGCGTGTCTGCGGGTAAGCCAGATCTTACTGTATTTAACATTTCAGTGATGCCAGATGACAACAACCCAGGCAAAAAAATCGTTGCGGTTAATGTGAAAAATATCGGTAATGCCCCGGCGTTGTCATTCGGCGTAAATCTATATCAGAAAAATGCCGATGGTAGCAGTGAACTTTTAGTTTGGCCGGAAATTGCTGGAGTTGGCGATGATGTCCCAAAGTGGGGATCAACTAAAGTCGGTCCTGGAGAAATAGCCACTTATGCCATTAGCGAGCTTTCTTTGCCAGCTACGGTAACACTGGCGTCTGAAGTTGATCCAAATAATCAAGTTAAAGAATCAAACGAGGCGAATAATTATTTGGAAAAGTCCTTTGTTGAGATAGGGCAACTTGATTTAGTGGTGAAATCACTATCATCAAACAAGTTAACAAATGGCAACCAAGATTTGGGAGTAGTGGCACTGTCTGCTCTTAATGAGTCCATAACAGTTAACAGCATAAAGTTTACTATTTGGTTAACCAATAGCACCAATAGCGCCACTAGCACAACTATCACAACTTTCTCAAACTTGCGTTTGGTTGATGAGAGCGGGGGTGAAGAAAACGTAGTTGCCGGTCCGGTTGAATTGGCTGCAGAACCCGCTAAACCAGGTACATATTATGCGATTTTTAACAATGTTGGGAATATTGTTTTACAGGCGCAGGACCCAAAACTGGCGGATTCACAGAAAAAATTTGTGTTGAAAGGCAGTGCTACAGGCGTATCTACCGGGGCATATGTTGCGGTGAAAATAAATCCAGCTAAAGATGTGGTTGGCACAGGTATGGATAGCGGACAAAAAATTTCACCAGCGCTTGATAAACTTTTAGCTGTAAGTGACAAGAGCTATTGACAAACATTTGTTTCTGTGGTATAATACATTTATTATAAAGCAACCTACACAATAGGTTGCTTTAAGTTTAACTTAGATGCATATGTCGGAAATCACTAAAGCGATTCAATTCATCTGCGATGAGAAGGGGCTTACTTTTGAGTCGGTAATTGAGGCGGTTGAAGCCGCCATGGCCGCGGCTTATCGCAAGGACTTCGGAAATCGCCAGCAAAATGTCAAAGTTAAATTTGATCCGGAAACCATGGCTATGGAAGTTTGGGATGAAAAAGAAGTGGTGGAAGATGTTGATGAAGAAACTTTACTTAAGGATCAAGAGGAGTTAACTAAACGGCGCGAAGAAGCGCAGAAAGATAATCGTGAATTGACTGAAGAGGAAATGGCTGATTTGGCGCGCTTCAATCCCAAGACGCAAATAATGGTTACTCAAGCCAAAGAGCATGTTAAGAAAGCCAAAGTCGGCGAGATTATAAAAATCAAACTTGAAGTGCCTGGAGAGTTTGGCCGCATGGCCGCGCAAACCGCCAAACAAGTGGTCATTCAGCGTCTGCGCGAGGCGGAACGCAACAGCGTCTTTGACGAACTTAAAGATCAAGTCGGCACGATTATCCATGGCATTGTTCAACGCCGCGATCGCGCCGGCGGGATGATTATTGATTTAGGTAAAACCACCGCGATTTTGCCGGTGGAAGAACAAATTTACGGCGAGCAATATCGTCCTGGCGCGCGCATGCGTTTCTTGATAGGAAAAGTTGAAATGGGCCAGCGCGGTTTGGAAATTGTTTTGTCTCGCGCCGGCAAGAAAATGGTGGAAACCATTTTCGCCGAAGAAATTCCGGAAATTAGTTCCGGCGCGGTGGAAATTAAAGGCTTGGCGCGCGATGCCGGGCATCGTTCCAAAGTAGCGGTTTGGACCGGTGATGATTCCATTGATCCGATTGGCGCTTGCATCGGCCAGCGCGGCAGCCGAATTACCACAATTATTGAAGGATTGGGCGGAGAAAAAATTGACGTGATTCAATTCAGCGAAGACGCGGCTGAATATATCAAACACGCTTTGTCACCGGCAAAAGTTACCGCCGTTTCTTTAGGTGAAGGCGGTAAAGAGGCGACAGTATATGTGGCCGGAGATCAATTCTCTTTGGCAATCGGCCGCGGCGGGCAGAATGTCCGTTTAGCCGCTGAATTGACCGGTTGGAAATTAAATGTGGTGCAGAATGAGAATGAAGAGAAAGTGGTTAGCAGTGACGCTGATCCGAAAGAGGTGGAAAAAATAGTGGAAGAGAAAAGTGAAGAGAAAAAAGTAGAGGAGAGTGTGGTGGAAGAGGTGCAGGAAGAGAAGGTGGTTGAGGAAGAAAAAAAGAGTGATGAATTATGAATTGGGAATTATGGGGGATGACGGCGAGTTGTTATTGGATGGAAAATTTTAGTGAGGTAATGACCGTCCTGAAAGGGGCGGTTTTTGTTGCGGCTATAATTATTTTATGTTAGTATAGTGTCAGGTTATTGGAGTCAGATGTTTGGTCGTTGTTGTGTTTTGTTAATTGTGTTTTGAGTTTTGAATTATGATTTCGTATCTTAAAGGCAAAATTATAGAAAAAAGCGAGCGGTCAGTTTTGGTATTGACGAGCGGAGGGGTGGGATATAAGGTATGTGTGAAAGTGCGCAAGCCTGCCATGAGCGACCCGTCCCGAGACGGACCGAGGGAAGCCGAAGGGTGTTCAAGTTTGCAAGTCGGAGATAGTATCAGTTTATATACTTATTTGCGGGTGGGGGAGAACGCGCTGGATTTGTTTGGCTTTGAAACTTTGGAAGAAAAAAGTTTTTTTGAGTTGTTGTTAACCGTCAGCGGCATTGGGCCAAAAAGCGCCATGCATATTTTGGAATTAGGCAGTTTGGAAGAAATCAGCGCGGCGATTGGGCGCGGCGATGTTGGTTATCTCACGAAAGTCAGCGGCATTGGCAAAAAGACGGCGGAACGAGTGGTTGTTGAGTTGAAGTCAAAAGTCACAAAGTCCGTAAAGTCCATAAAGTTTGGCGATGGCGATAGTGAAGTGTTGGGTGAGGTGATTGACGGGCTGGTTTCTTTGGGTTACAGTCGCGAAGAAGCCCGCGAAGCGGTTAAAGGTTTGTCAGTGGATGGGAAAGATGCGGGGAAATTAGTAAAAGAGGCGTTGAGGAGGTTGGGGAAGTGAGGAAAAATATTAGTAAGAAATTAAAAAAATACTGACAAAATATTAAAGGAATGTCACAAGTGGTGTAGTTGTTGATAACTCGTATTGACAAAGTAATGACAATGTAATATAATCAATTTTGAAGTTTTTAATATAAAAATATGAGTAACACAGTCCAGCTTAGAGTAGATAAAAAAACTAAACAGGCAGTAGCCGGTATTTTTCAGTCACTTGGTTTGGATTTGAGCACCGGCGTGAAAATTTATTTTCAGCAGGTGCTGAGATACAAAGGAATTCCATTTCCGTTAGTCACGGAAAATGGTTTTACCAAAGAAGAGGAGAGGATGTTGCTAAAAGAGTCGGCGGAAACAATGGCGCTTTATAATTCCGGCAAACGAAAAGCGCGCAAGTCAGCCAAAAAAATGTTCGCGGAAATAATGAAGGATTAGTTTTATGTATGAATTGCGATATTCAAATCAATTTAAGCGTCAGTATAAAAAGTTGCGTTGTTCTGGTCGAAAGAGAATTGTTAATGAGTTGTCGGCAGTCGTTAGTTTGTTGGCAAAAGGCGCAGTGTTGCCTGACAAATATCATAACCATAAACTTACCGGTGATTTGAAAAATTGTTGGGAGTGCCATATCGCGCCGGATTGGTTGTTGTTTTATAAAATCTATGGAGATATTGTGGTGCTAGAATTGGTGGCGATGGGGAGCCATGGAAATTTATTTAAGTGAATCAAAAAACCGCCTCATCGGCGGATTTTTTGTAATTCGGATGTTACAACAACGTCATGCTCGCCACTTTGTCGCCCTCTTCTTTGAATCTCATTACGCGGACGCCTTGGGTGGCGCGGCCGAGGGTGGAGATGGTGTCAAGCGGGACGCGAATGACTTGGCCATTGACCGAGATCGCCATCAGATCGCGCTCTTCGGTGTTATTTATCACCGCCATGCTGATGATTTTTCCGGTCTTTGCCGTTACAGCCATGGTTTTTATGCCACTGCCGCCGCGTCCTTGCACTTTGTATTCTGACAAAGCCGTGCGTTTCCCCAGACCATTTTCTGAAACAACCAAAAGCTCCAACACGCTTTTTTTCACGAGTTCCGGCAGAGCGATTTCCATACCAACAATATGATCTTTGCCTTTCAATCTCATGCCGCGCACGCCGGAAGCATTGCGGCCCATGGCGCGGATGTTGGCTTCTTTAAATCGGATCGCTTGTCCGCCATCAGTGGCGATTACAATGTCATCTTTGCCGGTTGACGGCTTGACCCATTCCAAATTATCATCAAGTTTTAGTTTCAGCGCGATTAGGCCGGATCGGCGCACATTGGTAAAATCAGTTAACGCGGTTTTTTTGATTGTGCCTTTGTTGGTTACCATTACTAAAAATTGGTGCTGGGTTAGACTGCTCATTGATAAGATGGCGGAAAGTTTTTCATTCGGAGCAAGTTGAAGGAAATTAACCACTGCCTGGCCTTTGGAAGTGCGGGTAGCCGGAGGAATATCATAGGCCATCATTTGAAATACCCGGCCGCGTGTAGTGAAGAATAGCAGATTATCATGAGTGTTTGTTGTTAATAACTGGTCAACAACATCTTCTTCTTTTGTTGTTAAGCCGATTACGCCTTTGCCGCCCCGGCCTTGGGTTTTGAAAGTATCAGGCGCGACGCGTTTGATATAACCATCACGAGTGGTCATTACCACGATTGATTCGTTGGGAACCAAATCTTCGGTCGTAAATTCTTTTACGCCATGGGCGACAATCAGCGTGCGTCTTTCATCGCCATATTTTTCTTTTATTTCTTTAATTTCATTTTTTATCATGTCCAAAATTCTCTTCGGGCTGTGCAAAATTGATTCCAGCTCTTTTATCAGCGCGCGTTTCTCTTTCAATTCATCTTCAATCTTCTGCCGCTCAAGATTCGCGAGCTGTTGCAGTCTCATTTCTAAAATCGCGATCGCCTGCCGTTCGGTAAACTTGAACTTATTCATCAAATTGATTTTGGCCTCGTCTTTGTCCTTGGATTTGCGAATCGTGTTGATAACTAAATCAATTTTATCCAGCGCCTTGCTCAAACCTTCCAAAATATGAGCGCGTTCCTGCGCCTTGTTTAAATCAAATTCAGCGCGGCGGCGAATAACCTCTTGGCGGTGTTTCACGTATTCTTCCAACACTGATTTCAAATTAAGCACGCGCGGTTGTATGCCGTCCACCAACGCTAACATATTGATATGAAAAGTCGTCTGCAGTTCGGTCATGTTGAACAGTTGATTCAATATTTTTTTAGGATACGAATCTTTTTTAAGTTCAACAACGATGCGCACGCCGTCTTTATTTGATTCATCGCGCAGATCTTTTATGCCTTCCAGTTTTTTCTCCTGCACCAGATTGGCAATTTTTTCAATTAGAGTTGATTTATTGACTTGGTAGGGGATTTCATTAACGATAATTTGAAATAGTCCGGATTTATTTTCTTGGATTTCTGTTTTCGCGCGGATAACAATACCGCCTTTGCCGGTTGCGTAGGCCGCGGCAATATCTTTGTTATTATAAATAATGCCGCCGGTTGGAAAGTCCGGGCCTTTTACCAATCCCATTAATTCTTCAACGGTAATTTTCGGTTCATTAATCAAGGCAGTAAGGCCGTCGCAAAGTTCTCTTAAATTATGCGGAGGAATATTTGTCGCCATACCGACCGCGATGCCCATGGTGCCATTAAGCAAAAGATTTGGAAGTTTGCTCGGCAAAACTTTCGGTTCATTCGTGGAGCCGTCATAGTTGGGCGAGAAGTTGACGGTATTTCTTTCAATATCCATCAACATTTCTTCGGCAATAGCTGACAACTTGGCTTCCGTATAGCGCATCGCCGCGGCCGGATCTCCATCCATGGAGCCGAAGTTCCCTTGGCCATAGACTAGCGGGTTGCGCATGGCAAACTCCTGCGCCATTCTGACCATGGAATCATAAATCGCCACGTCGCCGTGCGGGTGGTATTTTGCCATCACCTCGCCGACCACATGCGCGGATTTGCGGAATTTGGCATTGTGTTTCAGACCGATATTCCACATAGCGTAAAGAATGCGGCGATGCACCGGCTTCAAGCCGTCGCGCACATCGGGTAAGGCGCGGGAAACAATTACGCTCATCGCGTAGTCCATGTAGGATATTTTCATTTCATCCACGAGAGCGACCGGCTCAACTTTGCCGATCGGAGCCAGGATTAATTTTTCTTGATTTGGTTTTACATCTTTCATAATTTTAGAGTGATTCTGTTGTTGTCGTCGTGCTTGTCGCTACAGCGGCGGGCAGGCTTTTAATCTGTGCCACGAGGCCTCGCAAGTCTGATTTAATTTTTTCTTTTATGGTTTCGTTTTCGTCCATCTGATCATCCGGCGCGCCAACCTCTTGCCACACGGTGCGCAAATCATCTTTGACCGGGTCAGGCAGCCAGCCTTTACTTGTCTCGGTCCCTTGTGTGGTATCAGTTATCATAACGTACGTATTCCAGCCCCACAGGCTGAAAATCACCAGACAAAATATTACGACTCCGGTCCAAAGCCAGCGCGTCTGGCGCGGATTGTGGCGCATGCGCGCTCGGTTGGCAGAACGCGGCTCTTTCAGCCGTGTTTCAATCGGTTCCGGCGCTTGTTCAATTTCTGGAGTTTCCGTCCGCGATTCCTGCTCTGATAAACGCGCGCGTTCAACAATTAATCCCGGGAGTTTTTCCACCGCCATTTTTACATCTTTCCTGCTTATTTTCTTGTCAATTTTTTTTTCTTTTAGTTTTTTATTTTTTTTGACAGGCACATTATTTAAAGTTAAAATGTAAATTGCAAAATGAAAAATTTTACATTTTGATTTTTAATTTTTATTTTTTTTTCACTCCTTAGACAGCAGTATGACTTGAGTTTCTTCCTGCGGCAGACTCTTGCTCTTAATGATAACTTTCTTTTCCGCTTGGACTTTGCCGGCCACGCCCATTTCTTTCAAAAATTTTTCCACAGATTCCATGTCAGGATTGTTGTCAGATTTATAAGCAATCGGAATGACTACGCGCGGTTCAATCGCGTTAACAGCTTTTGCCGCGGTTTCGGCATCATAGCAATTTTTTCCACCGACCGGCACCAATAAAATATCGACATCAGATAGCGTTTCCAACTGTTGGTCGGTTAACGGTTTAGCGATTAAACCCAAATGCGCCAAACTTAAATGTTCAGCATCTAAACGAAACATAATATGACCATCTTCATTGCCTTGAACGGCTGTTATCAAAACACCTTTTGTCTCACATTCACCAGGTGTGTCTAGAATAAACGGATCACCGGAGAGAGTGATGGAATCGGTTGCGCCGCGCGTGAAAAGGCCGATGTCAGTGGATAGGTTGCGCGGGAATTCGCCGGTTTTCGGCCGATAAGTGTCAATAACGACATCAACGTCTTTGTCAAAGGGTTTTACTTGAATACGAACAGCGGTGTTGCCGAGCCAGGAGATATGCATATAAGTATAATGCTAATATACTAATTTATACCAATGCTACCAATAGTGATATTCGTTGCATTAGCATTCATTCGTATATTAGCATTTGACTCAATGAGTTTATCACATTTTGTGGAATGGCGCAAGACCGAAGTGTTGACAATTTTGACGAGTTGTTATATAATCCGGCCACTTATTTATACTCTCAAAAGAGGGTGCCCGATGGGTTCGTCGCCTGTTGGTTAAATTTAATTTTAATATGAAAGACGAAAAAGCTGACGCAGGCCAAAACAGCAATAGTTTTGCCGCTTTGCTTAAGAATTTTTTCACTAAAACTCCACAAGCAGGCGATTTGATTAAGGGCAAGGTGATTTCTGTGGAAAGCGGCGCGGTCCGCATGGACATTGAGGGTATGATAACCGGCGTAGTGCGCGGGCCGGAACTATATACGGAATCACGCGAATTTTCCAATATCAAAGTCGGCGATGAAGTTGAAGCGACCGTATTGGAGTTGGAAAACGAAAACGGCGAAATGGAGCTTTCTTTCCGCGCTGCGGGACATCGTTTGGTTTGGTCTCGCATGGAGAAATATAAAGAAGACGGTCTGACGATTGGCGCGAAAGTAACTCAAGCCAACCGAGGCGGGTTGATGATGCAGGTTGATTCTTTGTCAGGTTTTATGCCGGTGTCGCAATTAAGCCCGGATAATTATCCGCGCGTACCCGGCGGCGATCGCAATCGAATTTTAGAACACTTACAAAAATTGATCGGTCGAGAATTGCAAGTTAAAGTGATTGATGTAAATGATAAGGAAGAGAAATTAATTGTATCTGAAAAAGCGGTTTGGGAAGACGATCAAAAAGCGGTGTTGGACTCGTATAAAGTCGGCCAGATGGTTGATGGCGAAGTAAGCGCGCTGACTTCTTTTGGCGCGTTTATCAAGTTTGGCGAGGGTTTGGAAGGATTGGTTCATATTTCAGAAATTGTTTGGCAGAGAATTGACCATCCCAAAGACGTGTTGAAAGTCGGCGACCGCGTGAAAGCGCAGGTTATTGACATCAACAAATCAAAAATTTATTTATCAATCAAACGGTTGGTTGATGATCCGTGGAAAATTGTTAAAGATAAATACAAAGTCGGCCAAGAAGTGGAAGGCGAGATACACAAGATAGAGGCCTTTGGTTTGATGATTAAATTAGACAATGACATCCATGGTTTGGCGCACATTTCCGAACTCGGCGCTCGCGATCCGAAAGAATTGAGAGACAGGTTTAAAATCGGTCAAAAAGAAAAATTTGAAGTGATTTCAGTTGAGCCGTCAGAGCACAGACTAGGGTTGAAATTGACGGGTACGGCTAAAGAGAAACCCTCCTCCACTTCGCTCGGCGGAGCTGCGGCGGACAAGGAAGAGAAGACAGAGAAAAAGGAGAAAACAAAGAAAAAAGAAGAAAAGAGCGAGGGGAAATTAGAAGATAAGGTTGAAGAGAAAAAGGAATAATAGAAAAAAGCCCCGCGAGGGGCTTTTAAAAATTTCTAATTCACTTAATTTCTAATAAAAAATCAAAGGTTAAACTGTAATAATTTTAAGCGTTGTTTATGGTTTATCGCTTGCGAATCGGCATTCTTCTGTCATTGCGAGCCTTCGCAGGCGAAGCAATCCACACCGTCGTTGCATTTTCGTGATTGTATAGATTGCTTCGTAGCGCGAGCTCCTCGCAATGACGTAGAATTGACTTTTATTCTCTTTTTGCTATACTAAACTCCGTTGTCTGAATATAAATCTAAACACGAATTATGAAAAATCTTTTGAAAAATTTTACCATTATCTTTTTTGTCCTGCTTTTGGTCGCGGGATTGTTGAGTTTTTCCTCCACAGCAAAGCCAAAAACAGAACCGGCTGGGATTAGCCAGCTGGTGCAGGAAATAAATAGCGGCGCGGTTAAGGAAATTAAAGTGCGCGGGGATGATCTGGTGGTTATGTTAACTGACGAAACTGCCAAACAACAAACAGTGAAAAAAGAATACGGGCAGTCGTTTTCCGAGTTGATGGACAATTACAAAGTTTCCGCGGAAAAATTACAGCAAGTAAAAGTGGAAGTGGTGGATGAATCCGGCGCGGCCTATTGGTTCAAGTCGTTGTTGCCATTTTTGGTGCCGGTGTTGCTGGTTTTGGTGATTATTTATTTTATGAGCCGGCAAGTGCAGGGCATGAATAATCGGGCGATGGGTTTTGGCCAGAGCGCGGCGCGGCAGACAAAGCCGGATGATAAAAATCAAAAAACTTTTAAAGACGTGGCCGGCGCGAAAGAAGCCAAAGAAGAATTGTTTGAGATTGTTGAGTTTTTAAAAGAACCCAAGCGTTTTACGGAAATGGGAGCAAAAATTCCCAAGGGCGTGTTGTTAATGGGCGCGCCTGGCACCGGCAAGACATTGTTGGCAAAAGCGGTGGCCGGAGAAGCAGGCGTGCCATTTTTTTCAATCTCCGGTTCGGAATTCGTGGAAATGTTTGTCGGCGTGGGCGCGTCGCGTGTTCGGGATTTGTTCACTCGCGCCAAAAAAGCCGCGCCGGCGATTGTGTTTATTGATGAAATTGACGCGGTTGGCCGCAAGCGCGGTTCCGGTTTGGGCGGTTCGCATGATGAACGCGAACAGACTCTGAATCAAATTTTAGTGGAGATGGATGGTTTTGATCCGAACTTGGGTGTAATCGTTGTCGCCGCGACTAATCGGCCCGATGTCTTGGATCCGGCTTTGTTGCGTCCCGGCCGTTTTGACAGGCGAGTGGTGATTGATCTGCCGGACATCGCTGATCGCGAAGAAATTTTAAAAGTTCACGCCATTGGCAAACCAATTTCCAAATCAGTTTCATTGCGTAATATCGCGGAACGCACACCGGGATTTTCCGGAGCTGATTTGGCGAATCTTTTGAATGAAGCCGCGATTTTAACCGTGCGGCGCAATAAAAAAGAAGTGACGGAAACCGAAGTTTGGGAAAGTATTGATAAAGTATTGCTTGGTCCGGAGAAAAAATCCCGCGTGATGTCAGATCAAGAACGGGAAATGACCGCTTATCACGAAGCCGGCCACGCGGTTGTTGGACATTTTTTGCCAAACTGCGATCCGATACGCAAGGTTTCCATCATTGGCCGCGGTTTGGCTGGCGGCTACACTTTAAGCATGCCGGAAAAAGACATAAGATATAACACTATGGCGAAATTCAAAGATGATTTGGCTATGATGCTTGGCGGGTATGTGACGGAAAAACTTATTTACGGCGATGATCAAATTTCCACCGGCCCGTCCAGCGACTTGAAAAAAGCCACGCAAATGGCGACCGCGATGGTGATGCGTTACGGTATGAGCGAGAAACTCGGTCCGCGCCAATATGGCGACAATGAAGAATTTATTTTTTTGGCGCAGGAAATTCACGAGAAGAAAAATTACAGCGAAAAGACCGCGGAGATGATTGATGGGGAAATTAATAAGTTATTAGACGACGCCACAAACGTTTCAGAAAAGATTATTAAAGACAACAGAGAAAAGATGGATGGGTTGGTGAAGGTTTTGATGGAGAAAGAGATTGTGGAGCAGGAAGAGTTCAATGCGATAATGTCTAATGCCTAAAATTGTCGTGGTTACCGAGATACTAAAAAACAGTCCTCATGATAAAGAACTGTTTTAGCGGCGGAGAGTAGTGGAGTCGAACCACATACGGTTTGAACCGTACCATCCAGGTATCAATTGGCGCTCGTATACCGGCCGAGTTTACTCTCCATTCTCACCGCCGGCAAATATTATATCAAATTTTTTGAAATGAAAACAGCCCCTTTCGGGGTTGTTTTTTTGGTACGTTCCGCGTATGCGGTCTCACCAATTGATACCTAAGTAAAGTTTATCAGAAAGAATTAGATTTGTCAAGCATAATTATCCACATCATCTGCGTAGAGAGACGCACAACAGTGCGTCTTTACTATTTCTGATTAGTTACTACCTTATCCACTATGCCGTATTTCACCGCTTCTTCGGCGGTGAGAAAGAAGTCGCGGTCAGCGTCTTTTTCCACGGTCGCCATATCCTTACCGGTGTGAGTGACGATGATGTGATTAAGTCGGTCTTTTAATTTCAAAATTCTTTCGGCGTGGATCTTGATGTCGCTGGCTTGTCCTTGTGTTCCGCCCATTACCTGATGAATCATAACTTCGCTGTTCGGCAAACAAAATCGTTTGCCTTTTACTCCTGCAGTCAACAGCACGCAAGCCATACTGGCGGCCATGCCGATGCAGATAGTGGAAACATCCGGTTTGATATATTGCATTGTGTCGTAAATCGCCAGTCCGGACGTAACTGACCCGCCTGGAGAGTTGATATATAATTTGATGTCTTTAGTCGGATCTTGATTTTCTAAAAACAGCATCTGGGCGATGACCGTGTTGGCAACACCGTCGTCAATTTCACTTCCCAAAAAGATAATACGGTCCTTCAGCAAGCGAGAAAAAATATCATAGGCTCGTTCGCCGTAGCTGGTTTTTTCGATTACCGTAGGTATTAGATGCTGAGATCGGATGTTAGGCATAATTAGAATTTAAAATACTAATATACGAATAGAGTACTAATGATACTAATGTATACTAATATCTAGTACTAAATATTATTTTATACTGTTTCGTTGTTTTTTTCAATAGTCTCCCAAACTTTCTCCAGAGCCTCATCCATTCCGCCGTCAATTAAAAACCCTGCCGCTTTTTTGTGTCCGCCGCCGCCGAGAGATGAGGCGATTAAAGAGACATCAAAATCATCGCGGGTGGTGCGAAAACTACCTTTTATTTTTCCATCTTCGGTTTCTTTCAAAACCAATGACGCGCGGCCTTCGTTGGTATTATTCAAAAAATTGGCGATGCCTTCGCTTTCGGTTTCGCCGGCATTGCGCTCTTTCAAATCTTCTTGAGTAATAAAAGTATAAACAATATCCAAACTTTCTTTTTTGGTTAAACGCGACAACGCCACACCCCAGAGTTTCAGAGATTCAATCGGTTTGTCGCGCAGGAACCAACTTTTAATCAGATTGAAATTCGCGCCTTGGCGGATGAGCTCGCTCGCGACTTTTAATGAATGTTCGGTAGTGCCCGGATTGGAAAAATTTTCCGTGTCGGTAATCAAACCGGTTAAAAGCGAGAGAGCCATGTTTTTGGTGATTTCAATATTATTCTGGCGAAAGAAAAAATGCAAAACCTCGGCGGTTGAAGACGCGGTCGGGATAACTAAATTATGGCGGCCGAATTTTTTATTGCTGATGTGATGATCAATATTAATAATAACAGTTTGCGGTGATAAATTTTTTGTGTAGGACTCAATCCCCGCGTAATTCAAATCACCGGAGTCCAATACTATCACCGCATCATATTCAGCGGCTTTCCAAATGTTTGGGTTAGTGGAAACTTTGATCAGGTGCGGGAGATTGGCGAGTCGCGGGGCAGCCGAGGTCAGACAAAAGACGTCATGCGGCTTGGCGATGTTTTGTAAAAAATATGAAAACGCCGAAACCGAGCCCATAGCATCGCCGTCCGGCTTTTGGTGCGGTATAAGAAGAATCTTCTTCGCGTTCAGGATTTCATTGTGGATTTGTTTGGCGATTCTTTGCATAGTGGGTGTAGGGTGTAAGACGTAGGGCGTAGGATTTTTTGTAAGACCGACGGTTGAGTATATAATATCAGCAAGAAACTGTCAAGTATTGACAAAACTATCAAAATGTGGTATAATTGGTTGTTGTTTATAGTTATAATTTTAGCATAATTTAGATAAAACTACCCGATAGCAAGTTATTTTTAATAATTTTCTGTCGGGCGGTTTGATGCATTTCGCATCTTTGGAGGTCGCCATGGAAACTACGGATAAAAGGTCCAAAGCGGACTTGCACAAACTGTGGTTGGCTCAAGGCATAGCCACACTGACCATTCTGGTGTCGTTTTTCTTTTGTCGCAAAGTACTCAACATGGAGATGAAGCTGACTCTCGGCCCCTTCATTGTCATCCAAACCTGCGTAGAAGTCATTGTCTACCGGTTTTTCGACAAGGCTTTCGCCGTCTGCCTTTTCTCCGCTTACTGCGTCGCTATAGTCGCTTTTATTGCCGCAGTAGAACCTTTCACCACGCCACTCATTCTTTCTCTCACAATCTGTGTCTTCGCCTTCGCCTTTCTTGGCAGTAAGGAAAACGGAGTGTCGACAGGGTGGGCGCTGGTACTGACAGTAACACAAGGAGCCGCGACGTTCATCCCCATCAAATATCTCCTTCATTATTATAATGGAGGAGATTGAGATGGGCAGGGGATTTTACTTCTATAAAAAAAGTTGTATAATGGATACAACTTTTTATGTTTATTTAGTATTTGTTTTTCGCGGTTTTCATCTTATGAATCTTTTTAAAGAAGAAAAACGGAGTGTTGTATATGTTTTTATTGACGCCTCAAATTTGTGGCAGGCGCAGAAAGCCAAAGGCAGATTTTTTGATGTGTTGACGATAAAAGAAGATGTTTGGGGAAGGCAATTGCAACACCGTAAGGAATTCTAAAATGCAAACCACCCTCCGCGAGGAAGGTGGTTCTTGGATGTAAAACCCTATTGGTCTATGGCAGACCAATAGACAGATATAATATAACACATTTCAAAAAAAAGTCAATACCTGTGGATAATATGTCAATAGGGTGATAAAATGGAGTGGTTAATCTATGTTTCTCAAATCCATCGAACTTCACGGTTTTAAGTCCTTTGCCCAGAAGGCGGTTTTGGATTTTGTGGCGCCTAAGGACGGAAAAAACAGTATCACCGCGGTGGTGGGGCCGAATGGGAGCGGCAAAAGCAATATCGCGGACGCGATCCGTTGGGTGATGGGCGAGCAGAGTATGAAAACTTTGCGCGGAAAAAAGGGCGAGGATGTTATTTTTGGCGGTTCAGACGCCAAAGGCCAGATGGGCATAGCGAGCGTGACAATGATTTTGGACAACAGCGATCATCGCGCGCCGATTGATTATGATGAATTGGTAGTAACCCGCCGTTATTATCGTTCCGGCGAGAGCGAATATTTGGTTAATGGCAATACGGTAAGATTATTGGATTTGCAAATTCTTTTGGCCCAAGCCCAGTTCGGTCAGGGCGCTTACAGCGTTATCGGGCAGGGAATGATTGATCATTTGCTTTTGCACACGCCGCAAGAACGAAAGGCGTTTTTTGACGAAGCCGCCGGGATTAAAGAATTTCAAATCAAACGCCACCAAGCGATTTTAAAATTATCGCGCACCAAAGAAAATATCACGCAAGCGGAAATGTTGTTGACTGAAATTGAACCGCGTTTGCGGACTTTGTCGCGCCAAGTGAAAAGATTGGAGCGCCGGCAAGAAGTGGAATTGGAATTGCGTGAAACGCAGGAACAATATTATTTTACGCTTTTTTCGCACAACCACGAACAATTATCAGTATTAAATACCGAGTTGATCAAAATTGAGCAAGAATATAACGAAGCGCATAGTCATTTGCAAACATTGCAAAATGAATTAGCGGCTTTAGCCAAAGAAGGCTCGCGTCAGGAACAATTTGTTGTTCTGCAAAATGAGTATCAAGATTTATCACGGCAAAAAAATCAATTGGAACGGGAGCGCGCGATATTGCAGGGAAAACTGCAGACCGAATATTCCAAAGCCGGCAAACAAAATATCGGCTGGCTGGAAAATAAAATTGAAAATTTGAAAACAGCGGCGGAGAGATCAGCGCGGGAACTAAAAGAAGCGGAATCAGCGGTTGAAAAAACCGGCGCGGAAATTTTAACCAAAAAACAGCTGATGGATAAATTGCTGGTAGAAAAAACCGAAGCAAAAGGCCAGCTGGCGAATTACGAGCAAAGTTTAACACAATTAAAAGGCGAACAATCATATTGGCAATATGCCGGACTAAAAGCCGTGCAAGCGGTGTTGGAAGAGCGGCATCGGCTTGGCGCGATTTATGGCACGGTGGCGCAATTGGGCGAGGTGGATGAAAAATATCGTTTGGCTTTGGATGTGGCGGCCGCTTCTCATTTATCCTCGGTCGTCGTTGACAGCGACAGAACCGCGCAAGCCGGTATTGAATATTTGCGTCAGCACCAGTTAGGCGTGGCGACATTTTTGCCACTGAATAAAATTAAACCGCGTTTAAAGGCAAACGATATTCAGGATTTGAAAAATCGCGATGGCGTGTTTGGTTTGGCATCGGAATTGGTGTCTTTCGACAGTCGGTTCGCTGATATTTTTTCTTACGCGTTAGGCAATACTTTAATTGTGCGGGATTTAGAGGTCGCGCGAGAAATCGGCATTGGTCGGATTCGCATGGTTACTTTGGCGGGCGATGTTTTGGAAACCAGCGGTAGTATGAAAGGCGGTTATCGTCAGGCGGAGAAGCACCGCGGTTTAGGATTTTCGCAGGGCAGTTCGCCATATCTTTTGCAGAATAATATTTTAGACAGCGAAGAAAAAATGACTGGGTTGCAAAATCGTTTAACGCAAAATGAAACAGATTTGAATCAAGCGCAGGTCGAGCTTACCACTTGCCAATCTCGCGCGCAGATTGCCGTTAGCCGAGCGGATATTTTAGGCGCTGCCAAACAAGAAACCGATCGGGAGCTGGCGATGTTGGAACAAGAGTTGTCGCTTTGCGCCATGAGTCCGGAAGAATTTAACGCCAGTTTGAAGACAATCGCGAGTCAAAAAGAAGAGTCAGATCAGTCAATCGTTGGTTTAGACAAAAAACTAGAGTCAGTCCAAAAGAAAATCGCGACGTTTAATAATGAAGAAGAAAAAAAGAAACAGCGGATTTTTTCTTTACAGGACGCGATGCAGGCCGAACAAGAGGCGGTTAGTAAGATCATTGAGAACAGAAATTTGAAAAAAATAGAAGCCGCCAAATTAGATACCAAGCTGGAGGACTTGACCAACGAGATTTATCAGGAAATTCAAACCACGCCGGATTCTTTGCGCGAGCGTGGTATTCAGATTTTATTGCCGCAAGATTTGGAAGAGGCGCAAGTAAAAATTCAAAAATTAAAATACCAGTTAAGTTTGATTGGCGGTATTGACGAGGAAGCGGCAGTGGAGTATAAAGAAACAAAGGAAAAATACGAACATTTGACCGCGCAATTGGATGATTTGGGGAAAGCTTTCGCGGATTTGGAACAAATGGTGGTTGAGCTTGACGAGCTGATGAAGAAAAAGCGCGGAAAAGCGTTTAAAGAAATTCAGAAAGAATTCGCGCGTTATTTTGCCATGCTGTTTGAGGGCGGCAAGGCCGAATTAGTTGAATTGTATGGCGAGGAAATAGAGGCGGAGAGTGAGATTGACATTGCCGATGCGCAAATTGGCGCGGAGCAAGTTGACCGGATTGGTCTTAAAAGTGTGACAGCGGAACCCGCAAAGAAAAAGAAGCAGATTTTAATGGGAATAGATATCGTCGCTTGCCCGCCAGGGAAAAAGATTAAAAGCGTTCAGGCTTTATCCGGCGGAGAGCGTACCATGACATCAATCGCTTTAGTTTGCGCGATTTTAAACACAAATCCTTCGCCGTTTGTTGTCCTGGATGAGGTTGAGGCGGCGTTAGACGAAACCAATACCATGCGGTTGAATCGTATTTTGCATGAATTATCTTATAAATCGCAGTTTGTTTTAATCACTCACAATCGCGTCACCATGCACGCGGCCGACGCTTTGTACGGCGTGACCATGGGCGAGAGCGGAGTCAGTCAGCTGGTGAGCGTTAAACTTAATGAAGCGGTAAAAGCATTATGAACGCGATAATTTTGTGCGGAGGGCTGTCTACTCGTCTAGGGGATATTACCAAAAGCGTGCCCAAGATTTTGCTTGAGATAGGCGGCAAAACTGTTTTGGATTGGCAATTGGGAAAATTAAAATCTATTGGTATTAAAGAAGTAGTTTTAGCAGCCGGCCACTTAGCCGGAGTTTTAAAAGACACGGTTGGTTTTTCTCGATTGGGTTTGGAATTTATTTACGCGATTGAAGACAAAAGATTAGACACCGGCGGAGCGATTAAACATGGTTTGGAATATGTTTTACATCCTGACGAGCCTACGATTATTTTGAACGGCGATGTTTTGACTACGGTTAATTTATCAAACATGGTTTCGTATTTAAAACCAGAGAGCGAGGGAATAATTTTAGGTTCATTTGTGGATGATGTCGCGAGCTATGGCACTTTGGTTTATGATAAAAATTATCATCTACAAGAGTTTAAAGAAAAAGAAGGCATTCATCAACCAGGCTATCAAAATGGCGGGATTTATATTTTTAATCCGCGGATCAAAAAATATTTTCCGGAGCGTGAAGAATTCAGCATAGAATACGACGTATTTCCCAATACGAAAGATTTGTATGTTTATGAATCTGACCGGCCGTGGATTGATATCGGCGTGCCGGAAAGGTTAGGATGGGCGAAGGAGAATTGGCGAGTGTTTTTATAATTTAAAATGTAAAAGTCAAAAATTAAAATAAATGATTTTAAATTTTTATTTAATAGTATGATGGATTCAGAAGGCAGGACTACTCCGCCTCCAGACAGGATTAGAGCGTCGGAAGAACATGAAGCTTTGCGGCAGTTTGATTCCGGTTCGGCACAGATTGAGTCGCCGCGTCATCCGCAACAGGACTATTGCAAAGTATCGCCTCCTTTTGAGGGACAGACGTATTTGGTCGCTATGGTGGCAGACGGTGTGAGCAGTACCGCCAGCGCGGCCGAGGCTTCGCGTTCAGCAGTAGAGTGGTTTGTTCGGGAGTTGCAGAAGAGGGTAGAGAAAGAAGAAATCGACAAAGAGGTTGTGGAAAACACAATCCGGCTGGTTAATATTTTTTTGTTATCGGAGGCCGATAGAAAAAGCAGAGATATTGAGGATGATATGCGAGAAAAAGGGGCTCATTTGGATAGTTATAATTTGGCTTATAACTCCGACATGTTCACGACTTTTGTCGGTATAGTGATTATCGGAGATAAGGTAATATCCGTGTATCTCGGTGACAGCCGATTGTATTTGTATAGCGGCGGCCAGTTGGCGCGCATGACAGAGGACGAGACAAAGGCGGAGGAATTAAAATCACGCGGTGTTACCAAGATAACCAAGAAAGATGAAAGTATTTTGACGAATTGTTTGGGAGCTGATGACGCTGAACAGGTGTTGGATGAGTATGAAGTTGGCCGCGGTGACACTTGGCTTTTGGTTTCCGACGGAGTTTATCATGTCTTGTCTGACGAGGAATTAAAACAGATTTTGAGCCAATCAAAAGACGCGCAGTCGCTTGCTAATGATATTATTGAGGCGGTGAAAGCCAAAGGCGTGGTGGATGACACGACGGCGGTGGTGGTGAAGGTGAAGTGAGTGATTGGAGATAAAGGAGATAGGATATAGGCACTGAAAAAGCGTCTTTTTATCTCTTATCTCTTATTTCTTATTTATCGTATTGTGTCCATAAAAAAAATCTTCTTAATTGTCACTCTACTATGTTTACTCTTCATAGCCTGGTTTTTGTATTCCGAAATTTACACCACCGAGGCGCAGGTGGGGGCAGGCAAAGTTGTATTTGAAGTTAAAGCCGGCGAGAACGTGACAGAGCTGGCCGAACGATTAGAAATTGAACAAGTTATTAGAAGCGCGTGGCTGTTTAAAAAATATTTGGTTTGGCAAGGACTTGATAAAAAAATAAACTTTGGCGAGTTTGAATTAGCCGCGCCGATCACTTTGGCGCGAGTGGCCGATGTTTTGTCCCGACCAGGGTTGAATGAAAGAGAAATTACGATTATTCCCGGGTGGACTATCCGCGATATCGCGCAGTATTTTGAATTTAACGGCATGTTTCAGGCCGAAGAATTGACCGAGCTGGTCGGTTTGCCGGCGGTGAGTTATAAAAATTGGAAAGAAGGCGCGCCAAAGTTGAGTTCAGATCCTTCGGCTTCCCTCGGTCCATCTCGGGACGGGTCGCTCAGGACAGATCTGGAAATTTTGGAAGATAAGCCGTGGTATGTGAGTTACGAAGGATATTTGGCGCCGGAAACTTATCGGATTTATAAAAACGCGAAGCTTGAAGATATTGTCTTAAAATTAATTCAACAGCGCGAGCAAGAAATTACCGATGAGATGCGGCAGGAAATGGGGAAACAAGGAAAGAGTTTTTATGATATTTTAATTATGGCCAGTATTTTGGAGCGTGAAGTAAAGTCGGAAAAAGATAAGCGTTTGGCCGCGGATATTTTGTGGAGGAGGTATAATAAAAACTGGGCATTGCAGGCGGATTCAACTGTGCATTACGCGGTAAATAAAAGCGGAGATGTTTTCACCACCAAAGAAGATCGCGACAGCAACTCGCCGTGGAATACTTACAAATATCCGGGCCTGCCGCCAAGTCCGATCAGCAATCCGTCTTTGGAATCAATCAAAGCCGCGTTATATCCGGAAAAGAATGATTATTGGTACTTTTTGACCACCCCGGAGGGTGAAGTTAAATACGCGAAAATTCTAGATGAACATAATGCGAACAGAGTGGAGGTGTACTAGGCTGACAATGCTTACTAGGCTTACAAGGCTGACAATACGATATGCAGGATTATCATAATTTGTTGGTTTGGAAAAAAGCGTTAGAGTTTGTGAAATTAGTTGTAGGAATAGCCAGCGTTGTTTACACTTTTGAAAGTCATTGCGAGCCTTCGCAGGCGAAGCAATCCACACCGTTATCGCGTTCTAATGCGATTGCTGGATTGCGGAGCCTGTCTCGAGTGAATGTGAGGGATCGCGCGAGCTCCTCGCAATGACAGATTAGCCGTTTAACAGTTGTGAAACTGTATACAACGCTATTAAATCTTACATTTAAACTTATTAAATCGGTTCAATAGCTTTGTAAGCCTTGTCAGCCTCGTAAGCCTCGTAAGCATTTATGTTAGCCAAAGATTTTGATTACAATTTACCTTCCGAATTAATCGCGCAAACACCAACAAATCCGCGCGATTCTTCGCGGCTGATGGTTGTTGATAGAAAAACCCAAACGATTGAACATCGCCATTTTTATGATATTATTGATTTTTTTAAAAAAGGCGATTTGATTGTTTGGAATAATTCTAAAGTTTTTAAGGCCAGATTGTTTGGGAAATTAACCACGATTGACGATCAAGAATTATTTGAACACAAAAAATTGATTGAAATATTTTTAATCAGGCCGATGGAAAACGAGGGAGTGTGGAAAGTATTGGCGAAGCCGGGGAAACATGTTGAACCTGGGATGAGAGTTAGATTCGCGCCGGATTTTTATTGCGATGTGGTAGTGAAAGAACCGACAGGTGAGATTTTGGTTCAGTTTGTTGATTCAGAAGAGCAAGTGAGAGAAAAGGCGAATAAATACGGCCACATTCCGGTGCCGCCGTATATTAAAGACGAGCCGCACGAGTTAGAGAGTTACCAGACCGTTTATGCCAAATACGAGGGTTCGGTCGCGGCGCCGACAGCCGGGTTTCATTTTACGCCGGAGTTGATTCAAAAGTTGCGGGACAAAGGCGTTGAGTTCGCGGAAATAACTTTGCATGTCGGGCTCGGTACTTTTTTACCGGTTAAATCCGAACGCGTGGAAGATCATACTATGCACAGCGAATGGGTGGAGCTGGACGAAGAAAACGCGGAGAAGATTAATTTGGCGAAGGAAGAAGGGAGAAGAGTTATTGCTATTGGGACCACGACGGTGAGAACACTTGAGGGAGTGGCTGGATTAAATAATAAAATAGATAGAGATAATGTAGAGATAAATGGAAATAGCTATACATTTTTAGTTAGAGCGTATAAAGGCGACATCAACATCTTTATCAAACCAGGCTTTGAATTCAAGGTGGTTGACGCGATGATTACGAATTTTCACTTGCCGAAGTCAACGCTTTTGATGTTAGTTAGTTCATTTGCTTGCGACACACAGTTTATGTTAGAATCTTATCAGAAAGCAGTGGAGGAGAAATATCGGTTTTATAGTTTCGGGGACGCGATGCTAATCAAGTAGGTGGAAATTCCATTGTGGATAAAGAACTTGACAGTATCATTAGTCCGTGGTATCGTATAAATGTGTATCAGACGACGAACCGTATCCAAAACGGATCAGGAAGAACCCCAACAGGGTTTTTCTTTTTATGTTATAATATTTCCCGTGACTGGAGAGTATTGCCTGTGGGACAGGACGTTGTCTGATACACAACTGATCCGCCAAAAGCGGATACGGTTCAACTCCGTTGCTCTCCGCACCGGAACACCCGGCGTCTGCCGGGTGTTTTGTTTGCTAATTTTTAATTTTAAGCGGATTAAAGTTGGTATTTGTGTCATAATAGTCCACCTCTTCTCTTTTTTTCAACCACCCAGCAACACGATAAGTGACAGGCAATAAAATTATCTCCACCAAAATTTTGAAAATATAATTTGATACCCAAATAATCCAAATCAAATTCCACGGCAGGACGCCGGCGAAGGCGATTAGTAAAAAGACAGTGGTGTCAAAAAATTGTCCGACTACTGTTGATCCAATCGTCCGCAACCACAGAAATTTTCCATGCGTCTTTATTTTTATTTTCGCCAAAATATAACTGTTTAAAAATTCACCGATTAAATACGCGCACAAACTGCCCAGCACGATTCTTGGCACTACGCCAAGGATTGACTCAAACGCGGCTTGATTGCCCCAGTCCAGCGCTGGCGGGAGTTTCTGCACCACCCAAAAAGTTATTACCATCAGCAGGTTCATCGCGAAACCAATCCAAATTACCCGTCTTGCTCGCGCGTAGCCGTATACTTCGGTCAGAATATCCCCGAAGATGTAAACGAGAGGAAATAAAATCGTCCCGCCGTCAAAACTAAACCAGCCGAGCGAAAGTATTTTTGTGCTGGTGATGTTGGATAAAATTAGCACGACGGCGAAAGCAGTGGTGATGAGGTCGAGATGTTTGAATGTTTTCATAGTTTGAAAGTTTTGCAGTTATTGTGCTTCTCGTTTGTATTCAATTCAAAAAAATCACATACCAAAATTCTTGTCTTTTATTTCCAATATGGTCCATTTACCCCACTTTTTTTCTGCGGAGTATGTAGTAGCAGCCCCCCACACCCCCCTTTCGTTTAGGTAATAGCCAATTACAATAGACGCTTCATTGTTGCTTATTTTTATTATTGACAAGATTTCTCCCATATTTTTAACGTCTGCCCGCTTATTTACAGTAGCTATGAGACCTTCTGCATCCTTTTTTGAAAAACCGCTTTCAGCTATGACAGATTCGATGCTGGTGGAGTATTTTTTGGTTTCGTCATTGCGAGGCACAGTTCGTAGGGTAACTAACAGCGCTACCAACAAAAGAGTCGTCGCCAAGATTACAGAGCCAAATAGTTTTTTTAAATTTCTCGGCTTTTTTATGTCTGCATCCATAGTTTAAAATTAAAAAGTTAATTTTTGAATTACTAAATTGTTACCTGAATTGTAGCATAATCAGCTATTTGTGTAAATTCGCTGGGGTTGACAAATGGGGTAAAATGTGCTATAATATATTCATTAATACATATAAAATCAAAAATATGGGCAGATTTCATAATGAATGGGGAGAAGCGAAAAATGTTAGAAGCAGAAAACCCGGAGAGTCTGATTATGTGCCGGTGGAGGAAATACCGGACGAAGGTAAAGACCCGGAGAGTTTGTTAATCGCGCGAGAAGATCGTGGCGGAGAAAATGATGAGTTGCCAGATATGAGGCGACATAAAGAAGCGGTTGGGTCGATGCACGGTGACCGTGATGGTGGCGTTGGCGAATCAAACCCAACAGTTGAAGGTTTAAGAAAATCCGCAATCGTAAAAGGCGCGGTTTATCACAGTGTCTTGGAACGAAGATCCTGCGAGTCAGAAAAAAGAGGAAAGGGCGGCAAATTAAACAAACCAGTAAGGGACAGAGGGGAGTTGAAAAAAGCAGCTTAGAAAATTAATTTAGATTTAAGTCTGAATTTTTTATCGTCAGTTAAATCCACTCTTTTTTTAATTCTAAAAATTTATTATCTTTGATTGCTTGTCTAATTTCTCGCATTAGGTTTAAAAAGAAATGCAGGTTGTGAATCGTGGCGAGGCGGTAGGCGAGGAGCTCTTCGGCTTTGAAGAGGTGGTGGAGATAGGCGCGGGTGTAATTTTTACAAGTTGAGCAGGTGCAGAGTGGATCGATTGGAGATTTGTCATCGCGGTATTTTGCGTTGTTTATGTTGATACGATGTTTGTTGCCGTTATCGCGAGCCTCGAAGAGGCGTGGCGATCCAAACTGGATTGCTTCGTCGCTCGTCCCTCGCTCCTCGCAATGACAGAAGAGCGCTCCATTCCGCGCCATGCGAGTGGGCGCGACGCAGTCAAACATATCAACGCCGCGTTCAACGACTTCAAATAAATCAGACGGGGAAAAACCGACCCCCATGGTGTAGTGCGGCTTGTTTTTGGGAATTATTGGATTGACCCAGTCCAATATTTTTTTTGTCGCGTCCATATTAAAACCGACTGATTCGCCGCCGATGGCGATGCCGTCAAAGTCCATTGCCGAAATGGCGCGGGCGGATTCTTCGCGAAGTTCTTTGTGATTTGCCCCCTGAATTATACCAAACAAAAATTGTTTGTTTTTACCCGCCTGCCATGACTTGCCGTCAGGCATGTCGGGCAGGTGTTTTAATGTTTTAATGTTTTTATGATATGTGAGACAGCGTTCGGCCCATTTGTGCGTGCGCTCCATTGCCTCGCGGGTGTATTTTTCATCAGCGTCATCCGGAGTGCATTCGTCAAAAGCCATGATAATATCCGCGCCGAGTTTGTGTTGAATTTCAATCGCGGATTCGGGAGTGAAGCGATGCGTGCTTCCATCCAAGTGAGAAGTGAAAGTAACTCCCTCGTCATCAATTAATGCCAATTTTCCTTGATCCTTATAATAATCCGGATTTCCGGATAATCCAGATTTACAGATATTTTTTGACAGACTAAAAACCTGGAATCCGCCGCTGTCGGTTAAAATCGGGCGATTCCAGTTCATGAATTTATGAAGGCCGCCGCAGTCGTTGATTATATCTTCTCCGGGGCGGAGATGCAGATGATAGGTGTTTGCCAAAATAATTTGCGCGTCAAGATTTTCCAGATCGGCGCTGTCCAAACTTTTAACTGTCGCCTGCGTGCCGACCGGCATAAAAACCGGCGTTTCAATGTCGCCGTGAGCGGTGTGGATTACTCCGGTTCGCGCGAGGGAGTGTTTGTCTTGGTGGGTGATGGTGAAGAAAGACATAGCATTTAGGGCGTAGGACATAGGATATAGGATGTAGGATGCAAACAGCTTATCAGTCTTTGACTAAAAAATCAAGATATTTTAATATAGATGTATATGAAAAGATATTGGCTGATAAATTTAATCTGTATTGTTTTGAGCGCGGGTTTTTTATTTGGGATGGTGTGGGTGTGGAGGGGGACGGATGAGATAGATTATGAAGCGGAATTAAGAATAGCGAATAGTAAAATTGAAAATGTAAAAATCAAAATGGAAAATAATGTCGCGCGTGTTAATGCGGCATTGCCGCCGCAATATTTTATTTCCGTTCCTTTCACTTCCCAAGCGCCGGAGAAAAATTGGGAACAGCCGTGGCAGGACGCGTGCGAGGAGGCGGCGGTATTGATGTTAGACGCGTATTATAAAAATTATAATTTGAGTCCGCTGTTCGCGAAAGATGAAATTTTGAAAATTATTAAATGGGAGGAAGAGAGAGGTTGGGGAAGCAGTATTGAGATTGAGAAGGTGAGAGAGTTGGTAGAGCGATTTGTGTTACTGAATCACACCATCACCACATCACTACATCACGCGCGAATTGTGAATGATCCGACTGTGGAGAATATTAAAAAATTTGTCGCTAACGGACAACCGGTGTTGGTGGTCGCGGATGGAAAGGTTTTGCCGAATCCGCATTTTAGAAACGGCGGACCGGTTTATCACGCATTGATTATCCGCGGGTACACGGAAACCGAATTTATTACAAACGACCCAGGAACGCAATTCGGCAGAGGATTTAAATACAAATACAAAGATTTATTAAACGCCATTCATGATTGGAACGGCGGAGATGTAAAAAATGGAAAGCGAGCGGTATTGGTGGTGGAATGACAGCTCTGTCATTGCGAGCCTTCGCAGGCGAAGCAATCCACGGCGTGGTCACAACCTCGCGCGTTTGTGTTTGATATATTCCCACACCGCTGGAATAATAGAAATAATTATAATCAGAAGAACAATCGCCGTTAGATTATCTTTGACAAATTGGATATTGCCGAAATAATAACCGGAAAAAACAAAGATGGCAATCCAAAATATTCCGCCGATGATGTTGTAGCTTAAAAAACTAAAGTAATCCATTTTTCCAATACCGGCAACGAACGGGGCGAAAGTCCTGACAATCGGGACAAATCTTGCTAAGACGATTGTTTTTTTACCATAACGAGTAAAAAACGATTTTGTTTTTTCTATATGCGCGGGGTTGATGAATCTATCGAAGATTTTTTCTCCTAAATAGCGTCCGAGCCAATAATTCACCGTGTCGCCCAAGATTGCGGCTACGGTGAGCAGTATAAATAGGATGTATGGGTTCAGAGCGCCGGCCGCGGCGAGAGTTCCAGCGATAAATATTAAAGAATCGCCCGGGAGAAATGGCATAATTACCAATCCGGTTTCCACGAAAATAATCAGAAACAGAAATAAATAGACAAGACTGCCGTAGGTCGCTACCAACGCGGTGAGGTAGGTGTCAAAGTGGAGAATGAAATCAATGGCGGTTTTTATCATATTAAATTTTTTTATGATATAATCCTACCACAAATTAAGAGCTTTAAGCAAATTGAAAGTGTTATTTATGCCAAATTACGAAGCTGAATTAAATCAAGAACAGTTAAACGCGGTACGGAATGCCGACGGGCCGTGTTTGGTTTTGGCTGGCGCTGGGTCAGGTAAGACGCGGACGATCACTTACCGCGTGGCGTATTTGCTGGAGCAAGGCATTAATCCGGAAAATATTTTGTTGGTAACTTTTACGAATAAAGCGGCGAGAGAGATGATTGAGAGGGTGGCCACGCTTGTGAACCCCCTCCCCGCCCCGATGCGAATCGGGGCACCCCTCCTTGTTAAGGCGGGGGGTATCGAACCTCTCCCCTTAACAAGGGGAGATGCCACGGCGTGGCGGGGCAGAGAGGTGGTTCGCCAACTCGCCGTTTTGCCGTGGTCCGGGACATTTCATCATATTGCCTATCGGGTGTTAAAAAAGTATTGTTCGTTTTTGGGGTATAAAAATAATTTTTCTGTTTTGGACAGCGATGATAGTTCAAATTTAATTAAACAATGCTTGAAAGACGAAGGCGTGGATCGGACACAGCGGCGTTTTCCATCGCCGGCGGTTTTGCAGTCAATCGTCAGCTACGCGCGGAATTCCGAGACGACAACAGAAGATGTTTTGAATCTAAAGTACCAGCATTTTTTGCCGTTAGCCGACAGCATTAAAAGCATCGCGGTGAATTATGAAAAAAGAAAATTAGCCGCGAATGTAATGGATTTTGATGATTTGTTGGTTAATTGGTTAAAATTGCTGCAACAATCGGAAAAGATTCGGCAAAAATACCAAGAGCAGTTTCAATATATTTTAGTTGATGAATATCAGGATACTAACAAAATTCAAGCGTCAATTATCCGTTTGATCGCCGCCAAACATCGCAATTTGCTGGTTGTCGGCGACGACGCGCAGAGCATTTACAGTTTCCGCGCGGCGGAGGTTAAAAATATTTTGGATTTTGAAAAAGAATATCCTGACGCGAAGATTTTTCGTCTGGAAACCAATTATCGCTCCACGCCGGAGATTTTGAATTTGGCGAATAACATAATTTCCAACAACATCAACCAATACCAAAAAGAATTGAAGAGCGTGCGGGAAAAATTTGTTCGGCCGGAAGTCCACTCGTTTGATACCAATGACGAGGAAGCTGTTGCCATCGTCAGCCGGGTAGAGGAGTTGTTTGGCGAGAGGGTGGAGCCGAAAGATATCGCGGTTTTATTCCGCGCCGCGCATCATTCGCAAGCGCTGGAAATGGAACTGATAAAACACGGCATCGCTTATGATTATCGCGGCGGCGTGCGGTTTTTTGAACGCGCGCATGTCAAAGATGTTTTGGCCTATTTGCGGATATTAAATAATTCCACAGATACGGTCGCGTGGCAGAGAGTTTTAAATATGCAGGTGGGGATTGGAGAGGCGACGATTGAAGTGATTTTAGAGAGACTTAGGACGTATGACATAGGACGGATGATTGAATATTTACCGGCGAGAGCCAGTGTCGGGTGGAATGATTTTTTGCAGGTTTTTCAGCCTCTGCAAAACACGGTTGATGTTGGCGTTGGTGGTAAGATTCGGATTATTATGGAAAGTAAATACGCCGAATATTTAGAAAATGAATATCCTGATTATCGGGAGCGGCTGCAGGATTTGGAACAGTTGGCGAAATTCGCGGATCAAGCCGAGGATTTAGATCAATTCTTAGCCGAGTCAAGTTTGCAAGAGGGGTTTCAGACTTCAGACTTCAGACTTCAGACTTCAGCCCCAGACGGACAACCGAAGACTGAAGACAGAAGTCTGAAGTCCAAGATAGTTCTTTCCACCATTCATCAAGCCAAAGGTTTGGAGTGGCAGGCAGTATTTATTATTAATGTTTCCAATGGTCAATTTCCGAATGATCGCGCGGCGCGCGAGGATAATGGAATAGAAGAAGAGCGGCGATTATTTTACGTGGCGGTAACGCGCGCGAAAAAACATCTGCAAATCAGTTATTTAATGTCTGGAAGTTTCGGCGGTTCAATCGGCGGACCAAGTTTGTTTGTCAATGAAATCAATAAAAATTTGGTTGACGCGGATCTGCGCGGCGCGGTGTTTAATGACAACGAGCTGGAAGAAATTATTTATATTGACGAAGAAAAACCAAAACGGCAATTTAAGCCCGGGAGTTTTTTGCGGGATGTCGATGATCTTTGATCTATACAAGCTATTGACAAGATCCAACTATTCTGGTACTATATATACAGTGATGTATAGGTAAGGAAGTGTTCAAGACCTAAGGAAGACCTCAATCGCGAGATGGAGGTCTTTCTTTTTTTGCTCACCAGAAATGTTCTTTGTGAAGTAATACATGCAGCAACTGGAGGTTTTGTGTTCGAGTTATATTTTTTTTAGTATTATTCCAACCACGCCATACGCAGTTTCGTCTTGTTTGCTATAAAATCTGTAATAGACATCCACAGCCTCATCAATATTGTTTTTGTCAGGTAAAACATTATTTACACCTTCTACCATTATCATCTCTCGAAAATTTTTGTAGGTATTTTTTTTAATTATTTTAAAATTTGCTTGGCCGTTGATCTCCAAAATGTCGCCAACTTCCAACTCCAAAAATTTGTCTTTGTTTAAACGGCCTTCAACGGTTTTTTCACCAGACATAATATAACTAAAATATGGTTCTTGCACGCTTATCTTTATTATTTTCATAAAAGTATTTCTGTTAAGTTTGCGGTTAAATATTACCTTTTTTTATATTATATCACACATCATATTCTTGTCATTTTTGCCCTCATCTGCTATATTATCTCCGTAGCGGCAGAGGGCCTTTACATCACCAATGGTATTGAGGCTTCCTCCTCGCTGCTACATAAAAGGCGCCACTTTGGGTGGTGTTTTTTAATTTGTTGCGAGCGAGACCCCCTCCTGCACCTCCCCCTATTGAAGGGGGAGGGATAAGAGAAGTATTGATACTTTGGCGGATTGATGTTATACTTTGGCTATTCTTATTTATTACTTATGCGCGAATTGTTTCAAGTGGTTTTAACCCAGCCGATGTTCAACGCTTTTGTCGGTCTGTATAATTTAATTCCCGATGTCGGCGTGGTTATTTTGATTATCACGGTTTTAATTAAACTGGCCCTGTATCCGTTGACGGCGTCGTCAATTAAATCCCAAAAAG
>Ga0156202_103_pt1 | contig 84862 bp, 62 predicted proteins | sample RifCSPlowO2_12_FD_107855 | JGI IMG/M metagenome (GOLD analysis project Ga0156202, IMG submission 107855) | Candidatus Magasanikbacteria bacterium RIFCSPLOWO2_12_FULL_43_12 | reverse complement strand
TACTCGTAAATTTCAGGAATCAATACATCAAACCAATCAGAATAGTTAAAATAGACACGCAAAATCAACGCAACTTTCAGCGCAAAAATTAGTATACATTAGTATCATTAGTACTCTATTCGTATATTGGTATTTATGAGTAAGGCTGGAAAAAAATTATTGGTAGTATTAATTTCAATTTTGATCTTTATTGAATTTTTTGGTTTGGCATTATTACCAGCACCAGCTAACGCAGCAGTTCCTGTCACGGGAGGTCCGGTGACAACTGTAGTGACAGCAGACTTGCCTAGGGACAAAGCGGAAGTAAAGCAGACAGTCGGCGCGCAGTTGTTGGGGAGCGCGCTCGGAGCGCTGGTGCACGGTTTTTCGTATTTTATGCGCAAACTTGCCTACGATTCAGCCATGTATGTGGCGAATGGCGGCAAAGGGCAGGGCGCGCTGGCTTTTAAACAGGGGTTTGGCGCGTATTTGGAAACAGTCGCATTAGATTCCGCGGCTGACGCTATCGGCGAGCTTGGCAAGCCGTTCGGCCTTAATCTTTGCAAGCCGCCGGATTTGAATTTTCAAGTATTTTTGCAAATTGGTTTGCGTGGACTGTATTTTGGCGACGCGGCCGGCGGACCCCAACCGAATTGTAAATGGCAAGACATGAAAGGCGCGTGGGAAAATGTTGATGAGCAATATTTTGGCGAAAATGGCCAACTTACGTCGGAAAAAATGTTTAGCAATGCTTTGCGTTTTGAAAATACCGACTTCGGCGTCGCGGTGGGAGCGGTGGAACGAGTTGATCGCATTCAATCCAAACAAGTGGCCGGAGCGTCGGCTCAAAGAGCGGAGGGCGAAGGATTTAAGGCGGCGACAGACTTGATCACCGGCAATGTTAAAACTCCGGCGCAGATTATAAAAGAAGAAACCTATTCAGCAACTAACAAACATCAGTCAACCTTGACCGCGAGCCAAGTGGGTGGCATTTACGGCAGCGGCGCTTTGCAAGTGATTCCTTTGGCCGGGTCGGTTTTTCTTAATACTTTGGCGACCGAAGGCATAAAAAATTTGCAAAAATATTTTCTTTCTTTATTTGACGATAGCGGCGGCAGTGATGACGCGTCAAGCGCGATGAGTTTTGAATCAGCCGGTTTTCAAATGAATTTGAAAAAAGCCAAAGAAATTTTTTCCAGCTTTTTGGCGGTCAAGATTGAGCAAAGAGAAAATTATGATTTGCTGACCGAGTTCACCACTTGTCCGGACACGGCGCCGACGATTCCGGGATTGAATAACTGCGTTATGGATGATGGCTTGCGCGAGGCAGTGCGCCGGGCCGACACCGGCGAGCCGATGACTATCAGGGAAGCGCTGAAAGAAGGATTATTGAAAGGCGATTGGATTTTGGCTTCCCCGCGCCGCGTGGCAGACAACACCAGTTACGGCTGTTACAAAAACGCTTATTGTTATTCCAATATTCAGAAATTGCGCCGGAGCAGGATTTTACCGTTAGGTTTTGAAATCGCGGCCTTGCTGGCCGACCCGGACCATCCGCAGGAAAAGTGGACGCTTGAATATGTCGTGAATCATTTTGATGATTGCCGGGATGATAACAAAGACGGCGCGATAGAGCCGGACCAGACTGAATATCCGTATTGTCATTTGATTGATCCGAATTGGGTGATTAAGTCGCCGGATACGCGATGCAACGGCATGGTTTACAGTTCAAATTTAATTGACCAGACCAGCGGTTTGCGCGCGCAGGAGTGCGTTGACGCGCAAACCTGCATCAAAGAAAAAGCCGACGGCAGTTGCGACTTCTTCGGCTATTGCGCGCGGGAGAAAAAAGTTTGGCGTTTGCCGGGCGAGGCTTGCGAATCATATTATAATACTTGCACCACCTACACTTCCGGCGACGGGGCGTTTGTTTCCTATTTGGCGAAAACCGTGGATTATGGCGAGTGTAATTTTGACAGCGTCGGTTGCTTGTCTTACAGCGCTGAAAAAGATGGGGACGATTGGATAGCCAGCATTGACGCGAAAGATATTGATTACAAAAAATACGGTCGCAATCAGGCGCTGTATTTTAACGAGAGAATAAAAAATTACAGCTGTTCCGCGTCGGATAACGGTTGCAGCGGATTTTACCTCGGCACATTGAAAAGCGAAACGACGGACGAGTATATAAATAATTATGACAAGCCAACATTTATCAAAAAAGCGCCGGACTATTTGGGTTGTTATGATATAAACAAGAATCCGGATTCACCGGAGATTAATTGGCCGCAGACCAAACCGGAATTAGGCCAAGTAAGCCAAGATAAAAAATGCGCTGACTTCGCGCAGGTTTGTTTGCCGGAAGAAGTGGGCTGTGATTCTTACACGCCAAAGAAGGGTTCGTATTCTACGCCGATTCCGGGTATTGCCGGCGAAGAAAATAAATGCGACGCGAGCTGTGTCGGTTATGACACTTTCAAGCAAAGTGAAACTGAATTCGCGCCAGCCGAGTTCCCTCTGTATTTTATTCCGACAGACGGTGATTCTTGCCCGGCGCAATTCGCGGGTTGCGATGAGTTTACCAATATTGACGAATTAGCCAAAGGCGGTGAAGGTTTAGAATATTATACTGATATTAAATATTGTGAACTGCCTACGGAAAAAAACCAAAAAGTATTTTATTCTTGGTATGGTTCAATGAGCGAAGGCTATGTTTTGAAATTGCACAAACTGCGGCCAATTACGCAGAAAGACAATGATTATTTAACTTCATTAGTCTTGGATTTGGCAAACGAGAGCGTTGACGAATTTTATCAGGTTGGTTCGCCGGCTTACGCGACTGATAATCCGGATGAGTTAAATGAACTTTACGCAAAGTGCAACGCGACCGGTTACAATAAACTGATCAATGGCTGGGTGTCTGAAATTGACGGCGCCGCGAGTTTGGATTGCCGCGCTTTGTATGATAAAGACGGCAAGGTTTATTACCGCATTCTGGATAGCACCATCACGGTTTCTGAAGAATGCCATCCTTTGCGCAAGACTACCGCGTATTTTTACGATGACGCGGCGTTAAAAACACAGACGACTTGCGAAGAACGAAGCGGTTATTGGAATAACAGCGTTTGTCAGCGCTGTACCAACGGCGGTATTTACAAAGACGGCGCTTGCGTTTATTGGGCGATCGCCAAGCCCGGCGAGTCAAATTCCTGCAATGGGCCGAGTAACAATAAAGACGCGTACAACGGCTGCCGCGAATATATTGGCAATGCCGGCGGCGATGTGGAAATTGTTGACCCGTTCCCATTGAGTTTTGAGCCGATTAACAATGATTTGAACGCGGCCAAGGCGGGGTGGTGGTCGCTGACCAGCGAGTTGTCCGTTGTGTCTGAATCAATCCAGGTTGGTTTGCACTCTTTGCAAATAAAAGATAATAATAAAGGAAATAGCGCCAGCTATTTGATTGCTTCCAGCACTTTGGAAAAAGACGGGTGGTACGAATTATCGTTTTGGAGTCGCGGCAAGGTTCAACAGACCGGCGTTTATCTTGCCCAGCTTAATGGCACTAATCAAGCAGTTGTAGGCAGTTTCACTAGCGCTGATTTTAAATTAAGTATTGGTGACGATTGGAAAGAGTACAAGCTCGGTCCGGTTCAGTTTACCGGCGATCCGCTGAAAGATACTTATTTAGTATTAGCAAGTTCGGCCAGCCAGCCAATCTTGTATTTTATTGATAATATTGAATTGCGCGCGGTGGTTGACACTTACGCGATCATCAAAGATTCTTGGAAAAAGAAATTTCCATACAATGGACAATCAGTAAGCGCGGATGTTCCTTTGGCTTGCGACAGTAATCCGACTGATCCGTTCCCGGGCGACGCGCTGGGTTGCCGCGCTTACGCGGAAGAAAGCACTGGTAGTACGGTGAATGTAACCGGTTTTGAAAAATTGTGCCGAGTTGAGGCAGTCGGTTGCCGCGCGGTGTTTGATTCTTACAACACCAAAGAAACTGACATGACTGCGTTTAATGTTTGGTGCGCGGGGAAGATTGGCGATGCGTCTTGCGAGCTTACGCTCGGGACAAACAAATCAGAGTGCAAGATAGAGCAGGGCAAAGACGGATGTTATATTGATAAAGTAAGCGTGCCGGATAGCGCGAGTTTGCCGGATAACGCGGTTACCAAATCTACAATCATAATTCCCGCTGATACTTCAGTTGACGCGCCGGTGTATTTGACCGTGCGGCCGGAATTCAGCTGTTTGGAAAAAGCGAAAGGCTGCCAGGAAGTTGGCGCGGAAGAGCAGGTTTTGCCTGATAAAGACTCACCAGCTTCTTATGAGCATAACGCGACATATTTAATCAACGATCCGGCGCAATATGTGGGCGCTAACCGCACATTATGCCGCACGGATTTGGTCGGGTGCGAGGATTTCAAAGCCGGCAGTGATATTTTCTATTTCAAGAATCCGATTAAGACCGGCAATAGTTTTTGCGAATACAAAGCCAAGGTTGAAAACGATGGTGTGGAATATAAAGGCTGGTTTTTGAAAGATGTCGGCGTTTGCTATAATTCGGCCGGCGAGAAGACTCAAAATATTTGCGGCAAAGATTCTGACTGCGGCGAAACCGAAACCTGCCAAGACAAAGGCAATGTTCCGTGCTACGAAAATTATCTGCAAGCAGGCGGATTTTACGATATTTGGTCAAACAACACTACGCAGTATAAAGGAAATGTCGGCGTTTGCCCGAGCGAAAAAAACGGCTGCCGCGAATTGATTGACCCGGCCGACACTTCTGACTTAAACCCCGATGGCCAGCCGTATTACGCGATTTTTGACAACCGCGTTACCGGAAAAGCGGGCGAGTGCGAAAGCAAAGTGAGCCAAGTGGAAGGCTGTGTTTTGTTCAACAAAACCGATGAACCGAATCTGCTCTATGATTCAGTAAAAACTTATAAAAACAGCGAGGATAAAAAATTCGCGCCGGTTTCACCGGTTACAGATACAAATAATAAAGATTCAAATTTATTATTAAAAGTAATCCGCGACCGGCAATGCGCCGAGTGGCTGGCTTGCCAAGGATCTTTGCCGGTTCCGGACACTCAATCCGGCACCGGCGAACGGTGGAGCTGTTACGCGCTTCAGCCTTGCGCTGACGGGAGCGGTTTGGAATGCACCGCCCCGTCAACCTTGACTAATGAAGGCGACAGCCGTTTGCTTTACGGAGAATATGTGACCCGCGACGTGAGTTGGTCCGGAGCCCGCGAGTATTCCGGCTATTCGCTGTTTGAAAAATCGCCGCCAGCCAATTTGGAATTTATCACGGTTAAAAAAGATGTTACCGGCCTTGAGCAGGACGCGATTTTTGTCGGTTATATCAACAAGAACGCCGTATCCGCGTGTTCAGCCGGCGCGGGTGATAACGGCAAAAAATGCGGTGGCGGGAGCAAGGGTATTTGCTATGAAAAAAAATGCGTTGTCTCGCCGGATGATTCATATCCCGCGGAATTGTTTGGCGTTAACGCCGCGGCCGCGGCTCAAAAAGAATTTTATAAATATCTATACAAAGTAGAATGCCGCGGTTATCCGGAACAGGCCAGTCCGTTCAAAGGAAAATTAGACGATGTGTCGCAATTCACACAGTCATTTTTAACCAATGCCAGTTTTTGCGCCGAGGGAGAAAATTGCGACTGCAATTATATTAAAGTTGAATATGGCAGTAATAATTCCGCGGAAGAAACGAAATATTACGAGCTTGGCGGCGTATTGCATCAGGATTTGCAAAAAGGCGGCATTTGCCAAGACGGCCCGAATGACGGCAAGTCGTGCAGTTCAAATAAAGATTGCGCTGATAAAGATGATGAAGTGAATAGCGGCGCTTGCATTCGCCAGATAAAACGCAACACGCGCATCGGCTGGAACGGCTACTGTTTAGAGCGCGACTTAAGCCGTCACATCAACGGCCGGATTGACGACGCGCCGGACGCTTTCGCCTGTCTGACTTGGCTGCCTCTGGATTATGTTCCGGGTTTGTTTGATATTTATTACAGCGATCCATCAATCGGTTATGTTCCGCCGACCGGCAAGGGCAGTCCGGGACGGGCGTATTGCACCGAGATGCTGGGGGTGGGAGGATTGAGTCCGGATTTGGAGTTTGATTGCGATTTAACGAAGAAATGGTCAAGTAATGACAAGTTGGGTTACAATCTGTGCGATAATGGAAATTTCAGCGGAGGCGGTGTTTATAATTTATCACCAGAATCTTTTGGTTTTGAAAAAATTCAACAAAGTGCCTGGCAGATGATAGGATTATTATCCGGCAGTCTTAATGGTTTTACTACCGATGGATTTAATTCCGTAGGGACATACCATTACATAAGTCGTGTGGATGTGGCAGTAACGCCGGCCAAGGATAACGGCTATGGCACTATTCCGGATAATAGCGGCTGGAGTTACCTTCCTGATTCAGCTGAAAATGATTGGATGTGGGATAGGGCGGGCGGCAAATGGGACGATAATTACGGTTATGAGGATAACACCTTAGGGCAATTGTTAAAGAAAAATTCCATCTATTTTGCCACCGCAATGGCGACAGGCGGCTATAGTCCGAAAGAGCCTGAAAAAACAAAACCATACGCCGCTTTATTTCCTGATGTGGAGTGGCCGCCGGGTAACAATGATTATTTTACGCCATCTAAAGCGGTGGTGTATCAAAATAACGATGGGTTTAAGATTGAGACCGTGGCTGTGGAGGACCATGATAGCGGAATTTTACGTCACGGGCCAAACAAAGCAGAAACACTTTTAACAAAAGACATGATTTACGCGGTTTCTTTTGTGCCGCTGTGGTTGAGTGAAAACGGTGATGATGGTGTGGACGATCCGGTGGTGCCCGGCATGGGCATGCCGCTGACGATTTATTTAGACAAGGATTACCCGAATGTTTTGGGCGAATCAGTTAACCTTGATATGAAAAAAAGCGCGGCAATGGGAAATTGCAGTTTTTGCAAATATTGGACGATGAAGACGGAGCACAAAACCGATAAATTGAATAATAATAACCCAGTAGAAGGATACCTCTTACAATGGATGGCTATGGATCCGTTGTATGGCGAGGATCCGACAACCGGAGACTCGTCTGCCATAGAAGAATATGTGAACGCGAACACTTATTTAGTTGATCCATTGGCAAGCAAGAGTGGGAAATCAGATGTTGATTGTAAGACAGGCAAAGAAGATGATAATCATTTTATCGCGGTGGAAATTTTATTTGATAAAGAGACGGGAAAATTTATCGGTTACCGTTCACGTAATTGCGAAGAGCTGGATGCTGATGATGGCGATGAGTTCGGTTATGCAATGGCGGTTATTTTCACTCTTAAGCCGATGTGCGTGGAAGCGGTAAAAGTTGTTGATTTGGATGGTAAAAATAAAGCTTACACGGATAATGTCTGGCCGTACGGAAAATTCGCGGCAAAACAAAAAGTGAATAATGTTGATTATGGCGCCGATGCCGCTCCGTTTGGCTCTGCACGATTTAATAATCTTGACAATTGCGATGCGGACAATCCATGGTGTTATTTATATCCCAATCCAACCAACGACATTTTGCATGCCGGCACGCCATGGCAGTGCTTGCAATCATTTGAGTCAACAGCCAAAGTCAAGTTTAATGGTTGGTGTACCTTAAGTGAGGATTGGTTAGGTAAAAGTTCCGGTTATAATCGAGATGAAGAAGTACAGGACGATTGGACTGAAGATAATTCGCCTGAAATTATTGAACCCAAACATGATATCTTGAATTGGCTGTTTGCTACTATATACGAACGGGCATACAGGATGCTCACCAGCGCTAAAACGTATAATCCTTATGGGTGGGGTATTGCTCAAGAGCCGTTTACCAAGAACGCTGAAAATCAAATGTTATTTGGCGATTATGCTTCAGTCAATGGCACCCCACCCAAAATTTATCCGGCGGTTGATTGTGTTGGACAAAAATGTAAATTAGATAGCAAAGAACAGGGATTTTCCGTAAATGGCATCATCAAGAACAAAGTTGATGACAAACTATTCGGCATTAAGACAAAAATGGCGCAAGTCCAATTCTTCGCCTGGGCCGACCACAACCAAATGCCTTTGCGCCGGATTATGGTTGATTGGCAAGAGAAAGGCTACGGCAAGCCGGATAACACAATCTCCGGCATTTCGCAGGGTTATTACACAAATTACAAACCGTATTGCGGTGACAATAGTGGAAAGGCAAAAGAGTGTGTGAATTACTATAAAGATGGCACGGCTTTGGAGATTTATCCAGGTCAAACATGTAATAATGAGAATGAATGTCCGTCATCAAAAATTAATTTAGACAATTTTGTTGAATGGTACGAATGTGAAGACGTCGGCCCCAAATTCGGCAACCAACCCAACAAAACCTGCAAAGATTCTCCGGTCATTCGCATATTTAATTATACTTGCGATGTTGACAATGGCCAGGCAGTGGCAGTTAAAGATTTCAAAACAGTCACTAATAACTCCATAAACCTTGCCGGCATATCCATAGACGAAAGTTTAGGTAAGAAATGGTACAACTTCTTAATTGACAAAGGCTACGAAAATGATGATTTGGTCTGCGTCTTTCAGCCTCGTGTTCAGGTGTTGGATAATTGGGGGTGGTGTACGGGAGAGTGTGATAAGACGTATAAGGATTTGCAGTTACCGTCTGTAAGCAAAAAGTCCACTGGGTGTTATAATGAGTATCCGTGGAATACAACAGATTTATCAGAAACAAATGATCAGTGTGCTTTGGAAAATAAACAAGTAGGAATTTATCAATGGGTAAATTTTGATAATATTATTGTGGTGGCACCAGGAGATTGAGAGATAAATGGAAATGGGGGATAAAAAACAAAAAACTACCTCAATAAATGGTAGTTTTTTGTCTTAAAGAATTTTGTTTTTACAAAATTCTTTTGAGATGCCTGCTGGAAGATGGAGCGCAGGCTACTCGTTGGTTGGCTCGGGGATGCCGCATTTGGCCGGCACCCAGGCGGTGGGAATGCCTGTGATGATCATGGAGTCAGGCGGGAAGTCAGGCGGTTCGCCACAGTCCCATTCGTTAGGTTCGTCTGGGGGTGCCTTGGTGAGTACACACCCAATGTTGGGACAAGGTTCCCCTGTGTAGTCCGGGGCGGGCGGGGGAGCGGGTTGCTCGATGTCGGGCTGGGAGCCCTCCTGTTCCGTGTCCGTGGAGGACACGATATCCTTGCTCGAGTTGAGCGAGTAAGGACAGGACGCCGGGTCCTGACAGGTGGGGTCGGGCGCGATAACGCCCTCGGAATCGCAGGACGCGAGGAGAGTTGCGCCGAGAATGGCGCACGCAAGAGCGGCGAGCAGCCAGTTGAAACGCACCATGGCGCACCTCCTTTGTCCCGAAATGGGACGCGACCCGCGTGCGGACTAACTTAGTCTGCGGCGGGGAGTAGAGTTTTTTCTTTTAGTGTGATAACACTCGTTGAGACCCCCTCCTGCCTCCCCCTACGAGGGGGAGGGACGAAAGAAAAACTACACTCCTCACCGCAGACATGCGGATTGTTTTAAGCCAACCAATATTTGTTCCCCAGCTCAAGGCATTTAGCCGCGAACGAGGGAAACGATTTAAAGAACAAACACACTTATCCAATTTAATTAGACCATAAAAAATGATGATTGTCAAGCGGGTTTTGTGATTTATGCTAACTTGACTGGTTTTGTCAAGGGTGGGGTGTGGATAAGTTCGCGACAGAATACAGGACACGGATAATATAACATATGCGAGATGTTTGGTTGGTTTGACTTTTCGTTTTCAATTATGTACAATATTATTAGAATTAATCACAAATTATATGGCTACAAGGAAACAAAAAAAATCAATAAAAAACGGGTATTCAATCGCGGAGGCAAAAGATGTTCTTGATAAATATATTGATGAATCCACTGAGCAGCTCCAGAAAAAATTTTTGATTGCGTGGAAAAAACAATACACCGCGTCAAAAAAACCATCTTATGTTTGAAATCCGTTTTAGCGAGTTAGCCGTCTCGGAAATAAAAAAATTTATTCAACTATATGAGGAGGGATTTTTTGACACAACGGTTGTTTGTTGGTATAGTCTATTTATATGACACTAACCGCAATCACAAGAAAGATTAAACCTGTGTTAAAACAGCACAAGATACAAAAAGCGGCGATTTTTGGTTCTTACGCTCGCAATGAACAGAAGCATGGGAGCGATTTGGATTTATTAATAAAACCGCCCAAAGGTATGTCTTTGTTAGGTTTGGTCGGACTGGAGGAAGATTTAAGAAGCAAGCTCGGCATTGATGTTGATGTGGTGACATTCCGTTCCGTTCATCCGCTTTTAAAATCTTATGTTGAAAAAGATCAGGTTCGTATTTTATGAAGAAAGATCCTAAAATTTTTTTATTGCACATTTTGGAATCCATTGCCAATGTTGAAGACTATTTGGCCGGCAAAACAAAAAAAGATTTTTTGGAGTCAGAGCTTCTGCAGGACGCTTTTATTCGCAGATTGGAGGTAATCGGCGAAGCGGTAAGTCAAATTCCTGATGATGTGCGCCGCGCTTTTCCTAAAGTTTCTTGGCAGGAAATCTCCGGCATGAGGAATAAATTGATTTATGAATATTTTATCGTGGATTTGCATTTAGTCTGGGAAGTGGTGCGAAAAGATATTCCGCAATTAAAAAAACAGATTACGAAAGTGCTGGAAGAGATCGGATAGGACAAAATTCTTTAAGACAAAAAACTACTATCAATAAGTAGTTTTTTGTTTTTTATTTCTCCAAAATGTATCCTGTTATCTGTATCCTGCATTCTGTTCGCCGTCGGTCCCAAATTCGGCAACCAGCCCAACAAAACCTGTCCGCACGGCAATCGCCTGACGGCTCAAGCCGGATGGCGGACGGGCAAAGACACTCCGGTCGTTCGCATATTTAATTATACTTGCGACGTTGACAATGGTTCGGCAGTGAAAGTTGAGAAATTCAAAGATAAAACATTGATTGATACATTGATTTGACTTTTAGAGGGAATCAGGGTATATTTAATATATTGCGACTATGATTAATCAATCTTCAGTTAGGAAATCCATCGTCTTCTGGAAAAACGGAATGGCATATGATTACAAGACAATGTTAAGTTTGTGTAAAAGCAAACGATATTCGGCGTGTCTGTTTTTTGGGTATCTTGTCTTGGAAAAAGCGCTCAAAGCGTTAGTTATTGAAAAAACTAAGGATTACGCTCCGAGAATTCATAACTTGCGCCGGCTTGCCGAGCTGGCTAGAATTACGCTTAGTCCGGACGAATTAGATTTTTTATCCATAGTCAATGAATTTAATATGGCCGGCCGGTACCCAGAAGAAAAATTCGATTTTTATAAGCTGTGCAACAAAACATACGCGGATAAATTTTTACCAAAAATTAAAAAAATGCACAAAAGATTATGTCTGTTAATGAAGTAAAAAAAATTATTAAGAATTATGCTCAAGTTTTAAGAGATAGTGGTTTTTTGTTTTCAAATATTTATTTGTTTGGCTCTTATGCGTCTGGCAAGGCGGACAAAAACAGCGATATTGATGTGGCAATTATTTCAAAGAAAACAAAGGATTATTTAAACGCAAAAATGTTGCTATGGAAACTCGCCGCAAGAGCCGATTCCAGAATCGAACCGACTCTGATTGATGAAAATGATTTTAAAACCCGCGGCACTCAGATGGCTTGCGAGGCAAGAAAGAGTGGGATAAAAATTGTTTAAAACAATACCGAGTGTCCAACAACATATCCTAATTGCGTTGATGTCGGTCCCAAATTCGGCAACCAATCACGCAAGACTTGCCCAGCATTGACTTTTTACTTCTTTTTGGTATAATATCCCCGTATGAATATTGAATCTTTAAAAAACTATTGTGCCACTAATTCAACGAGGAAATGGGAGACGGCAAAGTCTTTGTTTGGAAGCGGCAAATATTCTGATTGTTTATTTTACTCCCATTTGGTTCTAGAACTTTTACTCAAAGGAAAATATTTAGAAAGCAGGGAAAAAATCTTTCCAATTACTCATGATTTAGAAAGATTAGCCATTCTCTCAAATATAAAATTACCCGGTAAATACGCCAAGCATTTAGCCGTAATTAATACATTTAATATCGCCGCGCGGTATGATGATTTTAAATTTTCTTTTTACAAAAAAGCAACCAAGAAATTTACGCAAAAATATTTTCGTTTAACACGCGAGATAATGCTATGGTTAAAAAAAAATACCCCGTCAGACAAGTAAAAAAATTTGCCAAGGATTTTGTGCGACATTTGGAAGATAAGGGTTTAAAAGTGGAGAAAGCTTACCTCTTTGGTTCTTACGCGAAAAATCACGCTCGAGCATGGAGCGATATTGATGTTTGCATAATTTCAAAAAAAAACAACGGGAATGCCGATTGGGGATTTTTGTGGAAAAAACGCAGAATTGTTGATGTTGAACGCGGGATAGAACCACACTTTTTCAGCGTCAAGGATTTTGCCAGCGAAGAGGATCCCTTGGTTTATGAAATCAAAAAGACAGGCGTGAAATTAAAATGAAGGATTATTTTGTTTTTCGTTTTCACATGAGCAATGTTATCCGTATTCCGTATCCTGTCCGCCGTCGGCCCCAAATTCGGCAATCAGCCGACAAAACCTGCCAGCCACTTGACGTTTTTTCTAAAACCTGTATAATAACTTCACGGCTGATTTGTTGATTCTAAATCTATGTGGAAGAATAAAAAATCGTATCCGATTATTTTATTTTTGCTATTGGTATTTTTGCCCTTAAACATGGTTCAAGCGGCTGATGGCGGGTATGTTTATCGCGCTTCCACCGAAATAAAATCAGAACTGCCGGAGATAACCGCAGGCGCTCAATCGGGCGCTTTTATTTTTGATCAAGATATCGTTATTCCGCCCGGCAGAAACGGGCTGCAGCCGGATTTGAAACTGCAATATAACAACCAAGACGAAGACCAGTCAAATATCGCTGGGTATGGCTGGTCTTTTTCCATTCCGTATATCCAAAGATTACCCAAAAAAGGAGTTGATAAACTTTATACGGAAAATTATTTTTATTCCAGTTTGTCCGGAGAAATCATTCCAATAAATTTGACGGATGGCGCCAACGGGCAATACGGCGCCAAGGTGGAAACCGGCGACTTTTTAAATTACGCGTTGATTAATAATAAATGGGTGGTTACGGATAAAACCGGCGCGGTTTATACTTTCGGCAATGACGCGGCCGCGCGTCAAGACGACGCGAACAACGCCAGCCACGCGTATAAATGGCTGTTGCAGGAAATTCGCGACACTAATGACAATTTTGTTAAATACGAATATTTTAAAGACAGCGGACAAATATATCCGGAGCGGATTGTCTATACCGGGCATAACACGGAAGACGGCATTTTTGAAGTGATTTTCAATCGCGAGGCGCGCGCGGACACCGCGGTTATGTATAATGCCGGTTTTAAAATCCGCACGCAATATAGAATTTCAAATATTACGGTAAAGGCTAATGGAGAATGGGTGAGGAAATATGATTTCAGTTACGTGATCGGTGATAATAATAAGCGATCCTTGCTTGGCGGCATAATTGAATCCGGAAATAAGAACGGGAATATCATCACATTGCCGCCGACGACATTCACCTACCAACAAAAAGAAAAGGGTTGGAAATTTGACGGTTATTACGCGCCGGATTGGGGGTCTTGGGTGGGGTATCAAGACAAAGGACAACGGATTGCCGACGTAACCGGTGATGGTTTGCTTGATTTGTTTTCCAGCGATGACACGGATAGCACGGGAAAGATGATAAATAACAAGTCTTTTATAAATAACGGCAATGGCGGATATATCAGTGGCGGCGGGTCGCCCACGCCAATATACATGAACGGCGGCGATAATGGCGTTCGTCTTGGCGATGTGAATGGCGACGGTATGCTGGATTTTGTGTATGGAAAAATACAAGATAATGTGGCCCAGCCAACCAAAGTATTTATCAAGAAAATCGGACAAGATAGCTGGGTAATGGATGCAAATTATAATTCACCGGCTCTTTTTATAAACATATCGCCAACCAATGGTATTTTGGATAATTGCGTGCGTTTGGCAGACATAAACGGCGATGGTTTGGCAGACATATTAAAATATACTCCTTGGATTCAAGGAATTTTTATCAATAAAGGAAATGGCGCGTGGGAATCAAGCAGCGAGCATTCTCTTCCGCCGAGCTATTATATGTGTTCGCAAATGAACAGCCCTTATGAAACAGTGATTATGGATGTTAATGGCGACGGGTTGGAAGATTTTGTTTATTCCGGGTTTGTCACTGTTAGCGATAGCGGGACCCAAGTGTTGCCGAAGGCAAGTACTTGTTTAAATATTGATGGCGGAAAAAATTATGATTGTTCTTATTCGCTTGACACGCCATATTTAGGCGGCGGCATCCCAGGCACATACGACGGCGCTAACAGTTTTTTGGATATTAACGGCGACGGTTTGGTGGATTTCGCGCGCGGGAATGGATTAAAAGCCACCGACCCCTTGGTTGTGTATATGAACAAAGGCGATGGCGCCGGCTGGGCGTATGATTCTACTCAAACTATCCCCACATCTTTTCTTAAAGATTCTGGCGGAGGAAACAATTTGGATAATGGCTGGCGCGTAATAGACGTGAATGGAGATGGTTTGAGCGATTTTCTGCGGCTTGGCGGCGAGGGCGGCAATGGTGTATATTTGAATAAGGGGGCGAAAGCTGATTTGCTCATTCGCGTTGACCACAGCAAGGGCGCGATTACCGAAGTAACATACCAAACCGCCCAGATGTTCAAAAAGACTGACGGCTCGCAAGCCAATCCAAAACTGCCTTTTATGGTGTATGTGGCGGATAAGATTGCGACCGATGACGGTTTGGGCAATAAAGCGACGACGAGTTATCAATATGAAGGCGGGAAATATTATTTTAACAATTATCTGGATAAACGTTTTGCCGGATTTCAGATGGTAGCCAAAACCGACGCGCTGGGAAATGTTACCAAACAGTATTTTCATCAAGGCGATGAAACCGACAGCGCTTTGGGTGAGTACGTTGACCATCCGGCAAAAATTAATCTGATGTACCGCGAGGATATATTGGATGGTAGCGGAAAATTGCAAGCAAAAACATTAAATAAATTTGGTTTGGCGGATTTGGGTAATAATCGCAGTTTTGTTTTCAATTCGGAAACTATCAAAAAAAGTTTTGATAGCGCCGGCGCGGAAAAAGCCGGCGCGGAAAGTTTTGCATATAATAATTCAAACGGCAATTTAACCAAGAAAACAGAATGGGGCGAAGTATCAGCGCCAAATAACGGCGCGATCGCGGATGTCGGCGCGGACGCCAGAATTCATACATATTCTTACGCTGGAAACGGCGCGAATATTATCGCCTTGTTGTCTCAAGAAATCGTTACTGATTCAAGCGGCGTAAAAATTCGCGAAACAATCTCGTATTATGATAATCTGCCTTTCGGGCAAGCGAGTATCGGCAATAAAACCAAAGAGAAAAATTGGATAAGCGGGAATCAATACGCGGATAATCAAAAGACATATAATAATTTCGGTTTGGCGGTGAAATCATACGACGGCAATAATAATTTGACGACGATGATTTATGATGCAAATAATCTTTATCCCGCGGCCATCGCCAACTCGCTCGGACAAACGGTTAAATACCAATACGATTATGCTGTCGGCAAACCTAAGCAGATAATAGACGCGAATAATTACGCGTATGAAACGTCTTTTGACCCGCTCGGCCGAGTCAAGCAAGAGCGCATACCGGATGCAAGCAATCCGACAGCTTTGGTCGTGTCAGCCGAATATTTTTACACGGACAATACCAATCCGCGCGCGGTTCAGACAAAAAAATATTTAGACGACGCCAACGCCGTTGATTCTTTTTCATACATAAACGGTTTGGACAAGACAATTCAAGAACGAACTGAAGTGGAAGACGGTTTTTCCGTGGAAGATTTCGCGTATAATAAATTAGGCATGGTTGAATCCGAGACGTTGGCATATTTTTCCGTCGGCTCCGCGCAAACCGCGCCGACAATAAACACAAATTTATACACCACCTATACTTATGACGCTCTCAAACGAGTGAAAACTATCACCAACGCGGTTGGGACGACTGCCAATAATTATTTCAACTGGAAAGTTTCCACCATTGACGCGAAAGGAAATACCAAAGACTATTACAATGACGCGTTTGGACGTTTAATTCAGGTAACGGAAAAAATCACTAATCCGGCGCTGGCAAATTATCACACGTATTACGGGTATGATGGAAATGATAATCTGGTGAAAATTACCGACGCTCTTGGAAATGTAAGAAATTTCGGCTACGACGGTTTGGGAAGGAGATTATCTGCCCAAGATTCGCACGCCCCTGGCGATTTCACGTTTGGGATTTGGAATTACACTTATGATAACAACGGGAATTTAAAAAACCAAACCGATCCGAAAAATCAAATTGTCGCGTATAATTATGATTCACTCAATCGAAAAATCACCGAAGACACCGCGGCGCAGGCCGGAGTTGAAGTAACCTACACTTATGATGCCGGCTGTGCAAACGGCATCGGCCGATTGTGCGGCGTGAAAAACAGCGGCGCAAATACGAGCTATGACTATAATGCCTTGGGACAAATAGCGAAGGAGACAAAGGATATTGACGCGATAGATTATGTTACTCAATACACCTATGATAGAGCCGGCAATGTAAAGTCAACAATCTATCCGGATAATAGCGAAGTAAAAAATCAATACAATTCCGCGGGTCTGCTTGAAAATATTTCCCAAAAAGAAAGCACTGGCGGAGATTTTGCGAGCGTGGTAAATGATTTTGATTATTCTCCGCTTGGACAGATTGCTTATCAAGAAAATGGCAATGGCACAGCCACGACAAACACCTACGATGAAAACCAACTTCACCGTCTCAAGCATAAAGTGACGACCGGGTATAAGCAAGAATCATCTGGCGCGACGACCACGACAACCACCCAGACGTTTTATCCAACAGCCGGAGACGGGTATATCTATAGCTCCAACCCTTCTTGGGACGCGGCGCATGACGCGACAGCGGGAATAGCCAGCAACTATACCGCTTTAGCAGCCACTACGGGAATCATCAAATCTTCAAAGTTGTATTACATCTATCGTACCTTTCTCCCTTTTGATACTTCCTCCATTCCTGACGACGCCGCGATCACATCCGCCTCGCTCAACGTGTATGTCTATGCGAAAAAAAATGATGACAACGATGGAGATGACTTTATCACGCTTGTGCAGACGTCCCAGGCGAGTACGACGATACTTGCCAAGGAAGATTTTGATCAAACTGGGGCCATAAATAACCCGACCGAAGGCGTTAATTCAAACGAACGCAAAGACATCACCAATATCGCGGTTGGCAAATATCTCGCCTTCAACCTTAATTCCACCGGACTGGGTTGGATTTCCGCGATCGGCGCAACGCGATTGGGTCTGCGCGAAGGTCATGACGTGATTGATTCGGCATTTACGAGTTCGTCTTCAACAACCATACAATACAATTTTTTGACCATCCGTACGAGCGAATACTCCGGCACCGTTCAAGATCCGTATCTTACCGTCACCTATACGCAAACAACCAAATCCGACTCAAAATCGGCGGTTGTTACGTTGCAAGATCTTTTTTACGCCTATGACACAGTCGGCAACATCACCCAAATAATTGACGCGGGAAATTTAGACACTGCCAAAACGAGCAACTATACTTACGATGATTTGTACCGATTAAAATCCGCCACCATAACCAACGCCAAAAACAATCAAAATTACACGCAAACATATAATTATGACGCGATTGGAAACATCTTAAACAAATCAGATGTCGGGGATTACGCGTACGCCCAAACCGGATATACCAATCCTCACGCGGTAACTCAAGTCGGCAACAAGACATTCGCCTACGACAACAACGGCAACCTTGTCAGCGACGGTATAACGACGTACGAATGGGATTACCAGAACCGTCTGGTGTCTTCCGGTGAGACCGCGACCTCCCCAACCATAAATACTGCCGCCACAACGACCACAACCATGAATTTTTATCCAACCGCAGTGGATGGATCCATCTTCAAATCCAGCTTCTCTTGGGACACGGCGCATGACGCAACGTCTGGTTCAGGCGCTTCCGCGACATTTTCCTACCTTCTGACAGGACCTGCCAAATCAACCGCCAGCTATGTTATCTATCGTTCATTCTTGCCTTTTGACACATCCCAGATTCCCGACAACGCAACAGTCACTTCCGCCTCGCTCAACGTCTTTCCACAATCAATAACCAATCACGACAATGACGGCGATGATTTTATCACAGTAGTTCAGGCCTCTCAAGCCAGCGCGGCAGCCCTTTCCATAGACGACTTTGATCAGGCCGGAAGTATTGACAATCCAACTGAAGGTATAGATTTAAGCGAGCGCAAAGACCTTACTAACATCATCACTGGCAAGTATCTTACTTTCAATTTTAATGCCAATGGTAGGAATTGGGTTTCAAAGACCGGCGCAACCAAGCTCGGATTGCGCGAAGGACATGATGTCATTGATTCCGCGTTCATCAGTTCGTCGGCAACGTCCACACGGTACAATTATTTTTCCATCTTTTCTGGAGAATACACAGGCACCACTCAAGATCCGTATCTCACCGTCACCTACACGCAGTCGTCGACAAATACAACCACCGCGACTGTCGCCAACAAAGTTACGTATGCGTACGACCAAACCGGGCAGAGAACCAAGAAAACAGCCAATGACACAACTACAATATACCCATTCAAACATTACGAAAAAGACGGGACGAAAACAACCAAATACATTTACGCCGGAAACAACCTTGTCGCTACCATTGAAAACAATAACAGTGTAAAATATATCCACACCGACCACCTGGACAGCACAAACGTAACTACTGACAACCAAGGTTTTGTCACCCATGTATCTGACTATTATCCATACGGAAAAAAGAGAATTGATGCTGGTTCTGATAATACAAACAAACAATTCATCGGACAATATTTTGACAAAGAAAGCGAGCTGTCTTACCTTAACGCGAGATATTATGATGGGGTGAGAGGAAAATTCCTTTCACAAGATCCGGTGTTTTGGAGGAGTGGGCAGAATTTGATAGACCCCCAATCGTTTAATAGCTATGCGTACGCTAGGAATAATCCCATCATGTATCAAGACCAAAACGGAGAGCTTGCCTTTCTTGTACCTATTATAGCCTACACAACTCCTTCCATAATTGCCGCAGGAACATTTATCGCCACCCAATCAGCCCTTATTGGAATGATAGGAAATGCCTTTGCAAATCGCCCCATGGAAAGTTCAATCCGTTCAACCCCCGTGCTGGGAGATATCATAGACGCAAAAGAGGCCATATCAGGAAAAGACACTTTCTCAGGCAACCCTCTTTCATGGACAGATCGTACTATCAGCGGATTGGCGGCTGGTGTTCCATTCGTTGCGGGAGGGATGGTGAGGAAGGCAAATGAAATGGCAAGTATTGGGAGAGGCGCGTTGCCTTCGCATGTGCAAGGAGTGATAGAACACTTGGAGGGGAATGGTTTTAAGAGTCCAATGCAAAATTATAAAGGAGGAGGGCTGTTTGAAAATAAAGAAGGTTACTTGCCTCAACAAGAAAAAGGGCACTACCAGAAATGGGACACAACTCCAAACCAAGGCAACAGAACGGCCGAAAGACTCGTCACAGGAAAAAATGGGGAAATGTATTATACGAACACTCATTATGGCGAACAAAAAAATAAAGGACCAGCTTTTTTGAAAGTTAATAAAAATAATTAAATTTATGATTAAAAAATATACTGTAAATTTAATTAATGTCAAAAGTAAAGCAGATCTTTTATATTGTTTTAATAAGATATTTGATTTTGCTTATCCGCCAGTAGATAGCGAGAAAACAAATGCAAATTGGGATTCGTTTGATGATAGTTTTCAGAGTCTTGACACTGAATCTAAAACCTTCATCGATGACCCCGATCGTGACAAAATAACCGGCATTCATCTTGTTCTCGAAAATTATAAGGCTCTTGATAATATTGATCCAAAAGACAAAAAAATATTAGAAGAAATTATAGAAAAAAATACACATAAAGAAAATCGCTATGACGAATTAGATTTTTCTTATGAGATTAAGAGTTAATTAAAATTTAAACCGAAAACACCAACCCTGGCGCCACAGGGGCGCAGGGTAAAGTTTCAATCTACCCGAACAGGTTGTATACTATTGAAGCCGCCATTCAGCCTGGTTCAGGGCAAGGAAAAGCAAAGAAACATATCTTTGCCGGAGACAGCTCAATCGCCACGATTGACGACGGAAAAATAATCTATCATCACACCGATCATCTCTCGGGTTCAAGCGTTGAAACCAATAAAGACGGGTATGCGGTTGAAGTATTGGATTACTACCCATTCGGCTCGGTTCGGTTGGATAATAAATACACGACTTACGAAAACGATAAGAAGTTCACTGGGTATGAGCTTGACGCGAGCGGATTGTATTACGCCGGACAGAGGTATTATGATAGTGAGGTGGGGAGGTTTATGAGTGTGGATCCGCTAAGTATAGTAATGGGTACACGCGAAGCAGAACAAATTACGGAAATGAAATTACCACAACTCTTGGCAGATCCGCAAAACCTGAATTCGTATGCGTATGTTAAGAATAATCCGCTGAGATATACTGATCCCGACGGTCAATTTTACGGCGATATCGGCAGACAAATGGCCGCCGATCAAAGAAAAGTCGGGGATTTCTTTAATGCTTCGGCGGATTACGCACAAGCACAAGGTGGTATTGTTGGTCATTCGGCGGCGTTTGTGAACCATACCATTGGTGGTATGATAAACAACGCGGCGGATGTGTTTGACCCGGACACAAAGGGCAGTACGCGTGGATTGGCGATTGGTTTTATGGCGCTTGATGTGGGGACGGGTGGAAGAAGTTCAGTTGCGAATAAGGGGATTAAGGAAGGTGGTTCAGTATTATGGAGTGCCTTTACTCAAGCTGGTTTGTTAAAAAAGGAAGTTATTGAAAATAGTAAAACAATTTTTTCCGGGGCAGAAGGAACTTTACGAGCGGCAAAAAGATTATCTGAACAATATGGTGGCGGAGCAAAAAATTGGGTAAAAAATGTAACAAAAGAAATTTTTGTGAGTCCAACTGGTATCCGTTATCAACCGCATTATTACAAGAATGTTGCAAATAATAAAATAGTGGAAGTTAAAAGCGTGTTAATTGATTTTTTTAAAAAATAATATGGATTACAAAGAAAAAATTATCAAAATTGCAAATGATATTCTGGATAATAAGATTAGCATTATTGAGGGGGCTCGCAAATTGAATGGTTTTCAGTTTGGGTATAATTTAGAAAATAACAAAAGTTTGTTGTTTTTTGTAGGTGTTGCATCAGAGACAGATCATCTGCCGTTTGGTGATGTGCGAAAGAAGTGGAGTCACGATGCACTTGCTGAAAAGGATAAAGAAATTAAAACTACCGAGGATTATTATATGAATAATGCTAAGATCGCGTGTCGAGAATTAATTAAATTATTTGAGGGGTCACCATAAATTAAACCCCTAAAAATGAATGATTTAACCGATGCTGTTACAAGAGAAAAGGATAGTCCTGTTGTTTTTTAAAATTAAACTATCTAATGTATGGCATTAGAATGGAATAAAAAGAAGGGGGGTGGCGGCTTATGATGGTTGACAAAGGTAGATTGATCGAGTTGGCCGAAGGTTCTGTCATTCTTGAAAAGTTGAGGAAAGTGTTTAACAAGTATAATCCTGTTGGGATATACTACGCAGATGCAAACAATCATGATGAATATGATCTCGAAATAAAAAAGAGTGTGGAAATGTTTAATCTAAGTTTTAATGTTGACGAATTTATCAGAAACGTCCACAAAGTTTTCATCGAAACATTTGACGAGGAGACTGCCGGTTTTGTTGAAAAATATAAAGATTTAGCTACAGAAGTTTATGGTATTTTAACTGATTGGATTGGGATGGAACATTAAAAACGAGGTCATGATGTGTTACCAACAGTGTTACATACGCGTACGACGAATCCGGACAAAGAACAAAAAAGACCACCAATGGCACAACTACAATATACCCATTTAAACACTACGAAAAAGAGGGAAATAAAACATCTAAATATATCTACGCCGGAAACAACCTTGTCGCTACCATTGAAAACAATAACAGTGTAAAATATATCCACACCGACCACCTCGGCAGCACAAACATAACCACGGACAATCAAGGTTCTGCCACGCATGTATTTGACTATTATCCATACGGAAAAAAGAGAATTGACGTTGGTTCTGATAATACAAGCAAACAATTCATTGGACAATATTTTGATGAAGAAAGCGAGCTGTCTTACCTTAATGCGAGGTATTATGATGGTTAGAGAGGGCAGTTTTTGAGCGAGGATCCATCTTTCCTCGACATCGGAGCGGCATGGTTTGAACAAAAGTATGAGAGAAGTCTAAAAGTTCATTTATCAGATCCTCAAAGTTTGAATAGTTACGCTTACGCGAATAACAATCCGTTGAAATATACGGATCCGGATGGGGAAATAATACCTATCTTGATAGCCGCGTGGGCTGTTGCAGAATTTGGTATGTCAGCTTATGATGTGTATGATACGGTATCTACTTTGGCAGACAAAGATGCAACGTTTAGCGACAAAGGAATCGCGACCGGCGGTATGTTGCTCGGTGTTGTATTGCCTGGTGGCGGGTATGGGGCGGCAGGGAAGGCCGCAAATCATGCATTTGATATTACGAAAGCTGGTAAAAATACTAGAGGAGTTTTATTAGACAATGTATCTGACCATAAGCTGAAAGAAATTGTACAACAATTGTATAGAAAAGGATCTAAAATAGGTGACGGTGGCACAGCGGATGCATTGCGTTACGAAACTCAAACAGGCGATTTACTCTCTAAGTCTGGACACATAGAGAAGGCTACTGGAAGAATTACAGAATTAACGAGGTATCTTGGACAGGATAATTTATCTACTCAAGATAGACAAATAGGACAATCATTATTAAACAATCTTAAAGATGCTGTGAAAACGGCGACTGATGTAAAAAAATAATATGACAAAAATAACCCACGACAATGCAGTGCAAGAATTACTAAATAGGGTTCCAGAGCTTAAATCTTATCACCAGTTTGATGAATTTGAGCTAAGTGAACCCACAATAGTTTTTGACAAATTTGGTGACTTTCTGTTAGGAAAAATTAAATCTGAGTCTCAGGGTGATAGGGTAATCAAAAAATCTTTTGATTTAATAAACGAAATGCAGGATTCTGAAGATCCAAACGTTCAGAATTTGCCTCAAGTTGGTGTTTTTGAAGTTTTAGTGGGTTCTAAAAAAGGTCTTGAAGTTGGTGAAAAATTACTGAATCAAAATGGTAGAGAATGGCTTAATAAAATCAAGCAGGATTTTAATTCACAATAATTCAATTTTGGCGCTGAGAAAGGATGTGGACACGACCAATTAAATTAATTTAAATATGGACGAAGTTCAACAGAATCTAATTAAACCAAAAAATATCGGTTGGAAGATACTGTTTTGGGTTTATATGATACTATCAATCATGGATTATTCCAAAGGATTTGATAGTATTTGGAAATTTATTGATTTAGTGGTATTAATTCCAGCATTAGTTGGTTTGTATGGTTTTTGTTGGAGTAAAAAAATATTGGAGAAGATATTTTGGAAGTTTTTCTTTTTTGTAGCCATAGTATGGAATACGGTGTATTTTTTTGTCGCAATTCAACCAAAAGTAGCCGCTGCTGATTTACCTCAATGGTCGGTAATTTTTGGTTATGTGTTTTGGTTATTATTAATTATACCACTATTCACTGTCTTGTATGTTTACGCTTTTCGGGTTGGTAAAATGTTTCCATTTATACGGGTACAAAGAAATATTAATGATAGTGTGTCTGGACAGTCGGCGTACTTAAATTTACAAGCTGATTCAAAAAATTGTGTGCTATCTGATTCCGACAAAATATGGAATGTCGCTTCGAATGTAGCATTTATTTTGGCTGTATCCAGTGTCTTTTCTGTAATTGTTTATTTAAATAAGATATCCGAAGGTTTGCTTGCTAAGATTTATTTGATTATAATAATAATATTAGCTTTCATTTTTTTTGCATTAGGACAATTAATTAAAAAGAAAAATAAACTTGCTTTAGAAGTTGCTATTGCCATATTGATTATTCTTATTTTAGAAAATCTGGTTACGCTAATATTATTTAGGATGCCTCTTATGATTTGGCCGTTAATTTTAAAGTTTGTTTTCCTTATTTACTTGGTAAGGCCATTGGATTCTGTACAAAGAAAAATCACTGAGATTAAAACTAAGAAACTAAATAAAAAGTCTAACGCACAATGATATGGAAGAAATAAAGCAGGGGAACAATAATGATATTAAAAGAATTTTTATGTTTGTGGCGGCAGGCATAGGATTGAGTTTTATAATTTTTGTAATTAGTGTGGCGTATTTTTTTTACACAAAAATAGATTTTTCTAAACTCAACACATCAGTACAGAGTACGGAGCGTTATGCCGGAGATTGTAACGTGGCTGGTGTTGTTTTACGCGGTAATCTAGTGACATATATACCAAATACTATTGATGACAAGAGTAAAGAATTTTATTCAGATTCAACCGCCTCAGAAAATATTATATTTAATTTGGATGAAGCAAAAAAGCATGAGAATATCAAGGCGGTATTATTAGAAATAGATTCGTTCGGCGGGTATACTGCGGCTGCAGAAGAAATTGTGGAAGCAATGAAACATTTGGATAAACCGATTATAACATTGATTAGATCTCAAGGCCTGTCAGCGGCATATTATGTGGCAACCGGGGCTGACACAATATTTGCATTAAAAAATTCGGATGTAGGAAGTATTGGTGTAACCATGTCGTATCTCGATAATGTAAAAAAGAACGAAAAAGACGGAGTAAAGTATAATATACTAAGTTCTGGAAAATACAAAGATTCCGCTAATCCGAACAAGCAACTGACAGAAGAGGAAAAACAATTAATTATGCGTGATATACAGATACTTCACGATGATCTTGTGAAAAGCATCGCCACAAGTCGTAATTTGGATGTTGAAAAAGTGAAGTCGCTGGCTGATGGATCTTCGATGCCAGGCGAGATGGCATTAGAAAACGGTTTGATAGATGAAATTGGTAGTTTTACAGAAGCAAAGAATTTTATAAAAGAAAAGATTGGTGGGGAGGCGGTAATTTGTTGGTAATTTTTCCCCGCCGGATTTTTTTAAAATGGTATTGATAATTGAAATTATAAAAAAGCCAATTAAATTATTATGAATACTTTAAATCAAAGATACGGTCTAAATTTCAAAAAGTTTGAAATTTTAGATAATGGCGTGAAGGTTTCTGATAGGTACTTGTGGAATTATTTTGAATGCGCACTTTCATTTGAAGAAATTTTAAACAAAGAAATTATTTCTACAAATAAAAAGGGAGGCTGGCTCGTTGTTTTTTTTGTTTTTTTAATTGTTTCAATTATATTAGGTATTGTCCAAATTTATTATTCAACTGATGACAAGTGGGCAATTTTATTTTGGATTGGTATGGCTATCATAAGTTTAGCAATTTTTTTATTTAATAAAAAAGACTTTAGAATAATTCAAGGATTGAATAGCGCAAATCTAGTTTTCTTTAATAATAGACCGGATAAAGAAACACTGGATAATTTTATTAAAGAAATTTTTGAGAAGAGAAGATCTTTTTTCTTAAATAAATATGTTAGCGATTCATTTGAACAAGACGAAAAATTAAGATCACTCAATTGGCTTTATGAAAAAGAAATTATTGATCTTGATGAATTCAATAAACAAAAGAAAAAACTGTCAAGTGGTTCGATGGGTGGTTTTTAATACAATTGACGATGTTTGCCCGCCATCGTCATGCTCAGGCATTAGCGGATAGGGTAAACTAATCTACCATCATATCGACCACCTCTCCGGTTCAAGCGTTGAAACAGACAAAAACGGCTTTGTGGTTGAAGTATTGGATTACTACCCGTTTGGTTCGGTCCGGTTGGATAATAAATACACAGCTTACGAGAATGATAAGAAGTTTACCGGGTATGAGCTTGATGCGAGCGGGTTATATTATGCCGGACAGAGGTATTACAATAGTGAGATTGGGAGGTTTATGAGTGTGGATCCAGTTTATTTTGCCGGTTGCAAAACACAATTTGAAACATTGCTGGTTCACCGCGAGAAGGACTATTTTGTTTTTTGCAATGTGTTTTCAAATTCCATCTTCAAAATTTCCGGCATGAATTTATTTTTTGGATATTTTTTAACGCCGGATTTAATAAAGCCGCATTTTTCATAGGCCTTGATAGCCCGCAGGTTAGTCGGTCTGACTTCAAGAAATATTTTTGGAATACCCAATCGTTTTGCTTTATTCATGAGGATTTTGATAGCTTTCGCGCCATAGCCTTTATTCCAATATTTTTTTTCGCCAATAATTATTTGAGTTTCATACCGATTGCCATTCCTTTTAACTAAAGAGACGTGGCCGATGACTTTTTTGTCCGCGCGGATTAGGAAGTGATAGTCATTTTTGTTTTGTAATATAGCAAAAAAATATTTCGTTATTTCTTTATCAGATATTGGTTTTAAAATGCCGCTCGTCAGTTTAAGCAGTGTTTTGTCCCGCCACCATTTGGCAAAATGGTTTTTATCCGCGGGTTTTATTTTTTTCAAAGTGATTTTTGGCATAAAGTGACAGTTTCTAAAATCCATCGCGGAACTTCCGCTGTAAAGAGCTATAGGGATGGTATGTTATATTTGAGATTTTAGCAAGCGTCTGTATCATGTTGATGGTTTTTTTGGACCGATTTTCGCAGTTTTATCAAGGGTGTGGTGTGGATAAGTAGGGTGGGCGCGAGCTACAGGATAGGGCGCAGGATTTTTTGACACAACGGTTGTTTGTTGGTATAGTGTAAACATATGGATTACAAAGAAGTTGTCATGTATTGGAAAAAGACAGCTGAGCATGATTTTGACACGATGCTTGGTTTAAAAAAGTTGAAACGTTATTCAGACTGTTTATTTTTCGGACACATAGTTTTAGAAAAGATTTTGAAAGCGCTGGTCGTGAAAATCACGAAGAAACAGTCTCCGCGCATTCATGACCTAGTCCGTTTGCATGACTTGGCTAAATTAAATTTGTCGGAGGAATACATATTATTCCTAAAGGAGGTGAACAATTTTAATATCGCGACGCGCTATCCCGATTTCAAGTTGCAGTTTTATCAAGTATGCACGAGAGATTTTACGGAAGGGTATTATAAACGGATTGTCGCCTTATATGAGATGTTATGTCAAAAGCTAAAGTAAAAAAGATCGTAAAAAATTACGCGGAAATGTTGGAAGACAACGGATTGACAGTCAAGGCGGCCTATTTGTTTGGTTCTTGTGTTTCCGGGCGGGCGGGCAAGTGGAGCGACATAGACGTCGCTGTTGTTGTTGATGACAGCAAAATTAATTTTTGGAGGAAATTGGCGCTGTATTCAAAAATAGGCATGGCAGTTGACAGGCGATTAGAGGCGCATGTCTTTAGTGTTCGCGATTTTCAAAATGATTCTGACCCGATGGTTTTTGAAATTAAAAGAACGGGGATAAAATTAAAATGAAAGATTTTATGCAAACAAAATTCTTTCAGACAAAAAACTGTCTTAATATTGAGATGGTTTTTTGTTAGAAAAAGAAAATATGAATGTTATTCAAATTATCATCAGTGAGTATTAGTATACTATTTTTATCATTCCTCGCGTTCAGGTGTTGAATAGCTGGGTGGTGGTGTACGGGGGAGTGTAATAAGACGCATAAGGTGTGTATTGACTTTTTTGATTAAATTCTGTAGTGTATATGTGTTAATAATATTGTGAAAAATATGAAAAAAAATTTGCATTACAATTTAATTTTTCGTCCTGAAATTGAGGGCGGTTTTACGGTTATTGTGCCGGCCTTAGCTGGCTGTATTACTTTCGGCCGCACTTTGACTGAAGCAAAAGAAATGGCGATTGATGCGATTGATTCGTATCTTAAGAGTGTTCGCAAACATGGTGGCGAAGTCGTAAGCGACGAACATAGTTTTATTACCTCATTGGATGTGGCTTATGCCTAAAACTCCACGGCTGACTTCAAAACAAGTAATAAAATTATTGCAAGAAAATGGTTTTATTTTGGATCATGTTTCAGGCAGTCATTATGTTTTTTACCAACCGTTACCAGAGAAAAGAGCTGTGGTTCCGTATCATTCAAAGAATTTGCCGATAGGCACATTAAAAGCGATTTTACGCGCGGCTGGGTTAGAGTGAAACTTTAAGAAAAAAAATTCCCGTAATAATAACGAGGATTTTTTGTTTTTCAAAAATGTGTCATGCTGCGTGCATCCTGCATCCTGCTCGCCGTTATCCCCACCCCCTCCTCTTCGCGCATAAAATATGGTATAATACCGCTGTCTTCAAACAACCAGCATGAAGAGCTTATTAAAGCGAAAATTTTTTCTTATCCTGAAACGATTTTTGTGTTTGCTTGTGTTTAGGAAAGGCAAAACAGGCTTGAGTTTTTTGTTTGTAATTTTGGTGATTGGCGCGGTGATGTTCCCGCTCACTTCAATGGCAAACCCAGCTTTGGGCGATATGGGGGTTATTTCCGGCGGCATAATGGACATGTTTACGAATCTGGCCCTGGGTTTGGGTGAGTTTTTTATAAAAATGAGCATTTTTTTCCTGCGCTTTTTTATCGCGTTAGCTCAATACAACAACTATATTGATTCTCCGGTAGTCAAGCTTGGCTGGCTGATGGTACGCGATGTGGTCAATATGTTTTTTGTGGTGATTTTGCTGGTGATCGCCATTGGCACCATTCTCGGCATTGAACAATATCAATGGAATAAGACTCTAGTCAAACTTATTTTAAGCGCGGTGTTTGTTAATTTCAGTAATTTGATTTGCCAGCTTTTCATTGACGCGGCGCATGTTTTCACTCTGACTTTTGCCAGCGCGATTTCCGCGACAGCCGGCGGCAATCTGATCAACATGTTTCATTTTGAAAAGATTTACGCTATCACCACCGGGAAAAATGATGTTGGCGTTGGTGGAGAAAGTTTTAATTTGTTGGGCCGGACACTGGTGGCTTCTGTTGTGGCCATGCTTTTCGCTTTGCTTGCCATGCTGGTAATGGGCGCTTACGCGATAATGATGCTTTTGCGGATGACAGTGCTGTGGGTTTTGATTATTTTATCTCCGTTGGCGTTTTTATTCATCGCTTTGCCGCAAACCACGAATCGCTATGGCGAATGGTGGAAGGAATTTTCCAATTATGTCGTGCTCGCGCCAACAATTTCGTTTTTCATGTGGCTGGCTTTTGCCACTGCCGGCTCCGGTACGCTCGGTAGCGACATCGGCATTACCGACCAAATGTTGCAGGCAGGGAGCATTGATTCAGTCGGCGCTTTAACTTTATCCGCGGTTACCACTTGGGAAAACATGGCGAATTTTTTGGTGGCCATAGTATTGTTATTCGTCGGCTTGCAGGAAGTGCAGAAACTCAACGTTGCCGGCGGCAGTGTCGCGTCCAAGGCTAAAGATTTCTTCGGCAAAGTCGCCACCATCGCGACCGGTTATGCCGCGGGGAGGTGGTTGGCTGGGGCGACAGGACGCGGAGTAAAGTTGGCTGGGAAAGGCGCGCTGTGGCACATGCCTTTGGGAGGAGAGTTTTGGACCGAACACGCAAAGATGAAATGGGCGAGAACCAAGGATGCCTGGTACACTGGGGCTGGAGGTAAGGGTGACTTGGCTAAAGAAGATTATATGGGCAGGGGTATGCGTAAACTTTTTGGTTGGAATGTGGGAGTTTTGGCTGGTGGAACAGCTAGGAGGAAAAAACACCTGAAAGCGGCGGAACATACAGCGGAATATGCAGAAGATTTGTTAGGCAAAATGCAATCCAGCGGGCAATGGGGCAATCGCGCTCGCAGCAGACATGGTGAGTTAGAAGCGTATGAGGAAAGGAGTAAGCATAGAGACGCCGAAGGAGTGGCAGAGGCAAAAGAAAAAGCAATGCACGGACCGCGTTATAAAGACGGCAAAGCCTATTTCAATCCAGACACAGGAGAGGTGTCCACACTGGCCGGGGAAGCCGCGCGTTTTGCGATTAGACAGCAGAGGTGGGAGGAAGAAGGGAAGGCGCTGATAGGCAGTGAGCGGAAGAAAATTATAGAAAGGGCGAGGCCTGATATGGAGAAAGCTGTCAAAGATAGCGACGAAGCGCGAGAAGGACGAAAGAGCAGTGATTTAGTAGCGGCAGAGGCAGAAGAGGCTGGCGCAAAAAATATCTTGCGAACCGCAGAGGCTAAGATACAGGTTGTTGTTGACGCAAAATTAAAGACGGACACCGATGTGCTATTGGCGCAGACGAATTTAAATAAAGCAAATGAGGAAATTAAATTTGCGGAAAAAGGATTGAAAATACTAAAGAAAAGCGGAGAATATACGGAGATGATTGAGGATAAAGAGGAGAAGAATAAAGCGGAAGAAACATTGGAAAAAATTAGTGAAAAGTTGAAAGATACCGAGGGAGTTTTGACTGACAAGGACAAAACTCAACTTGGAAAGATGAAGGTGGCGGAAGAAAAAAAGATAGAAGATCTGGATGTGAAAATTCAAGGCAACAGCAAAGGACTTTTGGAGGAAAAGGCAGCTAAGAAGTTGGAAGACGAAAGGCAGAAGGCGGTAAATGCGGTTGAAGACGCAAAAAGGACCATAGAAGAAAAAAAAGCTCAAATTGCCACAGATTTAGAAAAGACAGAAAGAGTGGAAGACGGCAGTCGCACTATTGCGGAACAACGAGATGTCTACAAGGCGGCGACAGAAAAAACAATTAAAGCAAGTGATGCTTGGGATAAAGTAGTGGCGGATGCTGGTAGTACACTACCGGATGCAGACGAAAAAGAAATAAAAAATTATCGTGACAGTGATAGTAAAGAAAAACCACCAATTAGTAAGGAATTGAAAGAAATAATGGACCAACGCGATCGTGACACGGAGGTTAGTAAGCGACTGGAAGAAATAGAAGAAGACTTATATAGTGGGTTCTTGATAGGCAAGGATGGCGAACCGGTGATGGCGAACGGAAAAGAGGTAGAACGCAAGAATAGTAACGTTGCCATTGCTTATTTACAGGCAGCCCAGAAAGCTGCCGCGGTTGGTGCCGGAGTAGAGGCATCGGAAACAGAAGCAAAAAAAATTATTCTTGGGTTAGAGAGTTATGGTTCACTATTCTCAGCCGAGGTAGCTTCAAAGATGGGAGCGGAAGCGTCAAAGGCCTTTATTGACGGTATCAAGGATAAAAAAATGGGCGATTTATTCAAAAAAGGAGCGAAAGAATTGAAAGATGCTTTGGAAGGCGCTCAGGCAAAAGGTATAAAACTGTCATTAGAAGCGTTGTCGTTGACAAATGTCGGCGCGAAGATGGCGCAAGCGCAGATGATAGCTGAATACAACAAAGACATTACCGGAGCGAATAAAGCTGAAGCGGCTGATCACGCCACGGATATTTTCACATTGGAGAGGTATAATTTTAAAACTCCAGCTTCTGCTTTTAAAGATTGGGTAAAAAAACAGACGGAAAGATTGCAGGGGGTGGAGCGCGAGCAGTCAGTGGTAAACGCCATGGGAACACTAGGTCAATTTTTTAAATTGCAAAAACAAGGTAAAGAGATTACCACCGACCAAAAAGCGCAGATGATGGCCCATGTCAAACATCTTACGTCTAATGGCTGGATGGATGATTTATTAGCTCGGGTTGCAAAGATGGCGACCAGCAAGAAAACTCTGACCGGGGAAAAAAGAGAAGAGGCGGAAGCGTTGGAAGAAATATTTATTAACAAGTTACATTGGGATCCAAAAGATAATCGTTCTGGGGCTGATCGAACCGCGCAAGTACAAAAATTGATTGGCATGGGAGGGGATAGGAAACAAATGCAAGCTGAAGAAGCTGTTTTGTGGCGTATGGAGAGTACAGACGAAGGTTACGGCGAAGCAAACAAACAATTGGCAGAGATAGCACATAGCAATTATGCAAACATAGTCGGTCCTGGCGCAGACAAACTCTCAAGAATGCGGGTAGCGAAGGAAGCCGGGATGATAACAGATGAGCAAATAGAAAAGGCAGGAGAAGGTGATGTCAGAGCCACTGCCGCGGTAGACGCCAGCATTGAACAACTTATGGCTTATACAGAAAAATTTATTGAACCAGTGGCGGGAATGGCGGATGGTGCAAAGATGGCCGCTGCGACATTTATGAAGTCTATGGATGAATTTACGGAAGCATTTGAGATGTTGGCAGACTTTAAAAATTTGGCGATGAACACTGGCCACATTGATGACGGCGGACACACTTATTATGATATGAATGAAGGAATGTTACGCGGTAACTTGGGCCACAAAGGCAAGGAGTTTGTGTTGGGCGAGTGGCGTAAATTGGGTCTTGACCAACGTTTATCTCGTTTAAAAACCCACAGCATAGGTCAAATGCAGGAAGATTTTGGAACAATAGATTATACAGCGAGTGAAGAATGCGATGACGCAATCAGAGAAACATTTGCTGGATTGTCTAATCAGCGCGAATTCGCTAAAGTTGATGGCAGAAATAAAGATCACATCGCCGGTATGGCCGCTGGAGAGACAATACGTCAGGATGAAAATGGAAGAACAAAAATAGGCGACGATGATTCAGCATATTTCAGAAGCACTTTTAAACATATTATTGACAAAGATCAGCGCAAAAAAGAAGTCGAAAAGCGACTCCGTGGTAATTACGCCGCATTTTTACAGAATAACCCTGCTGCCCTGTTTGGTTCACTTGCCGAGCGAAGCGGTTTATCGTTTGATGATGGTATGAAGGGCAACCTTAATATGAATATTTGCGGTGAAAACATAAACAATGTTGAAGAATTAGTGGCTTGGGTAAATCAAGATTCTTCCTATCGGTTTAACCCAGAGCGTATAAGGCGTTCGCTTGCAAGGGCAAGTGAAGGAAAAAGAAGAGGAGAATAATAATTAGGCAATTGACTATGTTACCTCAATATTTTGTACCGGCCACGACAGCTGAGTGGCAAAAAAGATTGGGAAGTATCATTTTGGCTGTATCATCAGCCGAGGAGTTTTTTGGCACTGCTTGGAAAAACGAATCGGTTTGGCAATGGCTGGCGGATTTACAAGAAGAGATGTCGCGTTTTGATTTTTCTCAACCAGTTTCCGACAAACGCGATGCTTTTTTTGTGGCCATGCTTGAGCAGATAAATTGGGAGGTAGTCGCTATTCTGCGTGATAAAATTGACGAGGCTGTAGTCGTCTTTGAGAGTAGTCAGAGAGGAGTAATCGGTCAAACTGCGTCTGCCACCATTGAATCATGGAAAGCATTAGGCGCGCTGTTGGAATTGGATAAACAGGGAATAGAATTGATGTCTGCCAAAGTGTTCAGTCGAACGGACGCGGTACAGTTAAAAATTAGCCAACAGCTAACAGTGGTGGCGGAGCTATATGAAAAATTAAAACCACAGCTTAGGTTGATAGCGGCCGCTCTTCTTTATTATTCGCCGCTGGGTGGGTCAGTACAACTTGCTGGTTTAGAAAAGGAGCCAGACGTTCCGGTTGTTGATTGGGTGCCGGTATTACGGATTTTGGGTCAAGCCGTGCATAATCACGATGGAGAAGCATTGACTTGGGCAGGTAAATTTTTATATGTTAATGCTAAACAAGCAGATAAAAACATTTTTGAGTTTGAAGCGGACCACCTGTTGTTTATCGTACTTTTGCATTTATCTCTGGGTAATTTTAACGAGTTGAACGAATGGCGGCAGGCCAGAGCCATGGAATGGTATCTGTGGGAAGCGCTGTGTTTTGGGGTCTTGATTGAAAAAGAATTGCAGGAGTATTTAGCCGGTCGGCCCTTGTTAACTGATTATATTATTAATTCTGGTAGTTTCTCCGAACTTTTGCGTTATAGCGCGCAGCTTATTCATGTTGGTGAAGACCAAACAACAGTCGGCGGATTCATTAAGGGATTTTTGTCTTTCGCCAAAGGCGATGGTCGTGATGTTGCTGAACATGATTTGTATATTAATCAAGCCATTGCCGAGCATAAATGGCCGCTTGGTTTGAAGCCGTTATTGCAGAAGTTATTGTATTTATATATCCATTTGCGTGATTGCGATTTCGTGGATTATCGCGGGATACTCACCGAAGAACAGATTTTATCGGATAAATATGATTGGAAAAAAATTGTGCGGCAAGATATTAGCGACAAAGATACGGAAGAATTAAGAGAACATTTTAAATTGTTTGATCGGCCGGCGTTGACAAAGGCAAAACTTATAACCGCTTTTGAGTCTGTGCCGTGGGAAGATGAGCCGTTTTTGAGCCGGGTGGCGCGTCTAAGCGATTTGTATTCAGAAGTGTTCCCTTCTTTTGATTACGGACCAATTATATATTTTGATGAACGAGAAGGAAAAGTTAAATTTAATAAAAAATTACCGGACAGCTGGTACACTCCGTGGTTTAGATTTGGTATAGAAGAAAGTGTTTGGAAGCAGGCAGAAGAGGAAGCGAGGAAGAAATTAAAATATTTATCTACGAATCCAGATATAGAATTTGATTAAGGTTGATTAGTAAATAAATTCGGTAAGATTGTGCCGGTATGCCCACCAAACCCACAATTCTCGTCAAAAATCCGACCATATGCCAAAAATAGGAAACAATTACGCGTTTATTGACAGTCAGAATCTGCATTTAGGGATTTTGAGTTTAGGGTGGAAATTAGATTACAAAAGATTCAGACGATATTTAAAAGAGAAATATCATATTGAGAGAGCGTATTTATTTATTGGTTTTGTCAGCGGCAATCAAGACTTGTATAATAAATTACAAGAGGCGGGTTTTATTTTAATATTTAAGCCGACTATTCCTGATGGAAATGGTGATTTGAAAGGAAATGTTGATGCTGATTTGGTGCTTCAGGTGATGATAGAATTAGAAAAATTTGATAAGGCATTGGTAGTAACAAGCGACGGCGATTTTTATTCTTTGGTTAGATACCTGTACGGAAAAAGGAAATTATTGGCAGTATTAAGCCCGAATTACAAAAGGTGCTCCGGACTGTTGAGACAACACGCAAAAGAGAAAATATTTTTTATGGAAAATTTGCGCGGAAAGCTAGAGTATAAAAAAAGCACCGCTTAAGGACGAAACCATTAAGAAGTGCTCTTTTCTAGTAATACTACCTAAAGTATAAAGTAGATCAATTCATTTGTCAAGTGGATAACATTATGCCATCAAACCAACCCACAATTCTCGTAAAAAATCCAACAATTACAACTTATTTTCCGCTTAACACAGCCAAAAGGTGTAAAAATGCGGTTAAATGGCAGTGTGGTGATAGAAAAAGGCCAGATAAAATGGGAGTATGGTGTAAAAAAATCATAAGGTAAAGTTAAACTTGACTTTGAAATAAAGGTATGGTAAAATGAAAGTGCAGTTTAGAAATACATACACTTATGACAAAAAACTTGATAAAACGTGATATTTTAGATGAAATTTTGAAGTATATCAATATAGACGATGTTTTGGTGTTACATGGCGCAAGACAAGTTGGAAAAACATCCATAATGCTCTATTTGCAAGATCAGCTGAATGCGGCCGGTGAAAAAACATACTTTTTTGATCTTGAGGATTCAAGAAAAACAGACATCCTTGACGCTGGCGTGGAAAATTTTTTATCTTATCTTGAAGGGGCTGGATTTGATTGGGGAGAGTTAAGCCGGTCGGATAAAAAATTATTTGTCTTTATAGATGAGATACAGAATCTTAAGAAACCGTCGTCTTTTTTGAAATTGTTGGCAGATCATCATAAGTATCTAAAGCTAATTGTGTCAGGTTCGTCCAGTTTTGATATTAAGAATAAATTTAGTGATTCGCTCGTTGGCAGGATAGTCAACTTTGAAGTTTTTAATTTATCGTTCAGCGAGTTCTTGAGGTTTAAAAACATTAACTATAACTTGGAACAGGTGTCTAAACTTGGCAAAGGGCCGATTTTTGAAGATGTCATCCGTATGTATCGCGAATATGTTTTTTATGGCGGATATCCGAAAATTGTTTTGCAAGATTCAATAGAAATAAAAGAAAAATATTTGCAGATTATAATTGACACTTATGTGCGGAAAGACATAAGAGATTTGGCTAATATTGTGGAGATAGAAAAGTTTAATAACTTATTGAAAGTTTTGGCGGCACAGAGCGGACAGCTTTTAAGCGTATCTGCCACGGCAAGCACAATAGGTTTGGCGGCGCAGACAGTTGAACAGTATCTATCAATTTTAGAGAACACGTATATTATAAAATTTGTCCATCCGTTTAGCCATAGCGCCAATGTTGAGGTGTCAAAGGCTCCTAAAATATTTTTTTATGATACAGGTTTGTTGCAGGTATTGCGTTATAAGGAACTGAGCGCTAGGATTAGCGGCGATCTGTTTGAAACCAGCGTTTTTGCCGAGCTCGTAAAAAAATATGGACGCGAGCGCATACATTTTTGGCGGACACACAGGCACGCGGAAGTTGATTTTGTTTTAGATTTGCGCGCGTCTCTTTTGCCGATAGAGGTGAAAACAAATTTTAGAAATTTTAAAAGCAATGCCGTAAATTCATTTTGCAAGAAATACAAAGCCAAAGACTATAAGGTGGTTGGTTTAGAAGGAAAGAAAAAAGATGAACACTGCATTTATCCTTGGGAGCTTTAATCTATGCCCAATCAACCCACAATCCTCGTCAAAAAATCCGACGGCACGTCCGTAAGGATGAGTTGGGATGAGTTTGGCGTGTACAGAACACAAAACACAATTAACAAAACTCAATCGGCGAGTGTTGAGATTGCTAAACCTAAAATCATAAATCCGAAAGCTGAAGTCCGAGAGCTGGGGTCAAATCTGCCGGCGAAGATTGGCGAGGAAGCGGTAGCGACGGCGGCGCCGGTGAAGGATATTTTTGTGGATGAAGCGAAGTATGTGCGAACAGTGAAGAGCAAAACACAAAACACAATTAACAAAACCCAAAGAGTTGACGATATAATGCAGGAGACAGATAACAAGAAACAGAAAAATAGTGAGGTGAAAGCGTGGACGAGAGAGGATAATAAGTCGTTGTTGGAAGATTCTGCTGATGAAGCGATGAAAATTAAAGCAGTAAATGTTTTGCCTGACAAGAGAGGTGATTTGTATGATTTGTTTGTAAAAGAAATCAGATTTCCGGTTAAAGATGAAATGAGAGGGAGATTGAATTCGTTGGTCGTGTCTTTTGTAAAGGGAGTGAGGAATGAAGAGCAAATGCGCGGGTATTTGCAAAGAAACGAGGCGGAAGGCGGGTTGGGATTTTCTGAAGAACAAACAGCTGCGGTGATCGCGGCGATAAAAAAAATTTGGCATTTGGCGAACACACCCCCTCTTCGAGAGCCTGAGGGCTCCTTAGAGCCTCGAAGGCCTACCCCTCTCCGAGATGGGAGCTCAAAAATTCCCTCCTCGGAGGAGGGCGATGGAGGTGTTAGGATACACTCACAGACTTTCTCTGTATCGCCGGCAGGCGGATCCGATGGTGTGGCTAACAAGCTCCCTCCTCGGAGGAGGGCAGGGGAGGTGTTGGGGATTAACACCAAACCGTTGGTTCAAGATGTTGTGCCGCCGAAAGTTGAACCGGCGGAGAAAGTTTCCCTGGGGCCGATTGATGAGATCGCGACAATGACTTTGACAGATTTCCGCCGTTTGGCGACCGGCGGGATTGATTCAATTCAGGTTTTGCGCGGTAAGTTCTCGGCTTTAAGGAAAGAATCTGTTATAATATATCTTCAGGCGCTGGATGCGTGGTTTAGCAGCCCGGTGTATAAAGATTATCAGAATTTAATTAAGCGCGCGGTGAATGAGAGGAGGAAACTAACGGAAGTTGTGGGAGAGAGTGGAATTAAATTTGAAGAGTTTGAAAGAATAGCGGAGGTTGGAAAGACAATTTGATTGTTAAATTGGCTATGCAACAATTTGTAGTCCCGCAATTCATTGACGTGGAAGACAAGATTTTCGGGCCGATAACGGTGCGGCAGTTTTTAATTCTGCTCACGTCCGGACTGTTGGTTTTCCTTGCTTTCAAATACGCTGATTTCGCTTTATTCATCACAACTTTGGCGGTGGTTGGCGGCGGGTCGCTAATCGTGGCCTTTGTAAAAATTAACGGTCAAACATTTCATTATTTTATTTTAAATTTATTGCAAACCGTCCGCCGTCCGGGCTTGCGTGTTTGGCGGAAAAATTATGATAAAGACGAATTAAATTATCTGCGTTTGCAAGAACCGCCGGAGATTGAAGAAAAAGAAGAGAGAAAAGCGGCGCGGAGCGAGCATATCAGGGATTTGGCTTTAATTGTGAATACCGGCGGGTTTTATCGGCCGGAGGAGTAATATGAAAAACGAAAAGGTAAAAAAGAAAAAGTCTGGCAAGCCGTCCACGCAGACGCACTTGCCAATCGCGGAAATAAAAGACGGCGCGATAATTTTGAAAGACGGAACTTTGCGCGCGGTGCTGATGACTTCCAGCATCAATTTTGCGTTAAAATCGGAAGATGAGCAGAACGCTTTGATTTCTTCGTATGTGAGTTTTCTAAATTCGTTGGATTTTCCTTTGCAAATAGTAATACAATCGCGCAAGTTGCAGATTAAGCCATACGTGGAAAAATTAATCCAACTGGAAAAAGAGCAGCCGAACGAGCTTTTGCGCATCCAAACCGCGGACTATCGTTCGTTTATTCAGGAGTTGATACAGATGGGACAGATAATGACCAAGCGTTTTTATGTGGTGGTGCCGTATGACCCGCTTTCCAACAAGAGAAAATCTTTTTGGACGAAGTTTAAAGAAGTGTTGAAACCGGCCTTGAGCGTGCGTTTAAAAGAAGAGCGGTTCAAACAGCGTCAAGAGGATTTAAATATGCGTTTGCGGCAGGTGTTTTCCGGTTTGCAGGGCATGGGGTTGGAAGTAGTTCAGTTGGACACCCAAGCGGCGATTGAATTATTTTATTCCAGCTACAATCCGGATATCTCATTGGCGGAACAGCTTCAGCCGATTGAACAGTTGCAAATAGAATAGTTTAACATACCAATATACTAATTTACTAATGATACTAATGAATACTAATACCCTCTGATGCTAAATATTTGTATCCATTAGTATCATTTAGTACTCTATTCGTATATTAGTATTATGAATTATGCCATTTAAGCCGACCACAATTGACAAGAAATTTCTCGGCAGCGCGAAGTCCCAAGAAGAAGCGGAAAAGAAAAAGAAAGAAGTGCGGGAGGAATTGATTTCTCTGGAAGAAGAGCGCGTTTACCGCGAAGGCACGGTGGCGATCCGCGATCTAATCGCGCCGTCCGCCTTTCGGGTTGAATCAAATTTCATCCAGCTTGGCGAGACTTTTTTGCGCACGATTTTTGCCATTACTTACCCGCGCTATATCGCCGTGGGCTGGAGCGCGCCAATTTTGAATTTTAACGCCACGATGGACACCTCAATGTTTTTTTATCCGATCAATTCGGCGATTATTTTAAAGCAATTAAAAAAGAAAGTCGGCGTGCTGGAAGCGCAGATTAGCGCGGACGCGGAAAAAGGCGCGGCGCGCGATCCTTTGCGCGAAACCGCTTTGCGCGACATTGAGCAACTGCGCGATGATTTAACGCAGGGTACGGAACATTTTTTTCAATTCGCTTTTTATGTTACTTTATACGCCAAGTCGGTTGATGAGTTGAATAAAATGACGGAAGATATTGAAAATGTTTTTGGCGCGCGATTGATTTACAGCAAACACGTGTTGTTTCAAGCTGAACAGGGATTTAACTCCACCATGCCTTTATGCGTTGACGAATTAAACATTGCTTTTAACATGAATTCATCGCCGATTGCCGCGTCGTTTCCGTTTATGTCCGCGGAATTGACGAGCGATAATGGCATTTTGTACGGCATTAATCAGCATAATAACAGTCTGATTTTGTTTGACAGATTCAGTTTGCAAAATGCCAACATGGTTGTTTTTGCCACCTCCGGCGCCGGAAAATCATACGCGGTAAAATTGGAAGTCTTGCGCAGTTTGATGATGGGCACTGACATTATTATCATAGACCCGGAAATGGAATATCAGCACTTATGCGAAGCGGTCGGCGGCACTTATGTTAATATTTCTTTGGCATCGGAAAGCAAAGTTAATCCTTTTGATTTGCCGCGGCCGGTCGGCCAGCAGATTTCCACCGAGGACGTGATTAGAAGCGCGATAATTACTTCAAAGGGCTTGATAAGAATTATGTTTGGTTCTTTAAGCGCGCTGGAAGATTCGGTGATGGATCAGGCGCTGCGAGAGACCTACGCGAAAAAAGATATTACGCCCAGTTCTAACTTAGCCACGGTTGAACCGCCAATAATGCAGGACTTGCTTGATGTTTTGGAAGGAATGGAGGGGGCGCAGACAATGGTTTTGAAGCTTAAAAAATACACGGAAGGCACTTTTTCCGGATTGTTTAATTCGCCGACCAACGTTAACATGAACAATCAGTTGGTGGTGTTCAGCGTGCGCGATCTGGAAGATGAGTTGCGTCCGATGGCGATTTATAGTTTGGTTAATTATGTTTGGAATATCGTTCGGAGCGAGCGGAAAAAACGTTTGCTGATTATTGATGAAGCGTGGTGGTTGATGACGCATGAGGACAGCGCGAAGTTTATTTACGCGTTGGTCAAAAGATGCCGCAAGTATTATTTGGGCGTTACCACGATTACGCAGGATGTTAATGACTTTTTGCAGTCGCAATATGGCCATTCAATCGTCACCAATTCGGCCTTGCAGCTTCTTTTGCGCCAGTTGCCGGCCGCGGTTGATATTATCCAAAAAACTTTTATGCTGACCGAAGGCGAGAAATATTTATTGTTGGAAAGCGCGGTTGGCGAAGGAATTTTCTTTGCCGGTCTAAAACGCGCCGCGATTAAAGTCATCGCGTCTTACACCGAAGACCAGCTGATTACTTCCGACCCGGCGCAACTTATGGCTATTGAAAAGGCGAAGAAAGAGTTTGAGGCGCAGATGGGCGGACGGCAGGGCGGCAACCAAGATTTGGATATAGGGTAATAAAATACTAATATACGAATTGAGTACTAATGATACTAATGCTATACTAATCTTGATAAAGAAAGTATTTAATATTAAGAAACTTCAAAGTACATTGGTATAGCATTTGTATAATTAGTAAATTAGTATATTGGTATATGTTAGACCTTCGTAAAAGAATCTTTATTATCTTGAGTCTTGGAATAGGTTTTATCTTAGCTTTCACTCTGCTGTTTTATTTTGTTTTAAATAAGAAAAAAGCGGTAGAAGTGGCGGCGCCGTTGACTGGAGAGACCACAGCGGAAACCACAGCAACGTTGCCCGGCGGTTCTTCCGCGCCGGCTGGCGGCGGGGCGGTTTTACCGCCCGCGAAAGAGCCGGAGGTTTTTGTTCCAGTGGAAAAGTCGCGCGAGATTTACGCCAAACAAATCGCCAGATTATTTGTGGAAAGATTTACCACTTTTTCAAACCAGAATGACAACACGCATATTGATGATGTTTTGATTTTAGCCACATCACCGATGGGCAAATGGATTGAAACGCAAAAAATTAAAACCGCGGCGGAGTATCAGGGTGTAACAACGAAAGTGATTGCCGCGAGCTTATCAAATATTTCTGATAACAGCGCGTCAGTCAAAGTAGATACACAGCAGATTAAAAGCAACGCTGATAAGCAGGAAACTGCATATCGGTCCGGTACGGTTGATTTGGTTGATGCAGGCGGAGAGTGGAAGGTGGGTGGGTTTTATTGGGATACTAATTAAAATACTAATATACGAATAGAGTACTAATGATACTAATGTATACTAATTTTTGTTAAGAATATATTTGCTAAAAAGAGGCTCGACCTCTTTTTGTATGTATGGCGACAAAGACTGCTGTTTCAAAAATTTTGCAGATAAGTAAAGATTGCTTATTTCCCATTTTTTGTCTGGGTTGCGATAAGGAGGGAGAATGGGTTTGCGCGGATTGTTTTGGCAAAATAGATTTGCGCGGTGTATTTTATTGTCCGGTTTGTTATCGGCCGAATGGGAATGGCGCTTGTTGCGCTGTTTGTCAGCCACAGTCTTGTTTAGATAGAGCAGTGGCGATCGCAGTTTATCAAGAAGAGAACTTGGTTGGGAAATTAATCAAGGCACTAAAGTATAATTATGCCGAAGAGATTATCGCCGTGTTCGCGAAAATGATTGACGGATTTTTAATTCATCAGCTTGGAGTTTTGTCAGAAATAGATTTGATTGTTCCGGTGCCTCTGCATCGCAGGCGTTTTGCGGAACGAGGATTCAATCAGGCGCGCCTGTTGGCAGATATTTTAGGTCAGAAAATCGGCCGGCCGGTGGTTGATTTGTTAAAGCGAGATCGTTATACTTTACAGCAAGCCAAGCTTTCTCGTGAAGAACGGCAATTAAATGTCCACCACGCGTTTGTTAATAGCGATTTTCGGGCAAACGCGGTTTTATTAGTTGACGACGTTTTCACTACCGGCGCGACCATGCAAGAATGCGCGCGAGTATTGAAATCCTCCGGCGTTAAAAGAGTGATTGGGTTTAGCGTGGCGAGGGGGTAGCGAGCGTCTTGACTCTTGGTTTAAATTGGTATAAACTAACGACCAACGGAGAGATGGCTGAGCGGCTGAAAGCAGCACACTGCTAATGTGCTGACCCCGAAAGGGGTCCCAGGGTTCGAATCCCTGTCTCTCCGCCAATTTTTTACATCCAGGCGCATTATGACTTTTAAAGACCTGCGTGATAAAGTTTTACAGCGCACGCCAATATTTAGACGTATTCTTAATGAGAAGGGAAATCTATCCCTTCTTGATTTTTTTAAAGAGACGGCAGATAGTTTATTGCCGCCGGTGTCATTAGCCCGGCAAGAAGAGTTTTTCACGGTTTTGAAAAATTTAATTGATAAATATATTAATCCAGCGATTAGCGGCGACGCGATAAAACAGTTGCGCGTGAATTACCGCGCTTCTACCACCGACCATCATGGTCCGCTCACTCATCCGTTTTTTTCCAACAGCCATTTTGTCCGTTCGTTGGCAAACGAACAGCGCGGCCGTAATTGCGTCTTTGTTTTTTCGGTTGGCGGAGTATCTTTGAATAATTCTTCTTTTCCGCGCGGATTTTTTTTCCATAATAACGATTTGGGAAAAGAATGTCTGCATTTTTTCAGCCTGCGTTATCGCCAGCATCCGGTGTTTGCTTTGCCGCGTTATCAGGAATCAACCTTGGACGCGATTGTTGAGGAGATTGATAAGAATAAAAATTTTTCCATCGGATTCAAAGAGCGATTAAAGGAAATCACACGGGATGTCTGTCTACAGCCGCGATTATTTTCCGCGCGTTCTTATTCGGAGCAGATTACATATCTAAATTATTGTCTTTGGAAGAAAATGCCAGGGCAGTCGGCGGTCAATCTTATTTATCTTGAGCAGGAAAATATCGTCAACGAACTTTTGCTCGCGTATCACTTGGGACGCGACACCGCGTTGTTCCGTTTACTCACCGACGAATCAGCGTTGCGCGCGTTTGAAAAATATTTTGACGGCATTGCCGGCGCATTTTCTTCAGAATCAGCTCGCGGCACGATATTATTTTGGGCGATTCAGAACGGCAGAAGAAAACGATTGATTCGCGATGGTTTAATACTGGCATCAGAAGACGGGGAATACCGAATCGCGCTTGAGCCAACCGCGCTTCGCGAAGCGATTCTTAAAAAAGAAATTATGCCGAGCATGGCCTTGACTTTTATTGTTTTGAGTTTTTATTACGGATTGTCCTGCGGCGGCGGGTTTTTGCAGGTTAGTTATCTCACCGCCATGAAAGAAGCGTATCGTTCGTTACGGCAAACGATTGGCGCCGGCCAGATTGAAATTGATCAGCTGTCCTCAATTAGCACCGATTATTTTTGCGGAGAATTTGTTCTTGGCACGTTGTCTAATCAGGGGAGGGATGTTCCAGCTACTCCGTTTGATTTTCTCCTTTACGCGAATGGAGACACCGCAGAGCGTTTGCGCGATACCGCGTCAAAGCGCTCCCTTAATGAGGCGGTTGACCAGATGATGCCGGAATTATATAAAATTGTTTATGGCAAGGCAACGAATATTTTGCCGCCAAAATTTTCCTATGAGCCAACCCTGTTTGTCTAAAAAAAACTGTCAAGCGTGCGGGAACAATCCGACTCCGCATTTTCCCGCATGGCTCGCGGAAACCGCGCAAGTATTTTTGAATCCGTTGGATAGAATAATTATCCGCGGCTGGGTCTATTCGTTATTATCAAGATTGGCTCACAAATTTTTTATCGGCAGTATTTATGTACTTAAACTTTTCGGCGTTGCTAAACCGAATGCTAATATCACGCGCGTTGTTTGCGAACGCGGCAAGGTGTTTTGGCAGGAAGCGATCAGGCGCGGTATTTTGATGGGAAATTTTATTGTCTGCGGACGTTCGGTTGACGTGTATCAAGCCGTGGTTCGCAACAAGCGGATTTATTTTAACGGCTTGCCGCGGCCGATAAGGACTGACAGCGGTTCAGAGCTGTGGTTGGATGATAAAGAATTGCTGAAGAAAAAATTACAACAAGCAGATTTGCCGGTCGCGCGCGGAGGTTCATTTTCTCGCTGGGATAAAATACTGGAGATGTTCCGTCAGCTTGATAAACCGGTGATCATAAAACCGCGACTGGGTTCGCGCGGCCGGCACACCACCACCAATGTTTTTACAGTAGAAGAATTAAAGCAAGCGTTTAAAATTGCCAAACAACTGTGTCATTGGGTGATAATGGAGGAACATTTGGAGGGAAGCGTTTATCGCGCGACATTAATTAACGGTAAGCTGGCCGGTCTTTTGCGGGGAGATCCGCCGCGAGTCGTCGGCGACGGCGTTCATACCATCGCGGAACTTATTGATATTAAAAATAAAACTCGGCATCATCTTGTCAGCGAGGTTATAATTGATAATCAACATCTTAGTTTTTTGAGTCGCAGAGGCTGGGCATTGAATAGTGTACCAACCGGCGGAGAAATAATTGACCTTTTGGAAAAAATCGGCGTGAGTTACGGCGGTTTCCGCGCCGAAGTAATCAAAGAAACACATCCGGAGATAAAAAACGTAATGGAACAAGCGGCCGCAGTCGTGGACGATCCGCTGGTGGGTTTTGATTTTATTATTAAAGATGTTACTATTCCTCCACAAGGACAAAAGTGGGGGATTATAGAGTGCAACGGCACGCCGTTCATTGATTTGCATCACGAGCCGCTGGCCGGCGAACCAAGTAATGTCGCGCGGGAGTTGTGGAATTATGTGGAGGAGAATGTTGAGAGGTTTTAGAGCATTGATTTAGACTGATTTATACAGATTACACAGATTTTGAAACGCTTGGCGTATTTTTCTTTTTAGAAATCTGGTATAATACTTAGGTATGAATACCGGTCAGAAAATATATTCCAATCCGGTGTTTGAAATGATTTTGAAAACAGCGGGTGAGAACGCCATGGCCAGCGCGCGGCCGTCTGATTTTTTGTTGCCGGAAAATTGGCATGAAGAGCATCAAGACGGACAATTGTCAGTTGATGTCGCTCAAACCGAAAGAGAAATAATCATCGTCTCCACTATGGCCGGCGCGGCGACTGACAAGATTGAAGTTTATTTGCACAATGATTTGTTAACGATCCGCGGCCAGCGAGTTTCGCCTTTGGCTGAAGCCGGTGATGCCGATTATTTCCACCAAGAATGTTTTTGGGGAAAATTTTCGCGCACGATTGTTTTGCCGGTTGATGTTAAACCTGATTCCGCGCGCGCGGAATACCGCAATGGCGTTTTAATCATCCGGCTTTTAAAACAAAGAGTTGACACAAAAATTCCGGTGATGATAGAGGATGAATGATATGTCGTTGGACTTTCTGGAAGAAAAAACAGAAAAAAAACCGATAGAGAAATCAAAGCGGAGATTTTTATTATTGGTTTTGGGACTGCCGGTGATTATAATAATACTTGGCGCGTCCGCGTTGGCTGTTTACGGAGCATCTTTTCGTGGTGAAGTTTTGCCCGGAGTATATATTGGCGACGCGCCTTTGGCCGGCCTTGACCGCAACGAGGTCGTCGCTTTTTTGTCAGACATGAATGACAAGATGGCCAATGAAGGTCTGTGGTTTAGTTACGAAGTGGATGGGCGACAGGAAACAACGGTGATTTATCCGGAGGTGGTTGGCGACAGCGCTTTGCCGGATGTGATAGAGATGGAAGTTGAGAAAGAGGCGGATTATCTGATAGGCAAGGATCGCAATTTGCTATCATGGGGAGTGTCGGCTTTGCTGTCTGGTCTGCGGGAAACAAGATATGAATTGAAGACGGTGCGCGTTGATGAGGCGCGGTTATTAGAGAAGATTAAAAACAAAATTTCCGTTTATGAATCTTTGCCGCGTAACGCGGAAATTAAAATTAAATCATTAGATCCTTTACAATATGAAATTTTGCCGGCAAAAGCGGGCGTTGTTTTTGATTATGACGGCGCTGTAAGCGAGGTGTATCGGCTTTGGTCCAATTTACAGTTGGCACAAGTATCTATTTCCATTAAAAATGGACAGCCGGAAATTTTTGAAATAGACGTGAAAAGCATTGAAAATCGTTTGTCAAGCGTTTTTGCTCACGGCCCGGTCAGTTTGAGTTACCAAGACCCGCATACTGGTTTGAAGTATGATTGGCAGATTAGTTTGGGTCAGATTGCCGATTGGGTGGAGGCGCAAAAGGCGGCAGACGAAGGTTTTGTTTTCGGTTTGAAGCGAGAATCAGTGGTAGATTTTTTAACCAAAAAAGTAGAACCGAGCGTTAATGTTGAAGCGCAAGACGCTAAATTCAAAATTGGTGTTGAAGGCAAAACAGAAGAATTTCAAGGCTCTCGTCCCGGAATTAAATTAGATTTGGAAAAAACTTATTTGGCAATCAACGAGGCGCTGATTGAGCGCACGCGGCACGATGAAGGCGTGGCCACTGCCGTGGCCGCGGTGGTGGAAAAAGTTGAACCCAATGTCAAAACCGGCGACGTCAATAATTTGGGAATAAAAGAAATTTTAGGCGTCGGCATATCAAATTATTCCGGCAGTCCGATTAATCGCATTAAAAATATCGCCAACGCGGTTAAAAAATTGAATGGCATTTTGATAAAACCCGGAGAAATTTTTTCCGCCATACAATATACCCAGCCTTTTACTTTGGAAGGCGGGTATCTGCCTGAAAAAGTGATTAAAGGCGACGAGATTAAGCCGGAGATCGGCGGCGGGTTGTGTCAGATCGGCACCACGCTGTTCCGAATGGCGATGAACGCGGGCATGGAAATCGTAGAACGGCGTAATCATTCATTAGTCGTGAGTTATTATAATGATCCGAGTAATAAGAATCCCGGCACCGACGCTACGTTTTATGACCCCAAGCCGGATTTCCGTTTTCGAAATGACACGGCGAATTATGTTTTGATTCAAACGGAAATGGATACGTCCACCGGTGAATTAAGGTTTTATCTGTGGGGGACGAATGATGGCCGGAAGGGATATTATTCCAAACCAGTGGTTAAGCGTTGGATTCCTTATGGTGAGCCGAAAGAAATTGAGACAACAAAATTAAAACCAGGAGAGAAGGAGTGTCAGAACGCGTTCAAGGGCGCGGACGCTTCTTTTACCTACACTCGCGAGTTCGTCAATGGCCGAAAGAAAGAAGAGACAATTTTTGAAAGCCATTACCGCGCCTTGCCGAAGATTTGTTTGGTGGGGGTGGAAGAAAAGAAGGCAGATGAGGTGAATGTTGACACATCCCTCCCCCTTGTAGGGGGAGGCGAGGAGGGGGTTGTTGTGGTTGAGTGAAGACGAGAGACCCCACCCTAACCCTCCCCTAAAAGGGGAGGGGATTTTTTAATATTACCCAGCTGTTTTTGTGTTATTTTAGCCAAGAAATTGTGGTTTTCCACAGGTGGGGCTTGACAAAACAGTCAAAGTGTGATATAGTATGTCATTCGTTGTTAAAACAAAAATTGTGGATTTAGATGATCATCCGGTTTTTGAAAACGGATAACCATCTGTATCCAGACAAGCATGGAGGGTGTGTTCTAGGGTATTGCAGGCTTCGGCTCGTTTATTTCTAAGACACGCCCTTTTGGATACAGTATTGGGAGCTTGCTCCCATCAAACAGCTTTATAAATATCCTCGGTTTTACCGAGGATATTTCGTTTATTTTTTAGTTTTGCCTCTCCGCGGTCTTTTCTCTTTCGCGTTGGCCAGAATTTCTTGGCATTGTGATAGTTCAAGACTAGAAGGTTCGGTATCTTTTGGAATGCGGCCGTTTTTTTTGCCGTCAGTTATGTATGGTCCGTACCGCCCGTGGAGAATTTGGATTTCAGAATCAGGAAAAGTTTTGATAATTTTATTCGCTTCCGCTTCGTTTTTTTCTTTAATCACTACCAGCGCTTGTTCCAAAGTTATTTCAAACGGGTCAATGTTTTTAAGCGAATAAAATTTTTCTCCGCATTTAACATACGGTCCATAACGTCCGGTGCTGACAGTAATTTTTTCTCCGGTTTCACTCAGCCCTAAGTCGCGCGGCAAAGTGAAAAGTTTCACCGCGTCTTCCAGGGTGATGGTGTCCAATGTTTGACCCGGTCTAAACGGCGCGAAGCGCGGTTTGTCATCACCGCCGCCTTCGCCCAATTGCGCGTATGGACCAAAGCGTCCGAGGCGCACGAATATTGGCAGATTGGTGGTTGGATCATGACCGAGTTCATGCATGCCAACCGTGGCGGATTTTTGCAGTTCAGAGGATTTAGCGACAATGCTTTCGTGGAAAGGGCCATAGAAATTTTTAATCATCGGCCGCCATTCAACCGCGCCTTCGGCGATTTTATCCAACGTTTCTTCCATTTCCGCGGTGAATTGGTAATCAACAATGTTTTTAAAATGTTCCACCAGCAAATCATTAACCACAAACGCTATATCGCTGGGTTTTAATTTTTTATTTTCATCGCGTTCCACATAACCGCGATCTTCAATCGTGGCAATCGTCGGCGCGTAAGTGGAAGGTCGGCCGATACCATATTCTTCCATTATTTTAACCAAAGTCGCGTCAGAATAACGCGCCGGCGGTTCGGTAAAATGTTGCTCCGGCTTTAATTCTTTGCAGTCCATCGGTTCGTTGATTGTTAATTCCGGCAGCATTTCTTCTTTTACGCTTTCCGGATAAAGTTTTAACCAGCCGTCAAAAGCAACCGTTTGACCATTAGCGCGGAAGGTGTAAGCGGACTTCGGACTTCGGACTTCGGACTTCAGATTGACGATGTCTACGGTTGTCTTATCCAATTTCGCCTCGCTCATTTGCGTGGCGACCGCGCGTTTCCAAATCAGAGTATAAAGTTTTAATTGTTGCGGGTCTAAATGCGACGCGACTGATTCCGGCGTGCGGCTCGCGTCAGCTGGGCGAATTGCTTCGTGCGCTTCTTGCGCGCCCTTGGATTTGTTTTGATAAAATCTGGGTTTTGGCAGAGAGTATTTATCGCCGAAGTCTTTTCGGATTAAAGCGCGCGCTTCAGTCAAAAATTTTTCCGACAAATTCACCGCGTCAGTGCGCATGTAAGTGATTAAACCTACCGAACCATCGGATCCTAATTCCACACCCTCATAAAGCTGTTGCGCCAGACGCATAGTTTGTTTGGCGGAATATCCTAATTTTTGGTTTGACGCTTGTTGCAAGGTTGAAGTTGTGAACGGCGGAGGCGGGGTGCGTTTTTGTTCTGATTTTTTAATGTCAGAAATTTTATATTCCGCGTTTTTCAAATCCGCGAGGATATTGTCAATTTGTTCCTTTGTTTTGAGATCAAGTTTGTCTAATTTTTTGCCGTTGATTGAGTGTAGTTCTGCAGATATAGGACTTAGGACATAGGATGTAGGAGCGAATAAACCAATGACACTCCAATATTCCTGCGGGACAAACGCTTTTATCTCTCGTTCGCGCTCCACAATTAAGCGCACTGCGACTGATTGGACGCGGCCGGCGGACAAGCCCTTAGCGACTTTTTTCCACAAGAGAGGGGATAGTTCATAACCGACCAATCTGTCTAAAATTCGGCGCGCTTGCTGGGCGTCAACTAATTTTTGGTCAATGGCGCGAGGATTTTTTAATGCTTCGTCAATCGCGTGTTTGGTGATTTCGTGAAACGCGATCCGTTTGGCATCTTGCGGTTCGACGCCTAACAGTTTTGCCAAATGCCAAGAAATAGCCTCACCTTCGCGATCCTCATCAGTAGCAAAGATAATCTCATCACTTTTTTTCGCCAGTTCTTTCAGTTTTTTTACGGTCGGCGCTTTTTTTCTGGCTACGATGTATTTTGGTTCAAAACTCCCATCTTCCGTATTCACGCCCATCTCACTCGCCGGCAGATCGCGCACATGACCAAAAGAGGACTCCACGACGAAGTCCTTATTTAAAAATTTTGTGATGGTTTTGGCCTTGGTGGGGGATTCTACGATGACGAGGGTTTTCATAATATGTGCGAACTTACGAACCGGATACGAAATTACGAACTGCGAAATTGTCTTTAATGATATACAACATTTACGAAAGTGTCAAATATTGATTCGTTTTTATTTCTTTTTCACTTTAAATTGAGGGCGGAGTTCTCCGCTTACAAATATTGAGCCGGTAACGAGCAATATTTCGTCTTTTTTTGTTTGTTTTTTTGACCAAGCTAACGCGGTTTTAGGATCAAGAAAAATTTTGATTTTCGTTTTCGGTAAAAGTTTTTTGAATTGTTTGCTTGTGGATTGCGGGTCAGCCACTTTGCGGAACGGGTTGGTAGTGTTGCGTGTCACCGCGATTGTTTTGGGTTTTAGGGAAACAAGTTGTTTTATCATTTTTGCCACGTTTTTGTCGCCGGAAAAACCAACCAGTAAATTGACATTGCGTCTCGTGTCGCTGTGATGAAGTGATGAAGTGATGAAGTGATGAAGTGTATCTACCGTCGTCCGCATCTTATCCGGATTATGCGCTCCATCAAGAATTATTAGCGGATTTTTAGAAACAACTTCCATTCGCAACGGCTGTTGAACCCGGCTTAATCCTTTTTTTATAGACTGTCGGCTGATTCCTAAATGTTGGGCAATCTCAATGCAGAGAATAGCGTTACGAATTTGGTGAGCGCCGAGACAAGGGATAGAATAATTTTCGTTTTGATAACTAAATTTCATCTTACCTACGTCATATGCCATATGTCCTATGTCAGTCGTTGGGCGTAGGGCGTAGGGCGTAGGATGTGAGAGATAAAGTTTGGCTGAATTTTTTTTGCATTCTTTTCTTATGATTTCCAACATCTTCTCATCCTTCTCCATCGTGAATACTGGCGCGCCTCGCTTAATTATTCCCGCTTTTTCATACGCGATTTCCGCTTTGTTTCTGCCAAGCACGCCGATGTGGTCCACGCCGATATTGGTGATTATCGCCGCGTCTTTCCAAGGAATGATATTGCTGGAGTCTGTCCGGCCGCCGCAAGCAACTTCCATCACCGCCCAGCTGACTTTTTTGCGGACGAAAAATAACAAGCCGATCGCTTCGGTAACTTCAAAAAAAGAAAGCATATCATAAGGCGTTTTGGCGATGTATTCATCCAGTTTTGGTTTTAGATATTCCACGATATCGGCAAACTCTTTTTTAGTCATGTAATGTTTCCCGACCTTCCAACGTTCAGTGATTATCGTTGGGTGCGGAGAATAGGTTGAGCCGACGGTTTTGCCGGAAGCTTGCAGGATTGAATGCAGATACGCGGTTACCGATCCCTTACCTGATGTGCCGGTTACGTGAATATAGTGGGGGATTTTGCGTTCCGGATTTCCAATCAGATTTAAAAAGAATTGCAAACGCAACAAATACCATCCGCAATGGCGCGGATCGCTCATGTATTCTTTTCTCGGCAGATTATTAAGAGAAAGAATATAGTTGTAGGCTTGGTTGAAGTTCATGTTCTGTTGTGGATAAAAAACTTGACAAATTTCTTGCAGCATGATATATTTGGAGTACTTATCAGGTAGCGAACCGTATTCGTTTTCGCGAATCGACAAAACCCCCGAAAGGGGTGTTTTGTTTTATTGTTTTATGATAAAATATCGCTGGCGGTGCGCATGGAGAGTAAATTCTGCCGGCGCAGAACGTTACCTGATAAGTAGTCGGTTCGTCGCAAGACGAATATGGTTCGACTCCATTGCTCTCCGCCGCTAAAGCAACTCTGTTAAAGGGTTGTTTTATTTTGCTGGAGCGAGTATTTCGGATTTAATTTTATGAACGGCAACTGGATTTTTGTTTTTTGCGCGATAACGCTCATCAAAAAATTAAAGAGAATGAAAGTGAGAGTAATGCCGATCGCCATCAGACCTCGTTCTTTCCAGACTACGGGGATTAAGCCAATCCACAATATTGCTTTCATATTGAAAATCCAAATCCACAATGCCCCGCCGACAGCGTGAGCGGTGAAAGTGGTACCGAGAGCGCGGAGCAGGATCGATTTTTCATGAAAGAAATACGCGGCAATCGGAATTAACCAGTAAAGAGCGTAATACCACGCCTGTCTCCCTTCCGGATGCGCCCAGAAAGCAATCATAGCGATTGCCGGAACCAACAACATCCATCGTGTTTTTTTAGCAAAATACAATAAAGCAAACAACATTGGGAAAAATCTGATAATCGTTCCGGCGTCAGTTGCGAAACCGTGCCATGCCCAGTTGGCCAGTTGCATTATCCCGACTGTCACCAAACCCCAGATTGAACCGACAAATCCGCCGGCGATCGGGCCGTAGAAGTCAAAGAGCGAGAAACGGACGCCCTTCGCGCCGACGAGCTGGCTGAACGGAACCTGCATCGCGGCGAGACCGATGAGAGCGAAGGCGGCGAGGAAGATGATTTTTTTGAGATTAAGTTTTTGCATAGAAATTATATTAAAATTTTCAATTTACGAATTTTCAATTTTCAGGAGAAATTCAAAATTTTAAATTTTTTTTGAAAATTATGAAAATTGAGAATTGGTAATTTTAGTTAAATCATATGGGTTCTATTTACTTATTATTTACTTAACACGTACATCATCCCTCCCAAATTCCTCACCTTCCCTTTCATCTCCATAAGTACCAGTGTACTATTTACCGCCGGACTGTCAAGGCCGGAGAGTTTGACGAGCTGGTCAACATGAGCCGGTTCGCGGGAAAGATGCTTGAGGATTTCCGCTTCGGTCGGGGAGTCAGGAATAATTTCGCGATTAGCGATGAATTTTTTTACATCATGCAAATTTAGCGCGTCAAAAATATCTTGCGCCGCAGTTACCGGATGCGCGCCGTTTTTAATTAAAGTGTTTGTCCCCAGCGCTGTCGGCGAAGTAATATTTTGCGGCACGGCGAAAACTTCGCGATTATAATCAAGCGCGCATTGCGCCGTAATCAGCGCGCCCGAGCTTTCCGCGGCTTCAATCACCAGAGTGCCGAGCGACATGCCGGCAATAATTCTGTTGCGGCGGGGAAAAGTAAATTTGGTCGGCAGAGTGCCCGGCGGGTATTCGGAAATGACCGCTCCACCGCTATCAATAATTTTTTCCGCCAGCTGTTTGTGGGCGGCCGGGTAAATGTGCGCGCGATTGATTCCTGTTCCAAGCACGGCGACCGTGATTCCGTTCGCGTTCAGTGCGGCCTGATGCGCGACGCTGTCAATTCCCAAAGCCAGACCGCTGACGATCGTAATCCCTTGTCCGGCCAGGTCGCGCGTCAGCTCTTCGGTTATTTGTTTGCCGTAATGAGTGAATTTGCGCGGACCGACCACGGCCAGCGTGAATTCGTTTGGCTTCAATTCACCGCGGACAAACAAACAAAACGGCGGATCGTAAATTTCTTTCAACAGCGGCGGATAATCAACGTTGTCTTTTAGCAGGCAATGAATTTTTTCCTGCTTCAGAATTTTTTCAATTTTTTCTTCATCAACCGCGTCGCGCCATTTCAGGAATTCATTAATCAAATCGTCTTCCCAGCCGATTTTTTTGTAATCGTCAAATTGTCCTTGCCAGGCGTTATCCAAAGATGCAAAAAGCCCCAGCATTTGCTGGTAGCGTTTGGGGGTGATTTTAGGGAAGTAGGAGAGGAGGATTTCTTTGCGCATTTGAGTATAATGCCAATATACTAATTTATGCTAATGCTGCTAATGGGTTTGGTTTAAAAATCTAATGCAACAAATGATCTCTTTAGATATCCCGTTATGGACAATTGATCTATAGGCAGGCAGTCTAATGCTTACAAAATGTATTTTATATCGTTAAGTCCCGTAAGGGTCGTAGTCAGGTACTTCAATTGTCCAATCGTTTTGAGCCCCAACATGGGCGACAGATAGTAGCCAGGGGCTTTAGCCCCTGGAAAAAGATCAATAATGTCGGATAGTCCCGGAGGGACGACACATCGCTCAAAATAGATATTTTGGAAAGTATTGAATATAACTTGTGCCGTCCCTCTGGGACTTTTGTTTAAATGTGAATCTTTTCCAGGGCATAAATGCCCTGGCTACAATCTGGCGTCCCTATCGGGACTATTTGGTGTCTTTTGTTTTAGATTTTTTATTCTCTCCAATAAAACCTTGGCGCGTTCGGTATTGGCGGTTAAACCGTACTTTTCCAGCGCTTTTTTAAGATCGTTTGGAAGCAACATGTTGTTTTGCCGCAGTTCAAAAAAGAATTTATCGCTAACATCATACGCGGCGGAAGAGGCGGGCGTGATCAGATTCGGATTTTGTTTAAATTGTTCAATAAGAGTTTCTTCCGTTCCGCCGTTTTTTATCTCTTCAGATAAGAATTCCGTCCACTGCTGTTTGGTGAAATGTCCTTTGGGGTTTTTTACTTCCGGCGGCGGGTAATCGGCGTAGCTCATGACGTGGCCCAGAAACTCATTGACAGCATAAATTTCCGCGGTTGGTTGCCCGGATTGTTTTCGCAATTGTTCAAATTGCGTCTCGTAAGTCGGTTCATTCAGGACTTGTTTTAAAATGTCTTCTATTTTGTACTTTGATAAAATTAAGCGCGCGATTTCCGTTTGTTTTTCCAATCCGGCTTTATCAAAATTTTGGTGGTACAATTCGTGATCAAGTTGGCGTAATATTGTATTTGGTTTGTGAGATAGCGACTCCCTAAAAAAAAGTATCCTTCCGTTTTTCGGAGATTCCACCTTTAGTTTTCCTCTTCGGTCGCGGTTGTTTTGGTAAACAAACCCGTCTAATTGTTTGTCTTGGTATTCAATCTCCGGCAGTTGGTTTTTTTCTTTTTCTTTACCACCTGTCGCCGTGTCAATTTTCGGTTCGGCATTGGCTTCGCTAACACCCATTTGTTCCAAAGCGGCCAAACCTAAAATTGCTCCGGTTTTTTTCAAAAAATTTCTTCTAGTGATTTCTTCGCGCATAATTTATTTAATCAAACCCAATACTTCTTTCACAGTTTGTTTTACGGCTCCTTCAATTTTTTTTCTCTCAAACAACCCAAACCTGTTCAAAACAAACTTCGCGGTGTCGGACATTTTTTTTGGATTTTCCGGCGCGACACCGACGCGGACGCGGGTGAAGTTTTGCGTGCCAATGTGGTCAATGATGGATTGCGCGCCATTGTGGCCGGCGGAAGAGCGGTTGGTTTGGATTTTTATTTCACCGAGTTTGATGTCTTTGTCGTCATGAATCACGATTAAATCAGCCGGAGTTAATTTATAAAAATGCGCGATGAGCTGGACGGCTTGACCCGAGTCATTCATGAAAGTCATTGGCTTGGTCAGCACGATTTTATTGCCGCTGATGGTACAGCCGCAGACTTCGGCATTGAATTTTTTGCTCAACTCCCAGTTGGAAATATTATTTTCTTTAAACTCCTCGCGCAATTTATCCAATACCATAAAACCCGCGTTGTGGCGCGTCTTCGCGTATATTTTTCCCGGATTTCCTAACCCGACAACCAGCTTCATAGTTTTTTGTTTTTTGATAGTTTAATTATAACCGGCGTGGCGAAGAAGTCAAACTGCTCGCGGAGTTTATTTTCAATAAAATTAACATAAGAACGGTGCAGAGATGTTCTGGCTTTGATAACCGTGTTCAAAACCGGCGGATTAGAGGCAATCTGGCGGATGGCGATAATCTCCGGCTGGCGTGTGCCTTTGCCGCGCGCGGGCCGATGGGTTTTTATCAGTTGCTTTAAAAATGCTCGTAGGGCATCCTCCGGAACAATGGTGTGCCGGCTGCGCCAAGCATGTGTGATTAGAGGGAAGATATCATGGACGCGATAACCGGTTTTGCCGCTGATAAACATAATCGGCGCGAATTGGAGGTGTGGGAATTCATCGTAGATCATTTTTTTAACATCATTTCGCTGACGGTCGCTATTATCAGGCGATAAGTCCCACTTGTTGATTAAAATAATTACGCTTTTGGCGCGCCTTTCCAAAAATCCGCCCAACTGCTGGTCTTGGGAAGAAATTATTTCTTTGCCATCAATCACGAATAGGCAGATGTCGGATTTTTCCAGCGCTTGGATGCTTTTGCCAATGCCTTTTTGTTCCAGCTCGCCTTCCACCTTGGCTTTGCGGCGGATGCCGGCAGTGTCAATAAAATTAATCAGAACTTGCCCTGAGCCATGAGCTTGTCGAATGACCGAAGGGTCTTCATACGACATCAGCGTATCGTGCGGTTCGCGCGTGGTGTGGGCGATCGGGCTGACAATCACTTTTTCTTGGCCGATCAATTTGTTGAACAGCGAAGATTTTCCCACGTTCGGCTTGCCAACCAAACTTACCTGGATTATTTCTTTTTCCGTGATTTTGGTTTTGAGATTTTTTTTGATTTTTTTAAGAATTTTTAAAATTTCTTCAAGCAGATCCCCGGTGCTTCTGCCGCTGATGGCGGAAACCGTAAATGGTTTGCCTAATCCGAGGCGCATGAATTCTGACAGGCGCAGATTTTTGGCGATTTTTTCGCTGTCGGTTTTGTTGGCAACCAGCATTATCGGTTTGTTCGCGATTCGGCGTATCCGTTTTGCCAGCTCTTTTTCTTGCGGCAAGACGCCGTCTTGCGCGTCAGCCACCATAATAATAATGTCAGCTTCCGCCACAGCCATTTCGCTTTGTTTAATGATATCCGGTTCCAGCTGGATTTTTTCGTCAAAAGTCAGTCCGCCGGTATCAATCAATCGGAAATATTTTCCGCGCCACAAAACCAGCCCTTCATTATTGGTGCGGGTAGTGCCGGGAATACCGGACACAATCGCTTGATTTTTTTCCGTCAGTCGATTAAACAAAGTTGATTTGCCGACATTAACTCGGCCGACGAGGACGACGGTGGGAAGATTGTTAGGCTTGATTGTGGCTGGTGTTGACATACACAGAAATTTTCAATTTTCAATTTTTAATTTTCAATTAATGAGCCGAGTTTTATAATTGAAAATTAGTTCATTGAAAATTGTTTGAAAATTAAAAATTAGAAATTGAAAATTATTCTCTCATATCTTCCCCCAACAGCACCAGTATATCAGCGGTGCTGGTAGCAGTGACGTTGCTTGGCAAGGTTTGTCGAATCGGAATGCGGAGTTCTTTTTGCAATGCTTGCATCACTTCAAACGGCGCGTTGGCGTTGATTTTATAAATTCCGCTGGTTGGCATCGGTTTAATTTCAGTATTGCCGACAGCCGTTATTATAAAATTTTTATCTTCCAATCGTTTGCCCATGCGCGCGGCGAGGCCGGCAATCCAGGTGCCGTTTTGGACCTCTATTTTCGCCGGCGGCAGAGCGATCGCGGATTGTTCCGGAGTGTCATCAATTTTAACCGGAGTCTTGGCAAAAATATTTTCAATCAAATTGTTTATTTCAGAAAAGTTTCCGGTTTTTGGCATAAGAATAAACGAACCGAATTCGGTTGTCGCGCTTTGCAAATTTCCATTAACACTGTCATCCAATACCGTGGTGCTGATGTTTGGCACTTTTAATTCACGCATTAACTTGAAAAAAGACATCAAATCGGAAAATTCTAAATTGGTGGCGATATTGTCGGATAAAGTCTTGCGGATGTTGTTGATTTTAATCGGATTCACCAGCGTGGAAAACGCCAAGGCTTTTTCTTTCAGCGCGAAAATCGCTTTTTGCTGGCGCCGGGCGCGGGCGAAATCCGAGCCTTCGCCATTATTGCCGTGGCGGGAGCGGACGAATTTCAGCGCGGTAGCGCCATTCATAGTTTGCGTTCCGGTTTTAAAACTGACTGTTTCGTATCCTCCGTTTTTTGTCGGGTACATTTCATCAGTAAATGATTTTTCCACGTTAATGGTTATTCCACCCAATTCATCAATAATTTCCGCGAATGCCTTAAAATCAACGCGGGCGTAATAATGAATTTTCAAATCAAAAGTTTCTTCAATAATTTTCACGGCAAATGCTCCGCCGGTTCCGCTCCCTTTGGCTTCGCCATAAGCGCCGGCATAATTTATTTTATTCAGGCCTTGCCCGGGGATTTCCACACCCAGGTCGCGGGGGATGGAAATAGTGGCGATTTCTCCGGTTGAAGGCTTCAAACTGGCGATCATTATCGTATCAGTTAAAAACGGACCGTCATGGCCGATGCCGCCGATTCCAAGCAGTAGAATATTTATTCTATCATCCGAATATCCTTTCAGCTGGTATTCGCGCGAAAAAACCATTTGCGTGATTTTGCTGATAAATCCTTCCGGTTTTTTTGGTTCCAGTGTTATCGGGTCATACGCCAAAGGATCATCGGGCGCGTTTTCTTTTGCCATCAGTTTAATCACGCCGCCAATAATAATTAACAGCGCGATTACAATCAAAAAAATCGGCCATTTGCGCGATTTTTGCGGCGGCAATTCCGGCGGAATTTCTATCGGATTGTTGGTATATAAAAAATTTATCCGTCTGGTTTCCATATCTGGCCATAGTATAGCGGTTTTTGGAGGATTTGACAAGGCCAGATCATTGATTTTTTGATTATCATGTGATATTATGGTTTCAGCTATGGTCGCATGGCTCAGCTGGTTAGAGCGTCGCATTCACATTGCGAAGGTCCCTGGTTCGAATCCAGGTGCGACCACCATGTGTTTTTATGAAAAAACAATCAAAAAACAAAGTCATTGCCATTTTTGAAGGACAACAAATCCGCCGTCATTGGGACGAAGAAAAAGAGTTTTGGTATTTTTCCGTTTCCGACATCATTGCTGTTTTAACAAAAAGTGTTGATCCTGCGGCCTATTGGCGGAAACTTAAAGAAAGATTATTAAAAGAAGGGGGAGGAGAAACCGTGACAAAATGTCACGCTTTGAAAATGATTGCGCCGGATGGTAAAATGCGTCTTACCGATGCCGCAGATACTGAAGTAATGCTTCGTCTCATTCAATCAATTCCCTCGCCCAACGCCGAGCCATTCAAGCTCTGGTTGGCTCGTGTCGGTTATGAACGACTTGAAGAAACAGCTGATCCGGAACTGGCTATCAATCTAAAAAATTGATATAGTTTACGTAGTTGCAAGACTTGGCAAAGGGTCTGTGGAAGTTTTACAATGTTTTTTGTATCTGGTACAATATAACTACGGAATTAATTTAATATGCCGCAAAAAATCACCGAAGAAACATTACTTGGCGATGTTATCCACGAGTGGACAATTTTAGAATATGAAAAGCATGCCCGCGGGATGTTGTGGTATGTTTTGGCAGCGGTCTTGGGGTTGGCATTGGTTTTGTATGGAGTTTTTACAGGCAACTTTTTGTTTTCTTTAATCGTTATCTTGGCGGCGATTATTTTATTTTTGCAATCGCATCAAGAACCGCGTCAGATTCCGTTTCAGATAACCGATTTGGGCGTAATTGTCGGCACCCGTTTTTATCCCTACGCAGAATTTGAGAATTTTTATATTGTTTACAACCCGCCGGAAGTCAAAACATTATTTTTGGACACTAAAAATACGCTTCAACCAATACTGCGTATTCCGCTTTTAGACATGAATCCGATTGAGGTTAAGCACAGCCTGCGCGAGTATCTGTCGGAGGATATTGAAAAAGAGGAACCGTTGACGGATCGGGCGGCGAGAAATTGGAAAATACATTGACACGATTCAGGATCCACGTAACATGGATCATGGAACACGCGACGAGCGACGACGGATGATTGTTCCAAGCAAGAGTTGGGGTTGTGTTGACAAGACGGGGTTTTGTGATAAAATACGGCAAGCAAACGCACCCGTCGTTCAACGGATAGGACACAAGATTGCGGATCTTGTAATCGAAGTTCGATTCTTCGCGGGTGCACAGGGCTTCATTTCATTACGCCCTGCAAGCTATTTTAATTTCAAAAATATGGCAGAACTCTTAAGAGCAATAAAATATTCCAACGAAGGCGATGAAGGCGTGTTATCTCCGGAAGAAAGCAGAAAAAGACAGGAAGGTCAGATGCGTCTTCAAGGCGAGAAGACAGGGTGGCGACAAACACACGAGGTTTTATTTGATGGCGAGATTTTTGCCGGCGTACCGATGATAGACATGCCTAAAGACCCAGCTTTGGAAAGACATTATTTATTAGGTTTTTGGGGAGGCGCGGCCGAACAAATAAAAGATCACGTGACACTCACTCGCGGTTTATCAGAAGAACAGAGAGAGGGTTGGAAAAATGTGGCGCAGATGATTGACGGCCGGATGCGGGAAGCGTTATCGGCTATGGAAAAAGGCGACACCGCCAAAATAGACATGGGCGATGTTCAGGATAAAATAAATGAATTATCCAAAGCTGCGCAGGAGGAAGATACTGTGAGATTGGCTGCGTGATTTGATTTAATGATTAAAAAACCGTTTCGTATTTTTACGGAGCGGTTTTTTTGTTAGTCAGGTTTTTGGTATAATGGAAGTTGGGACCCCGCCCCTCTCCTACAAGGAGAGGGGAATTATACTAACTTATGGATTTATCTACACCGGTGTCAAATTTAAACCGTGTTGGCAAGACGTTGGAGAAAAAACTGCGCCAGCTTGGTATTGAAACAGCCAAAGATTTGTTGTTTTATTTTCCTTTCCGATATGAAGATTATAGTCAAGTCGTTCCGATTAAAGATTTGCGCGAGGGAATGCAGGTGAGCGTGCGCGGCAAGGTTGAATTGATAGCGAGCAAGCGCAGTCCGCGCAAGCGGACGATTATCACCGAGGCGGTGGTGGCTGATGACACCGGTCAGTTGCGCGTGGTGTGGTTTGGCCAGCCGTTTATCGCGAAGATTTTGAAGGCGGGGGATAGGGTTTATCTTTCCGGCAAAGTTACCGGTGATTTTTTTGGGGCGCAGATGGTGGGGCCGGCGTACGAACGCGAGAGACCTCACCCTGCCCCTCTCACTTCGGCGAGCTCAGTGCAGGCTCTACGAGGAGAGGGGACGCGCACTACTCACACTGCCAGAATTGTGCCGATGTATTCGTTAACGAGCGGGATTACGAATAAGCAGTTGCGGTTTTTGTTGAGTCAGGTGATTAATCTCGCGAACCAGATTAAAGAGTGGTTGCCGGAAAATTTGCGCGACCGCGCGGATGTTATGAGTTTGGTTGAAGCGATTAAAGCGATTCATTTTCCGGAATCGCAGGACGAATTGAAACACGCGGAACGCCGGTTGAAATTTGATGAGCTTTTTATTTTGCAGTTGCGCGGCGAGATGATAAGGCAGGAAATCAAAAAAGCAGTCGCGCCGAAAATTGAATTCAAAGAAAAAGAAACGAAAAAATTTGTTGATTCTTTACCGTTTAAATTAACTAAAAAACAAAAAATCGCGGCCTGGGAAATTTTGCGCGATTTGGAAAAAGACGAGCCAATGAATCGTTTGCTTGAAGGCGACGTTGGTTCCGGCAAAACAGTTGTCGCGGCCATGGCGATGTATAACGCGGCGTTGAATGGGTTTCAGACCGCGCTGATGTGTCCGACCGAGATATTGGCTAAACAGCACTTTGAGACTTTGTTGGAGGCGCTGGGAGATAAAGTTAGTTTGGGATTGTTTACCGGAAGCCAGCGAATGATAAGGGAGATAAATGGAGATAGGGAGATAAATAGTAAAAGTAAATTGCGGAATAAAATAAAAGATGGGGAAGTTGGCGTTATTGTCGGGACGCAGGCGTTGCTGTCTGAAGATGTGCAATTTAAAAATCTTGGTTTGGTTATCGTGGATGAACAGCATAGGTTTGGAGTGGAGCAGAGAAAGGTGTTGAGAGGGAAAACGCGGGTTGGCGAGCGAGACCTCTCTCTCGGCGAGACCACCTCACCCCCCGCCCCTCTCCTTGGCAAGGAGAGGGGGATAACCACGCCGCACTTTTTAAGCATGACGGCGACACCGATTCCGCGGTCGTTCGCGTTGACGGTGTTTGGCGATTTGGATTTGTCAATCATTGACGAGATGCCGCCAGGGCGTAAGCCGGTTAAAACGCGATTGGTTGAACCGCGCAATCGGGATAAAGCGTATCAGTTTATTAGAGAACAAGTGAAGCAAGGACGACAAGTGTTTGTAGTTTGTCCGTTGATTCAGACTGACCAAAATACTAAGATACAAGATACAAATAAATTTCAAATTTCAAATTTCAAATTTCAAAATGACGAGAGAAAAACGGTGATGGTAGAATACGAAAAGTTATCTAAGACGATTTTTCCGGATTTGAAAATTGGTTTTTTGCATGGGAAATTAAAATCAACTGAAAAACAAGAAACAATGGAGCAGTTTAGCAATGGATCCACAGTAGTAGATGCTTTCAGCATCACTACTGGGCAAGCAATCAATATCTTGGTTTCAACTTCAGTAATTGAGGTTGGCGTGAATGTGCCTAATGCCAGCGTGATGATGATTGAGGGCGCGGAAAGATTTGGTTTGGCGCAATTGCATCAATTCCGCGGCCGGGTTTGCCGGAGCACGCATCAATCATATTGTTTTTTATTCACGGATAGCGATTCTCCGAAAGTCGCGGAGCGTTTGAAATTTTTTGAACAAAACACCAGCGGTTTCAAAGTCGCGGAATATGATTTGGAAAACCGCGGCCCCGGCGAAGTCTATGGCACGGCGCAAAGCGGAATGGAAAATTTTCGGTTGGCTACCATGAAAGACGGACAGCTTATAAAACTGGCGCGCGATTTAGCGCGGGGGATGGATTTTGGAAAATATCCGGCGCTGAAAGAGAAAGTAGAGGAGTGGGGAGAGAGAGTGCATTTAGAATAATTTTTAATTTGTAATTTGTAATTTTTAAACAATGACCAATTTTCCAATTTTCAATTAGTGATAATGCCGCCATTTGGTAATTGAAAATTAATTCATTAAAAATTGTTTACAAATTAAAAATTAAAAATTTACACCGTCGCTCCCTTGACAGTCAACCGTTTTTAGTATACAATCACTTCCATCATACCAGTGAAAAAAGTCCGGCAGGCGCCGGATCTTCGCCAAGTTGGCGGAAGCTGGTTACAGTACTAGAGAAAAGGAGAGAATCTTGAATCCGTGCACAAGGAAGAGGGTTACGGTTAGTGGCAAGGGGGTGCTCTATGTCGATCGCACTGAGAGCGGTGCGGTGGTCATAAAGGACCCAAAGCGAGGTAGCAAACTGCCAAGAGTGGCGTGCTACGCGCGTCCCAACGATCGCAAGCCGGCGGTCATGGTCAGGTTCGACGCCATCGTGGGGGCGATAATCTAATGGGAACAACTCACAGGTTCTCGGTTCCCCAGCGGCTTCTTGACGGGCGGATTGCCCACGGAATGACCATTTCAGGCGGGAGGGTGGTGGTGGAGGTTAGCTCCAGCACTGACACTTTCTACATTCCGCTCCCAGGAGTTCAACCTGCGGCGGACAGCGCGCAACGCGTGCTGTTCTCCGAGGTCGCGACACGCCTCCGCAACCCCCAGTAATCCTCATCATTCTCCTCTTTCTTCACTCGCGGCGCTCCGATGTACATCGGAGCGCCGCGATCCCCATTCTTTATTATTTATGACAGCGTATGGCTGTTTTTTTGTTGCGCTATTTTTTAGATTGAAGTATAATATAGACAGATAAAAAATTAATGTTTAATTAAAATTTTATGTTAGGAAAAAACATAGCAAAAGTATTTTTTTTATTAATCATCGCGATTGGATTTTTTTTGGCGCAGTCAAGCTACGCGGCCGGGTGGGTGGCGCAGAGTTCTGGTGTTACAGTGATTCTGCGTGATATTAATATGATTGATCAAAATATTGGCTTCGCGGTTGGTGATGGCGGAACGATTTTAAAAACCATTAATGGCGGAAAAAATTGGAGTACTGTTTACACCAGCGCGGGCAACAATTTTTACGGTATTGATATGTACAACAGTTCAATCGGCTGGGTGGTTGGCATGAGCGGCAAAATTTTTAAAACGTCAAATGGTGGAGAAGATTGGACAGAGCAAGTTTCCGGCACTTCTTTTTCCTTGCAGGATGTTAATGTTTATAATGGCCTAGAAGTAGTGGCGGTTGGCACTGCTGGTGTGGTTTTAAGAACGACCAATGGCGTTACATGGACAGTGTTGCAGTCGGATTTGGCCGCTGTTCTATACGGGGTTGAATTTAGCGCTTGTGGATTATCAACAAGATGTATCTGGGCTGTTGGCACAAATGGCACAATTGTTTACACCAGTTATGCCAATGCCAGCGATACACCGGACTGGACAACGAAAAATTCCGGTACGACCGCGACGCTTTTTGATATTAGCCGGATATCTTCCACAAGCAATTTAAGAGTATCCGGTAACAGCGTAATATTGCTTTCGGATAACTACGGCACCAATTGGTCGGCGATTCAAGATGGCGCTATGACACAGAGTTTTTTAGGAGTAGGTATTTTTAGCGGCGGCATTTATACTAGTGGCGGCATTTATACCATTGGTTCTTCCGGACTTATTTATCGCGGGACGCAAAGTGGAGGCGGTTGGACTTGGGTGGCAGAAACTTCCAACACCTCTCAAACACTTTATGGCGTGGCAGTTAAATATAGTCCGGTTCTAACCGCATGGGCAGTTGGCGGTTCAGGCACAATCGTCCGTTATGACGAAACCGCGCCAACAGCGCCTATCAATTTAATCAAGACTTCCCCTGATAATGATAATTACCCAACCCTTACTTGGGGTATATCCAGCGATGATGTTAGCGGAACGATTGGTACTGGCATAGCTAAGTATGAGTTTCAATTAGACAGTTGGCCTATTACTAATGCCGGTTTTTCTTACACTGTCACATTTTTACCTGATAATAGCGCTGATGGTTCGCACACTTTCAAAGTGCGGGCTGTTGATGCCGCGGGTAATGTCGGACCTTTTAGCACATTAACCTATACCATTGACGCCACCCCCCCAACAGTCAGCGCGATTTCACCGGCTACAGCAGTCGTAAATAGCGCGCAATCGTTTACCGCGTCTTATTCAGATAGCGTCGGTGTTACCAGTTGCGGGTTGTTTGTAGATGACATCCCCCAAGGCGCCATGTCTTTGGCCGGCGTCGCTTCAGGTACTGCCACCAAATCATATACTTTTTCTTCAGTCGGTTCTTACGCGGTTAAAGCCAACTGTACTGATGGCACCAATACTACGTGGGGCGCGGCCATTACTGTTGTTGTGAGCGCCGCGGCCGTTTCTGACACAACTCCGCCTGTAGTTAGCGCGATTTCACCGGCTACCGCCACCGCTAACAGCGCGCAATCTTTTACAAATTCATATTCTGATAATGTTGGCGTTACGAGCTGTGAATTATATGTGAATGATATTTCTCAAGGCAATATGTCTTTGGCAGGAACGACTTCCGGCACCGCGACAAAATCATATACTTTTTCTTCCGCCGGTTCTTACGCGGTGAAAGCAAAATGCAGTGATGGCACGAACACTACTTGGGGCGCGGCCACTACCGTAACTGTAACTGTCGCTACTGGGCCGGATACTACCCCGCCAACCGGTTCAATCACGATTAACAGCGGCGCGTCTTATACCAACAGCAATTCGGCGACATTAATTTTAACTTGCAGTGATAATGTCGGTTGTACACGCATGACAGTCGCGGTTGATGGGACAGTTGACACAGAATCATTGGAAGGCTACGCGGCGAGCAAGACAGTTACTTTGTCCGGCGGCGATGGCGCGAAGACAGTGGCGGTAAAATTCAAAGACAGCGCCGCGAATACTAGCGCGCAATATATTGATACGATTATTTTGGACACGACAGCGCAAGATACATCAATCATGGTCAAACCATCCTCAAACAGTGTCGGTATGGGAGATTTTACTTTTGGCTATACAGGATCATCAATCACACCGGTAACTTTTGAATGTAAATTGGATACAGGCGTATTTTCTTCATGCGACAGTCCGAAGAGCTACAGCAATTTGTCAGTCGGCAATCATACTTTTCAAGTGCGCGCGGTAGATGCCGCGGGCAATGTTGACGCTACCGCTGATTCTTACACATGGATAATCACTAGCGCGACGCCGGCTGACACTACTCCGCCATCAGTTGGCGCAATCACTCCGGTTACCGCGCAGGCTACTGTTTCTCAATCCTTCACCGCGTCTTATTCTGACGCTGTCGGCGTGGTTTCTTGCGATCTGTATGTTGACAGTTCAAATCAAGGCGCGATGACTTTATCAGGAACAAAGACCGGCACTGCCAGCCGCGAATATACATTTGTTAATACCGCCAGCCACAGTTTACAGGCGCGTTGTTCGGATGACGCGGGTAATGTCGGGTTGGGATCTTTGGCTACAGTTTCAGTGAGCGCCGCGCCGGTGAATGTGGTTGATACAGCGGCCCCAACCACTCCGAGCGGAATGAAAAAAGTTAGTGATGATTCTGACAAAACGCCGACATTTACTTGGAATTCTTCCAATGACAACAATGGTGTTACTTCTTATGTGGTTCAAGTGGATAACGGATCTTTGGTAGATATCGGCGGCGCGCAGACATATACTGTCGCCAGTTTGTTTGACGGTTCGCATACGGTGAAAGTTTTTGCTAAAGACGCGGCAGGTAATTCCAGCCCGGTGTCATCTTTCACTTTTACCGTAAACACCTCAACACCGGTTCCAACACCAGTATCATGTTCGTTGACTATCAATGGCGCTTATAAATTGAGCGGCTCGCCGGCGGTCTATTACATCACTGACGAATGCGCCAAGCGGCCGTTCAACAAATCAAATGTTTTTTTTACTTATTTCAGTTCGTGGTCTGACGTGGTCGCGACAACGAAAACAAAATTAGATAAAATTCCTTTGGATACTTTGGGATTTATGCCATGGGGGCCGAAATATGATCCGAAATACGGCGCGCTGGTAAAAATCGTGAGCGATCCGAAAGTTTATCTGCTTCTCGGCGGGGAGAAATATTGGATAACCGCGGAAGAGATTTTTACCGGACTTAAGTATTCGTGGAATTGGGTTGAAGACATTGATAAGAAACTGTTGGATAAATACATCACCGGTTCAGAAATAAATTATACCGATCATCATCCAAATTATACTTTGATTAAGTACGCCGCTTCAACAAAAATTTATCGTCTGGAACCGGATCCGGCTGATTCCAGCAAACAAGTGAAAAGACACATCAAGAACGAAGCGGTGTTCAACGCTCTGAATTTCCGCTGGGATAGGATTGTGACGATTTCCAAGTCGGAGGCGTATAAGGATGGAGAGGAGCTTGGGGAGGAGGATGTTTGATCTGATAATTCGTGTAGGCCGCCATTCTTCAGCGCCACTTGCTTTTTATTTTGTTCTATGATAGAATTTTCGTATATTAGCAAAAAATATGGCTAATGGAAATTTGGTTGTTTGTCAAAAAACAAAAGAGGCAATAGTAAAAATACCATTGTCTGCGTTTCGTTATCTCTCTCGGTATTCCCGTGGAAAAAAGATCGTTGTTGAGATTTCAACCGATGATTTGAAACGGGTTAATGCCGCCAAAACGATTGATGAGATTATTAACGAAGCGCGGCTTGATTACGCTCTTGGCGATTATTCCACTCATAAAACTCCAAAGAGCTTAATCGCCGCTTTGCGCGCGTGATTGATTATGAATATAAACTTCTCGCCGCGTTTCAAGCGCGCGTATAAGAAGCTTCCTCCGCGCATTCAAGATGATTTTGATAAGCAAATGAAAGTGTTCATGCGTAACCCAAATCATCCTTCGCTTAAAACACACAAACTCAAAGGACGTCTCCAAGAGTGTTTCGTGTTTCGGCTACAGAACGGGTACCGGGTTCTTTTTGATTTTATTGCTTCTGATTCGGTTGATCTTCTTGACGCGGGTTCGCATGATATTTACAAAAAACGATAGGGGCTCGTAGCTTAGTTGGTTACCCCAGCACCAGACCCTTCGGGTCGGTGCGGGGCAGGGAGCGCGATGGGTCTGTAGCTCAGTTTGGTTAGAGCGCTTCGTTGACATCGAAGAGGCCAGCCGTTCAAGTCGGCTCAGACCCACAAGGGGGCGATTAGCTCAATTGGTTACCCCAGCACCAGACCCTTCGGGTCGGTGCGGGGCAGGGAGCGCAAGTTTTTATTTTAGAAAAATAAGCGCGTGTAGCTCAGTTGGTTAGAGCGCGTCACTGATAATGACGAGGTCCCTGGTTCAAATCCAGGCATGCGCACCAAACGTTAGTTTTAATCATCTTATATAGAGGTCAAGGCGAAGTCGGGCGCGGTAATGACGAGGCCTGCCCGACATGCTTTGACAGCAAGTCAATGCAGGCGGGTCGATGGTTCGACTCCATTATCGCCCACTTATGTATCTTTATAAAAATCCCAAGTATTACGAAATCGCTTTCAGTTTTAGGAATATATCAAACGAGGTTGATTTTTTTGAAAAAGCAATAAAGAAATTTTCTAAAGTCAAAGTTAGAAAAATTTTTGAATTAGCTTCCGGAAACAGTCCTTACTTGGAAGAATGGCATAAACGCGGCTATAAATATTATGGATTGGATTTGAACAGAGAGATGTTGAACTTTGTAGAAGCGCGCGCCAAAGAAAAAGAAATTAAAACAAGACTCTTTCGAGCGAACATGAATAAATTTTCTCTTGGAAAGACGAAAGTGGATTTGATTTATGTTTTGCTTGGTTCGCTTTACGTAAAATCAAATGATGATTTTTTTAATCATCTTGATAGTGTCGCTAAAGTTTTGAAGTCTGGCGGTCTCTATGTTCTTGATGGCGTGGTTTGGTTTAATATTCTTAGTGATAATAAACAAAGGTGGACTATTTCAAAACAAGGAATAAAAATAAAAACAACATTTCGCGCTAAGGTAGTTGATCCAACAACTCAAATTTTTCGAGAAGACGTAATTTTGGATATTTTGGATCATGAGGAAAAGAAACAACTTAGAAGCAATGACATCCGTAAGTTTTTTTTCCCTCAAGAATTTTTGGCTCTGATAAAATGCCATAATAAATTTAAGTTTCTCGGTTGGTTTGATAATTTTGACATAAATAAACCGGCAACACCCAAAGGCAGGCAGATTGTGGTTTTGAGGAAAAAGTAATCGGATGAAAAATGGAATCTCTGGCGAGACTCCATTTTTGTTTAGGATTATATGTTCTGTAACACACCCTTTACTTTTTAACACGGACATGCTAAAAGAACTATAGGTATCTTGTTCTTTAACAATAAAAAACGGAGGTAGAATTTTGACTACTAGAAAATTCCAGCGTATCAAAGAGGACTTCGCCTGCGAACGGTGCGGTTTCTTTGTACGCGGAAGCGGCTACACTAATCACTGTCCGCAGTGTCTGTGGAGCAAGCATGTTGACGTGAACCCCGGCGACCGCCAGGCAACATGTCAAGGACTCATGGAGCCCGTGGGCGTTGAGATCAAGGGCGGAGAATACACCATTCTCCATCGCTGTGTCTCGTGTGGTTTTGAGAAGCGAAACAAGATGGCGAAGAACGACAACTTCGACGTCATTTTGCAGCTTTCGAGCCACCCAATCAACCGGTAGAAATACCAGAAAGGAGTAAGTCCAATGGAAGCGAAGTCTAGTTCCAGCACACCGTTGCCGCTGGTTCAGCCTGACTGGTCGCCGGTCGCAACGGTGCGATGCGATTACCAGTCGGCTGGACGACGCGAAGATGGCAAGTACGTCGAGCACGATACGATTCCTCATCTTTGTCACATCGAGATGACGTACGCGTGCAACGAGAAGTGCATCTTCTGCTACAACCCCGAACGGGTGAAACTCGGCGATCTCTCCACGATTGACCGGCTTGTCCGTTCGGTCGCGGAGAGCCAGATTCCCCACGTGTACCTGATCGGCGGCGAGCCGAGCTTGTTGCCCGTGGAAAAGCTCAACGAGTACATCGAATTGCTTTCCGAGCATTCGTCGGTGACCATCGTGACGAACGGTCTACGGCGACTCAAGGGCATCTCGAACAAGCTCGCCTGTTTCGGGGTTCCGATTCACGGCGCAAACGCCGAAACTCACGAATTCCTGAATCAGTCCAACGGAAGTTTTCAAAAAACCCTTGCGACTATCAGGCACTACTTGATCGAAGGCCACGACGTGCGGTGCATTCCGGTTCTCACCGGATACAACTACGACCAGATGTACAACATTATCGGCATCGCGGCGAGCCTCGGCATGGAGTCAATCTACGTCGATCGCTACGAAGACGGTGGCATCGGAGCGGTCAACTCTCGCGGCTACCGTCTGAAGCCGACTCGTGAGCAGTTCCACATCGCCGTGGGACAAATCATCCAGGCCAAGCATGACTTCACGGTCCTCGGATGGCGTGTCGGGTTCGGTACCGCCATTCCGTACTGCTTGGACGAGCGGATGATCATCGAGGGCATTACCTCGAACTGCGGGGTTGGCACGTATTTCTGCGCAATCAACCCCAAGGGTGAATTCCGGATGTGCAATCAGTCGCAACTCGTTTTCGGCACTTTGCCGAACGAGCCGATTGAGGCGATCTGGAACAAACCTACTCTCGACATCTTCCGCGATCTTTCGTGGGTCAGCGAACCGTGCAAGTCATGCGAACTGTTGCTCGACTGCACGGGCGGCTGCAAGGTTGATTCGAACTGTTCCAACAAGTTCTGTATCGACTACGCGGTCCGCGGGCTTTCCAAACCCGTCGCCGAACTGGTGGCGAAGGTACAGCATCGTAAGCCCACCGAAATGAACCCGGCTAGCTACCGGATTTTCCGGCCGAACCGGTATATGAGGATCACCACGCGGTACCCGGAGAAGTTTCTGGTTACTCGTTACCAGACGGTGAAGCTCGACGAGACAGCGCTTGAGATGGCGCAAGCCATTCAGAGTGAAGCCGTCATCAACGAGCAGGCGCTTGTTGCGAGATTCATCGAGCGGATCGAGGAGCACGAGACGCGTCTCTTCGTCAGCAAGATGCTTCAGGTGAACGCGCTTGATCTCATCGGGGAGGTGCACCATGCCGCTCCGTGAGATTGAAACTCTGCCGCAACTCTACGACGCGTTCGATGAACTCTATCGAGGCATTGAGCAAGACTGCCGTGACTGTCAGGACCCCGACTGCATGGGCTACGTCTGGTTGCTCAAGAAGGAAGCGGAACGGCTGTATGAACGCGGCGTCCCGTTAGTGCAAGTCAACAACGGACCGACATTCATCCATTCGTTTCCCGCAACTGCTCAAGGGCAGCCGGATATGTCGGTTCGGTATCCGCCGTGCAGTCAGTTGTGCACCGACAGTCGCAGGTGTAGCATCTATCAAAATCGACCACTTGCCTGCCACATCTATCCAATTGGACTGGAAACAAAGTTAGGTGGTATAATAGTGTGGGCGTTACATCGAGACTGTCTGCACATTCGGAGAATTGAAGAGCGCGGCTCGCTTACAGACTTTGAGCATCGGGCTCGGAACATCATCAACAACCTTTCGTCTCAGTTGTTGGAGGAAATTGTGGAAACCTACCGCGAGGTAGACGCGATTTCTTCTTTTCCTGACGGCGAAAACAACTTTAGTATCTTGCAGCAGGTCGGGTAGTCCAAGTAGGGCAATCATACCAGCTGCTCAATTAGGAGGTGCGTCATGTCCAAGTGCAAGAGCGTCATGGACGGCCAGAAGATCACCAAGATCGCAGTCAAGGCCAAAGGACAGGAGTGTCCGCCGAAGGATGCGCCGAAGCCGAAAGGTTTGGGCAAGTCCAAGTAGGACGTACGCGAACGGCTGTTCTGGGGCGATACTCAACGAGTGTCGCCCCTCCCCATTACTAAAATTTTAAATAATCGTTTCCAAACGGTTTTTTATTTGCTTTTTTCCAGTTTTTGTTATATACTGTAACCAGTGGATAACTTCTTTTGTCAGCATTAGGAGGAAAATTTTATGTTAGAAAAAGAACCGTTGGATTTAGACAAAAAAGTCGTGGGCGAGCGAGAGAGAAGTTTTTTGGCTTCGGCCGGTTTGTTTTTTTTGGAATTGATTAAAATTGTGATTTTAGCCGGCGTAACAATCGGCTTGGTGCGGTATTTTTTGTTTAAACCGTTTTATGTGCGCGGGCAATCCATGGAGCCGAATTTTTATGAAAAAGATTATTTAATTATTGATGAGTTAAGTTATCGTTTGCGCGAACCAGAAAGAGGCGAAGTAGTTGTTTTTAAAGCTCCAAACGGAGGCAAAGATTATTATTTAAAAAGAATTGTTGGCTTGCCCGGCGAGCGAGTGAAAATAAGCGACGATAAAATTATTATTTATAATGATGAATTTCCGCAGGGGACAGTATTGCCGGAAACATATTTGGAAAAAACCACCTATGGCAATGTTGACCAAACACTGGGAACGGATGAGTATTTTGTTTTAGGCGATAATCGCGGAGCAAGTTATGATTCAAGGCGTTTTGGTCCGATTAGCAAAGACGAAATAGTCGGTAGAGCGTGGTTGCGCGGGTGGCCGTTTACCAGAGCGGCCGCATTTAGCGCTCCGCGGTATGAGCTCTAAAATTAATGTTGTTTATTTATGCTAAAAAAACACATGAAAAAAATTAAAAAGACAGCAAAAAGCATTACGAAAAAACGAGCGGAAGTGTCGGTCAAAAAAATTATTCAAGAAGAAAAGAGGCCGATTCCAGCCGCGCTTTCAGAGGAAGAAGAGCAGTTGATAGTAAAAGGGCCAAAAGGAAAATTGCCTTCGCTTTTGCGTGGCATGAAAGATGTTTTGCCAAAGGATTGGCCGCATTGGAAAAAGATTTATCATACCGCGGAAGGCATTGCCGAAGCATATGGATTCGGTTATTTGGAAACTCCGGTTTTAGAGGAAGCTTCTTTGTTTATCCGTTCCATCGGACGCGGGACAGATATAATTGACAAAGAAATGTATGTGTTTGAAGATCGCGACGGCACGCGAGTCGGAATGCGGCCGGAATTTACTGCCGGCGCGGTTCGCGCGTATATCAGTCACGGCATGCACACTTTGCCACAACCGGTAAAACTATGGTCATTCGGCCAGTTGTTTAGGCATGATCGTCCGCAAGCCGGGCGTTACCGCCAACTGCACCAATTTAACTGCGAAAGTTTCGGGGCGCATGATCCCGCGGTTGACGCGGAATTGATTGTCGTGGCTTACAATTTTTTGCGCGATTTGGGGATAGAAACTACCGTGCAAATGAACAGCATCGGCACGCCGGAAGATCGGCAGAATTATTTGGTGGAGTTGACCGGTTATTTGCGGATAAAGCGCAGTTATTTATGCGAAGATTGCAAAAAGAGAATCACTCGCAATCCGTTGCGGGCATTGGACTGCAAGAATGAATCATGCCGTCCGACTTTGGAAGAAGCTCCGCAGATTGTTGATTGGTTGTCCGAGGCGTCAAAAAATTATTTTATGAAAGTGCTGGAATTTTTAGATGAGTTGGAAGCGCCATACACTTTAAAACCGACGTTGGTGCGCGGTCTGGATTATTACACGGAAACCGTGTTTGAAATTTATGAGGATAGTGTGGTAGAAGGACAGCAGAGCGCATTGTGCGGCGGCGGACGCTACGACTTGTTAGTTGGCGAGCTTGGCGGCCCGCCGACACCAGCCTGCGGTTTTGCGTTAGGTGTTGAGAGAGTAATGACAATTTTGCGCCGCAAGGCCGAGGAAAATAAAGATAAAGTTGAAAAACCGGTTGGCGGGGTATTTTTTGCCCACTTGGGAGAACAGGCGCGCAGGCGGACATTGAAGATGATTGAAGATTTGCGTCGCGACGGAGTTGTTCTGCATCACAGTCTTGGCAAAACAGCGCTTAAGGCGCAGTTGGAATTAGCAGATAAGTTCGGTGTTGCTTACACTTTGATTTTGGGGCAAAAGGAAGTTCAGGATGGCACGATTATTATCCGCGATATGGAATCCGGGATTCAGGAGATTGTTGACCAAAAGAAGTTGAAGAGCGAACTTGAGAAAAAAACGAGAGTTTAAAAGTCCATAAAGTCATAAAGTCCATAAAGCTGAGACAAACTTTAAGGACTTTAAAGACTTTTTGACTTTAAGACTTGGGTTATTTGACAAATGAAGGTTTTTACAGTAAAATAACATTAATTAAATAATCTTGTCTGGCGTGAGATCGCCGGGCGTTAATTCACCAGAGGAGGTGAAAAAATTGTGTCGGAGATAAAACGAAGAAAAGGCGAATCATTTGAGGCGTTTATGCGGCGCGTAAAGCGGCGTTGGCTCTCATCGGGCAAGTTGATTCAGGCGAGGAAAATTCAGTTTTTTGAGGAGAAAAAGAGCAAGAACGAAAACCGTAAAAACACCATCAATCGCTTAAAAATGCGATCCAAAATGGAATATCTGCGCAAAGTCGGCAAGCTGCCTCCGGAAGAAGAAGCGTTTGGCGCTCATCGGCAGTCTGGTAATCGGAAATAAAATATGGCCATGCGTGACGATATTTTAGCGGCGCAAAAGACCGCGCTGAAAGACGGCAACTCTGAAGAGTTGTCTGTCTTGCGTTTTCTTTGGTCCGCTGTCCGCAACGAGGAGATTGATAAAAAGAAAGATTTGAACGACGCGGAAATTCAGCAAATCGTCGCGCGGCAAATTAAACAATTAAAAGACGTTTTGCAGGATTTTACCGCGTCTAATCGGCAAGATTTGGTTGATAAAAATAAAATGGAGATTGATTTGTTGGAAAAATATTTACCGGCCCAGATGTCTGATGATGAATTGCAAAAGATTGTTGAACAAACAATTGGCGGAATGGGCGCGGTTACGGCCGGCGATACCGGAAAGATAATCGGGGCGGTGATGAAACAGGTTGCGGGGCGAGCCGATGGTGGGAGGGTGAGGGAGATGGTGACTGGAAGATTGAGATAGCGGAGATAAATTGAGATAGGGAGATGGCAGATGAATTTTTAATTTCTAATTTTTAATTTTAAAATGCCGATTTCATCGAGCATCCTCGACAAAGTCGGGACAATTTTCAATGATTTAATTTTCAAGGAGTGAATTGATAGGCAATTAAAAAATTGTAAAATTAAAAATTGTTTGAAAATTTTAAATTGAAAATTGGAAATTCACCCTAATCCTCGGTTCCATGCTTCCAAGGATTTTACACAATTTACGCGCTGGGAAGTCCGCCAAAGTTCTATTGGTTTTATTTTTGGCGGCTTTTTTGTTTGCCGGCGCCGCGGTTTACGCGCAGGGCGAGTTGAATTTCGGCCTTCAGCCGGTTGAACAAAATATCGGTCTGGCTTCAACCGACATCAGAATCATAATCGCGCGGATTATTCGCGCGGTTTTGGGTTTGCTCGGGGTGATCGCGGTTGTTATCATGATTTACGCCGGGTATACCATCATGACTGCCGGCGGAGACGAGGAGAAGGTGGTCTATGGCAAAAAAATCATGATTAACGGGGTAATCGGTTTGGCAATTATTCTGTCCTCTTTGGCGATTGTGCAGTATGTTTTGAACGCGTTGGGGCAGGCGACCGGCATGTTTGGTTCTGACTCAACCAGCAAGCCAAAAATAGAGACTTTCGCCGGCAGTGGTGCGTTGGGTAAGATTATTAAAGACCATTATCCGGAAAAAGACCAGATCGGGGTTAAGCGCAATACCAAGATTGTGGTAACTTTCGCGGAACCGATTGAGCCAGCTTCAATTATTTCCAACGATAACAACACTTGTTGGGGAGAAAAAGGGCTTCCGGTCGTATGCGACGACAATAATAAGACGCCGTATTATGGCGATTGTATTGCCAGCAAACCGGAGGATCCGGCGTGGCAGTTTGGCTGGGAGAAAGATTGCGACCATCTACTGACCGGCAATGTGGAGATTTTCGCTTCCGAGTTGGAAGAGAAAAAATTGACGCCAGCCGCGGCCATGACTGTGTATGAAGACGGTGATGCGAAAAACACTTATACTTTTGTGTTCAAGCCATTTGAACCGATTGGCGATAGTTTGCAAGATGTTTGGTACACGGTGTGGCTGACAAATGATATTAAAAAGAAAAATGATAGCATTAAAAAGTTAGAAGACAAAGTTGGCGCGTTTGACGGCCAGCATTATAAATATTACACCTGGAATTTTCAGACTGACACCACTTTTGATTTTGATCCGCCATTCATCAAGAGCACTTATCCGGAAATAAAGGGCGTGATTCCGCGCAATACGATTATTCAGATTAATTTTAGCGAGGCCATGGATCCGACAATGGTTCAGGGTTTATTGAAAAAAGATGGCGACTTTACGAACACTATCTTCGGCAGTACCGCTGTGAGCGGAGAGTGGAAATTGTCAAACGGTTACGCCACCGCTGAATTTGTTCCTAACGAAGAATGCGGCGAAAATAGTTGCGGCGACACGATGTATTGTCTGCAGATTAACTGCAAGTTTACTGATAAAAATTGTAAAGAAGATCTGACAATTCTATCCCGCACAGGAAGTCTGATTGATAAAAAAACTTTTGAAGCCAATCCATTCAGCGGCATCATGGATATGTCTGGCAACGCGCTTGATGGCGACGAAGATAATATTCCGGATGGCCAGCCGAACGGCGGTATTAAAGGTGTTGACGGAGATTTGCATTTAATCGGTGAACCGGAAAAAGCGCCGGATAATTATTGGTGGGATTTTACGGTTAAAAACGAAATTGACCGCAAATCGCCGTATGTCAATAAAGTAGCGCCGGGATTGGACGCCGGCGGAGTTGGCAAAAATGCTTTCACGCAGATTACTTTCAGCCGTCCGATGTGGATTTATACGTTGGACAGCATCGGATTGGAAGAACATCCGGAAGCCAACGTGGAAGGCAAGTGGATTGATTTTTGGTTTTATCGCCGTTCAGAGACAAAAGGCGATAAAACTTATGCTGAACTCAAACACCGCGAATACGGCGCGAATGGCGTTGACTATTTTTATTTCCCGAAAATTCCCAGCGCGGTTAAGAGTTTAAACCAAACTTGCCTGTATCCAGGTTACGGGCCGATGATGGAAAACGCTGGCGAGTCTCCGGAGTGTTTAATTACAGAATATAACGATGATGGCGCGCCTTTGGTAATTCCTGATACCTGCGTGAAAGTTATCGCTGACAGCGCGAATGACAGCGCGAAGGATACCGGATGTGTTCAGACAAATGACAAGGCGGTGAATATTTTCCAGCCGGATGTGGCGAAGTGTGTGGAGTTTCAAAAATCAATTAGTCAGTAAAACTTAAAATTAAAGAAAGAATTGCGGCTCTGTCATTGCGAGGAGGCAGACGTTCGTCTGCCGACGAAGCAATCCAGTCGTGTTTATCCCAAAGAAAAATTAACGATGGATTGCTTCGCCCCGCGGCGACGGGGCTCGCAATGACAGACAAACCCAACAGCTATGTTATCAGGATCAAAGCGAAAAATATTATTGATAGTGGTGGTTGCATTGGCGGCGATCGGTATTTTGGCGTTCGCGGCTTCGGTTTTCGCGCAAGACGCGCAACTGAATTTTGGCCTTAAGCCGGTAGCGGAAGGGACAGGGCTTGGCGGACAGGACATCAGAATCACAATCGCGAAAATAATTCGCGCGGTTTTGGGATTGCTTGGCATTATCGCGTTGGGCGTGATGCTGTACGGCGGATTTATGTACATGACATCCGCCGGCGAGGAAGAAAAGATTTTAACTGCCAAAAAAGCTCTGACCAATGGTGTGATTGGATTGGTGATAATTCTATCATCACTCGCCTTAGTGCAATTTATTCTCAATAAATTAGGTGAAGCCACAGGCATGTTTGATACAACGACACAGCAGGCATGTCTTGATGAGGAATACGCGCTATTACACCCGGAGTTGTGCCAAGCGGAAGAGTTTAATGATTTTTGCACTCAATATCCGGCGAATCAATTTTGTTGTAAAGATGACACTGTTTTTTACGCAAAAAGCATCACACCGGTTACTGATAGCACCGGTATGCATAATGTGGCGGTGAGGGCGTTATTTAACAAAAACATAAAAGCCGGTGACGCGGCAACAGTGTTCGGTGTTAATCTTGGCGGTCAAGATGTAAGTGATAAATTTGATTATGAATTTTTGGGTGATAATAAGAGCGGAGATCAGATTGGCGTTCAGGCGAATTATAAAATCGGCAACGAAACTTGCGAAGATGGCGCGCCATGTTTAAACGGCGGTGATTATGAAGTAAAGGTGGCGGATAATTTGGAAAGCCAAGATGGTTTGGTCGTGACGGAAAAAACGAGTTGCGGGGATTTTCCGCTCGGCGGAAAATTTAAAGTGCCAGAATCTGATGAGAAAGTGAAAGATATAACACCGCCAGCTTTGTCGTCAATCAAGATTAATGGTTCAACCGAGCCGGATCAGGCGCTTACTTCCGGCAAAGTTTACGCTGTGGAGACGAATGTTAGCGATAACAGCGGGTTTGGTTATCTTAATTTTAAAATTAGCAAAGAAGTTGCCGGCGGCAACAAAGAGCAGGTATTCAGTTTTTATGATGGCCCAACCGTTAAGCATGGTTCTGACGCGCTGGAAGCGAACCCATATCAATTTATTTATCCATTATTAACAGCTAAAAATCCGGAAAAACTCACACACTACTTTTTAGAAGTTGAGGCGTGGGATATTGATCATAACAGCGCGAAAGTTGAAACAGCCTATGTTTTAGGAGAACAAAAAGGAACAGGTGACACTTGTTCGGAAGATTGGGAATGCGATTCCAGCCAGTGCAGTAACGGAGTGTGCGTCGCTCAGCCGAAAATTTTGGATGTTTATCCGCTGAATGGCGCGGCAGGAAATTGGATTACAATAGTTGGAAATTATTTCGGCGATGACGATGGCACGATAGAATTTGCGTACGATGACAATCATGACGGTAAAATTGATGACACGGATAAGTGGCAAAAAGCGTTTCCGGTTGATTGCGAGGGCGAGGATATTTGGACTGATGATTGGGTGATTGTCGCTGTGCCGAGCGATGATGATTTACCGCTTAGTTCCAACAGCGCGATTCGTTTAACTCGGTTTGATTCAACGGTTGATTTGCCGCTATTGGATTACAGCCATGACGCGTTCGGCCCAAAACCCGGCGGTAATGGTTTGTTTGAAAAAAATAACATCAAACGTCCGGGTTTGTGCAGTGTGAAGACAGTCGGCGAAGGGGTGATTCCGGCCGGCGCGACTTTTGGGCCGCCTGGCGCCGCGGTAAAAGCAATGGGAGATGCTTTGGGAACAGGCGCGGACAGCGGGATATATTTTGGCGGTGTTCTTGACCAGCAAACCAAACAATTAGACAAAGGTCTTCAGGCTTCGGTTGCGAGCGGTGATTGGACTGATAAACTTATTACTACCAAAGTGCCGAACAACATGGCCAATGGCAAGGTTGCGGTTTACGCCAAAGTCGGAGCTGAAGCGAGCAATGGCGTGCCGTTCACGATTGATTCTTCAAGCGCGGAAGATAAAATTCCAGTGATTGAACAGATTGATCCGGAATCAGCGACGCCCGGCAGTTTAGTAACTATTTCCGGTAAGGGTTTTGGTTACAAACCGGGCGAAATTTATTTGGCGTCAAGTTTGAGCGACGCTAAAAATTGCGTTAAAGACGGCGGCGTCGAGTGCGTTCAACTCAATACCACTTTGCCCGGCGAGTGCGGAATTAATTGGACGCCGACGCAAGTAATCGCGCAAGTGCCGTTGGAAGCGGGAATTAAAAATTATCAATTGATTTTGGAAAATGAATGGGAAGTGGCGAGCGATGGGCAGGACAAATTTGGCGTTATTTCCGGCAAGCCGGCGCCGGGAATTTGCAAAATTCAACCAAACTCCGGACCGGCGCCGAAACCGACGGGGGAATTTTTAGATATTTATGGCATTAATTTTAAAAATCCGCATGAAAATTATTTTTGGCAGAACGGCGCGTCTGTTAAAGACATAAACACGTGGTTAAGCGGCGATGAGGCGGATGAGGAGATTAATCAAGAGGGAACGCATATTTTAAAGGTGCAGATACCGGTGGAGAGCGGTAAAAGCATGCAATCCGGTCCGATTAAGGTCGGTATTGATGACAAGTTCAGTAATGGCGTTAAGTATACTGTTGATAATTGCCAGACAGCCAACAAAACTTTAATTGATGCTATGACAGCAAGCGGCTATCAATGTTGCGCGGTTAAAGGCCCGGACAACGGTATTTGGAAGTTGTCTAATTATGTTTGCGGGGATGAAGAAAGGGTCGGCGGGTATGTGTGGCGTTTCACCACCGGCGTCATTCCAATTTTGCCGCAAGTAATGGAAGAGTGCAATGAGATTGATTGGAACAAGACCAATGAAAATGTCCCGTTTCCATCGCCGGTGCCATCGGTTTTGTGGAGCAAGGGAAAAGAGTCATGCCTTAACGCGACTATTGCTTTGAAATTTAATGTCGCGATGAATGAGACGACCTTGAACAGCGACACAGTTAAAGTGTTTAAATGCGGCGGAAGCGGTATCGCGATTGATTGCAAGGAGAAAAAAGAGCAGGCGCCGGCGGATGATTTTGAGTTTAAATACGAGCCGGCGGCACATGTTTTAAAAATTTTGCGCAAGCCCGCGGCCAGCCAGCCGGACATGTCGTCGTTCACTTGGTATCAAATTGAGTTGTCCGATAAAATAGAATCAAATCACAGTTTTGATTCCGGAACCGGGGCGAAAGTGGTATTAAATGAGAAGTTGCAAGCGACAAAACCTTGCGGCGTTGGCACAGCGTATTGTTTTAGTTTTAGAACCGGCGATGAAATGTGCACTTTGAAAGGAGCGGGGATTATTCCACCGACCTACACTGCGCACTTGTTAGGGTTGATTTTAGATCCAGCTTATCCATCCAATAGCGTTCCTATCCATCCTCTGTATTATTTCCTTTGGGGCAAGGGCAGCCAGGAATGCATAGTGATGCAGGTGGATGGTCTTGGCTGGAAGTGGGGCGTGCCGGTTGATGATGAAAAATTGGCAAGCGTTAAAAAATCGCCTTCTTTTGATTACATAGACAGCCGCGCGGAAGTTATTGCCAAAAGCGACACAGGACCGGATAAAGCGGAAATTACCGCGAGCATAGACAAAGTCGCGATGGTCAGCGAACAGTCGGACTTTCTGGCTTTAGTCGGCAAGAAAGATGGTCTGACGGTCGCGACCACCACTGATGTGATTAAAATAAAAGAATTAAAATTTGATGATTATATTTTGAAAGATAATTATGAGATTGACATAAAATATATTTTGGATGACGTGAGCACTTCCACTGCGGGTTTTACTTTAAAGAAAGAAACCAAAGCCGGCAAGCAGGTGAATGTTTGGGTGATGAACAGGTATATTTTGGCAAAAAGTCTTTTTAGCCAAGTTTATATCGTAGAAAAACAATATGAATATGGAACGAAAGAACGCACCTTTTTGTTTTCTGATGGTTACAACACTGTGAACCACAAACAAAGTTACGTAGATGGTAAATCCGGTAATTATCGGGTAACAAAAATCGGTGGCGAATTATCTTTGCTTGACGCAAAGAGCGGAATAGTCGTCGCAAAGAAGAAGACAGTCGTAGAAATGGAACCGGAGGATGTCGTCAGTTTCAAAAAAGCCAATTTGAGTTTTGGCGGTTATCTGTCGGCAGTGCCGCCGAGCTTGTTGTACGGCACGATAGAAAAATATTTAGTCAAGTTGATGGCCGGAGATAATTTTAATCAATCAATCACCGCCACCAGCACTCTGCAAATCAGCTTGTACGACCCGGAAGTGGTGGAATGGTGGCCGAATTGCCAGGAGGCGTGCATTAACAGCGGCATTGGATTCAAATTTAATGTGGAAATGTACAAGCCGGACTACGACCAGAAGAATTTTCTGTTGCAGGAATGCGAGGATGAAACTTGCCAGAAAATCATTGGCGATGTAGTTTTAAACAAAACCGACAATTCCACCCCATATATCGCTCGGTTTTCGCCGCAGAAATCTCTCAAACCAAACATATGGTATCGCGTTACAGTTAAAGCCAATGTGCGCGCCAAAGGCGGTTATGACCCCCAGCCGGACGGCTCCGCGGGCAAGACAATGAAAGAAGATTTCGTCGGCAAATTTAAAACTAAAAATGACGCGACGCCTTGCGTCATAGATAAGGTGGAAGTATTTCCGGATCCGTTTACCGCGTGGTCTGTCGGCCAGAAACAACCATACACCGTGATCCCGCGCGGCAAGCCGGACCAGTGCGCCACATTTGGGCAAGAATTTAATCCTTGGGGTTATGGCTGGGCATGGGGGACAAAGGATAAGAATGTCGCGTCAGTTACTAAATTCAAATCTCCGGCTTCTCCGGTTGAGGGGTGTAATTTGGGTTGTTTGCTAACCGGCAGTGATATTACAAAAGATCAGACTCCGCCGCCTTTATGCGGAAATGGCAAGGTTGAACCCGGAGAGGACTGCGACTTGGCAATGATTTGGAAAGGTGCCGGCAATCAAGAGGTTCCGGAAACAGTTGGCGTAAGTTGTACTTCTAATTGCCTGCGTCCAGGAAACAAAGATCCGAACACTTGCGGTGATGGAAAAGTTGAATGGCAAAAAGGGGAAGAGTGCGATCCGAAAAAAGAGGGGATAATAAATTGCACAAAAGAATGCACGTGGACAGGCGCGTATGAAGGCATTGGTTCGCCAGTTTGCGACAGCGGTGTTGTCGGTCCGGGCGAAGATTGCGACATTGCTGATCCGAATTCTAAAATCGGCTGTAGCGACAAATGTTTGCACACCGGCACAAATTTAGCCGAGGGGTGGTGTTTAACAAAAACCAAGGAAGAACTGGAAGCAAATAAAAATGAATTAAAAAATGCTTGCGTCGGCGCCGCCAGTGTTTGCGGCAATAAGATGCTGGAAACGGGCGAAGAGTGCGAGATTGTTGTTGATTCTCAGCAAAACGTCCAGTTAATCTTGAGGAAGGACATAAATAATAATAAAAAATGGGATTACGGCGATCAAGCGGCTATAACAGTTAACAATCCGGGAAATTATTGTTCAAACAGTTGTTTAACACTTTCTTTGTGCGATATCAAAGATTTTGTGGCGAAAGCGACGGATGGCGGATTGTATTGCGCCGCGGGGGCAGAGGGTTGCGACACGAATAATTGCCATTTGACCGGTTCGTCTGTTACATATAGCGCGCCGTCTCTTTGCGGAGATGGTGTTACCGGCATTGGCGAGTATCAATCTTGCGAGGCGGATGTTAAAGCGTTAGCCGGCAAAGATGAAAATCCGGTGCAATTAGTTACCGCGATTGGCAAAGGCGCGGTTGATCCGATTTCCAAAGAACAGAAAACTGAAGTGGACGCGAGCGCGGTGTCTTATTTGAATCAAAAAAGCGAGTTTGTAAAATTAAATTCACCGGTTGGCGGCAGCGGGGATTACGCGCTGAAATGCGGATTTAAAGAGTTGTTGCCTTATGTAGGATTTAAATATAATGATTGTCCAAAATCAGGTAATGAAAATACCAGCAAGTGGGGCGTGGCAACTAATTCTTGCTGTTATGAACGTTCTTACCGCATGGAAGAATATCCGGCGGATAGCGCGGGGATTAGCGATAACAAATTGGTATGCCGCAATTCTTATATTGACGCCAAATTCAACAGCTATATTGACAAAGATTCTTTGCCTGGAAATTTAATTATCGCGCATGGCCACTCGGTTGGTTATAATTGCGCGGATACCAGCGAGCAGGATGTTACTGAATTATATATAATCGCCGCTTTGGCTTATGATGGCCAGCCATCTGAAAACGGTTTTTGGCAGAAAGCATGGCAGTGGCTAAAGGGATTGTTAGCGAGATTATTCGGTTCTGACGCGTTGGCTCTTCTTAAAATATTGCCGTCATCAAAAGTGTGGTGCAGTGGAGCGATTACCGCGACGCCGGAAGTTACTTATGAGACAACAATAACAAAAGATGGTTTTGCTTTCACCACCTCTACGGTTTCGGTTTATTTAAACACTTTAT
>Ga0156202_104_pt1 | contig 103228 bp, 108 predicted proteins | sample RifCSPlowO2_12_FD_107855 | JGI IMG/M metagenome (GOLD analysis project Ga0156202, IMG submission 107855) | Candidatus Magasanikbacteria bacterium RIFCSPLOWO2_12_FULL_43_12 | reverse complement strand
ATTTTTCCATTGTCTCATTAACCGAATCTCCCACTGCCACTTTATTTTCCAACATCAACTTTCTGTTCCCAAATAAAATTTTAATATTTGAATTTTGAATTTGTTTGGAAATTGAAAATTGAAAATTGAAAATTTCGCCAATAACCCCATGCCCCGGCACTGCCGCAAAATTCTCCACCTCCAACAACTCTATCTTTTCCTCTCTTGCTTTTTTCACAATCGCCTCTGCCAAGGGATGTTCTGATTTATTCTCCACCGACGCCGCTATCCGCAACAACTCCTCTTGATTCCTGATTCCTGATTCCTGATTCAACACAACGTCCGTCACTACCGGCTCACCTTTCGTCAATGTCCCGGTCTTATCAAACACCACAATTTTAATCTTGCCGGCAATTTCTAACGCCTCTCCGCCTTTAATTAAAATCCCATTCTCCGCGCCCTTGCCGGTGCCGACCATAATCGCCGTCGGCGTCGCGAGTCCTAGCGCGCAAGGACAAGCAATAACCAAAACCGCGGTAAATGCCAATAGCGCGGTAACAAAAGGCGCGCTGATTAAAAAATACCAAACCACGAAAGTAATTAAAGCCAAAGCCACCACTGCTGGCACAAAATAACCGGAAATCATGTCCGCGTATTTTTGAATCGGCGCTTTAGTGCCTTGGGCGTTTTCCACGAACTTAACAATCTGCGCCAATAATGTATCTTTGCCGACTTTTGTGGCTTTGAATTTGAAACTGCCGGTCTTATTGATTGTCGCGCCAACCACTTTGTCACCGGCTTTTTTCTCCACCGGAATGCTTTCGCCGGTCACCATTGATTCATCCACGCTGGAATAACCATCAACCACTTCGCCGTCAACCGGAATCTTTTCCCCCGGACGCACCACAATAATATCACCAACAACCACTTCTTTAATTAACACTTCCATCTCTTTACCATCTCTGATAATACGCGCCGATTTCGCCTGCAAGCCCAAGAGTTTTTTAATCGCTTCGCTGGCTTTGCCCTTTACTCTCGCTTCCAGCCATTTGCCAAGCACGACAAAAGTGATCAGTAAAGCCGCGGTTTCGTAAAATACCTGGCCTTCAATTAAAAATGTGGTTGCTAAACTGTAAAAAAACGCGGCGCTGGTGCCAATGGCGATTAAAGTGTCCATGTTGGCGGTCTTGTTTCTCCCGGCGTAATACATGCCGATGTAAAACCTGGCGCCGATATAAAACTGGACAATGCCGGCCAAAACTGTTTGAATCAATTTGCTCTGATAAGATTCGTCGCGCAAAATCATGCTCAAAATCGCGACCGGAATTGTTAAAACCAAACTGAAAATAAATTGCCCGCGCTCTTTTTTTATCGCGGCTTCATGCTCCGCCTGATGCCGGTCGGTGTCCTCGTCTGACACCAATGTTGCGCCATAACCGGCCGCCTGCACGGTTTTGATAATCTTTTCGTTGTCGCACGAATCACAATCATACTCCACGGTCGCTTTTTCCGTAGCCGAATTCACTTGCGCGCTTTTCACGCCTGACAACTTATTTAATTTGCTCTCTATCATCAGGGCGCAACTGGCGCAATGCATGCCAGTGATGCTAAACTGCTGTTTGTTAAACATAGACATTAAAATATAAGGCAAAAAATAATTATTTAACCACCAATCTCCCTTGATACATCCCCATATCGCAAGTAAATTTGTACTCGCCTTTCTGCGGAGTAAATTCCACCGCCACTGCCTGGCCGCGCGGCAGGTCTTTGCGGATATTCAACGCGTCAAATACCACAAAGCGCGAACATTCGGTATCTTCTTCCCGTAAAAAATTTATCCGCACCGGCTGGCCGGCTTTGGCTTTAATCACGCTCGGCGAATAAACTCCTTTTACTTTTATATCAAACTCCTGCGCTCCGCCGGTTTCTTTGGCGCTAACACCGGTTTGTTTTTTGGTCCAATACAGCCAGGCCGCGAACAAACCGATGATTAATAAAATTAAAATAACGCCGATGATTTGCATATAATCTAATTAGTGTTTAATGGCTTTGGCGATAAAAAATGTGTCAAAATTTAAATTTTCTATTTCTAAATTGCCAAATACGACTTTAATTTTTTCTGGAATATTTTTGCTCGGATCCCATGCCGCGAAACGCGAATAAATTAACTTCACTAAAGGATTCAAAAAACTAAAAAATCCATTAAACAAACGCGCGTCGCACACCACCAATACTCCGCCGGACTTGAGCGCGTCATAACACTTTTGCACTGCCCTTTCCCAGCCCGGAATGGCGCTAATTCCCAAAACGCTGATAACAGCGTCAAAATTACCCTCTCCAACACCCAACTCCGCCGCGTCGCCCTGAATCAATTTAATATTATCCCAATTTTTCTTTTGGCACAACTTCTTCGCCGCGTCAAGCATCTCTTGGCTGTAATCAAAACCGATTAATCTCCCTTCTTTGCCAATCGCTTTTCTTATAAAAGAAAAGTTCCGCCCCGAACCGCAAGCCACTTCCAGCACCTTATCGCCCGAACGCAAATTTAATTGCTTGACTGTCCGGCCACGGATAAACTTCGGCCGGCCCATAAAAGTAAAATAATCCTGCCAAACATAAAACAAGGGAAATCTACCCCAAAAAGAATATACTTTTTTGACTCTGTCTATTTGTGTTCGCATTCTACTCCGCTTTTAAAACAACACCCAACCAAAAACCAAACTCCGAGCCCGATATAAGCGTAAATATAGCTCTGAACCAAACCGAGAATAAAGCTAACAAAGTTCATGCCGCTAAACCTAAAAAAGGTCATTTGGAACAATTTGACGCGCAGTTCCGCGTCTACTGGACGGATGTAATGAAATACGAAACAAAGAGCGAATAAAATCGCCAAAAACAGCCCGATACGGTTGGCGCAACGCCAATAATTGCATTTTACAGTTTCCATATTTGTCACCCCCCTTTCTGTAATTATATAGACTAAACCAAGTCCTTCTTTATCTTACCAAACTCTTCTTTTGTGATTTCTCCCTTCGCGTAACGTTCTTTAAGAATATCCAACGCGGACTTGTTGCCGGAACCGCGATTCTGTTCCGTGAACCACTTGACCAAAACCACGACGCCGGCAATGATTAGAACCCAAAATAAAATCATAAAAATCCAGCCAAAAAACATCGTCCCCCAGCCAAAATTGCTCCCCCAAAAATAACCCATCATATTCCACCTCCTTTTTTGTTTAAGTCTGATTTGGCTTGATTAACAATATTATGAATCAATCTATCAATTTCAGCCACCTGCTCATCCAATCCCAAATTCGGAAAAAATTCCGGCAGGACTGTCGGCCGCATGGCCGCGATAATCACCTGTCCGGACTGCTCATAGACATTTATCTTGCAGGGCATGCACAATCCTATCAGAGGATCTTTTTCCAAAAAAGTACTGGCATATTTGGCGCTGCAAAATTCAATAATTTTAAAAGGCGGGCGCGCAAAACCCTTTTCCGCCAAGGTCTGCTGCACATCATGAATGTGCAAGACCCTCATCCCGGCCTCGCCAATCGCCCGGCTAATCGCCTCAACGGTCAAGGCAAATGGTTTATCACTGGTAGCTGTATAAACAAAGTTTAACATATAAAATAAAAACTCATAATTACTCTTTATTTTCTTCGGTTGGCGATTGTTCATTTTTATGCCCGCCGCAACAAGAATGCCCGCCGTGTCCTTACTCTTTGCAACAATCCAACAGTCGGCTTAAAACTTCGTCCTGCGTCATCGCCTCATCAGCTCCGGTTTTTTTTAAATCCGGCAGGTCAATTAATTTCAACCGCAGCCCCCAAAACAACAAATAAATCTCGTAAGCTTTTTTAAACATATCTTGCGCCTCGCTGTTTTTTCCGTCCCCCAACAACTTTGTCCCCGCTTCCATCAATCTCATAGTCGCGGCTAACAAGTGTTTGCAAATGCACCATGTTTCTCCTTCATGTTTGCCAATCATCTTGCCCAACAGCCCTTTTCTCATCTGCCTCACTTGATTTAGCAAATCAAGATATTCATTCTTGCCGGTTTTTTGCGCGGTAAAGAAAAAATGCTCTTCTAGACTTATCAGGTTCATTACTGCAATACTCAAATCTTCTTCCAACGAAAGGTCCACTTGCCCTTCGGCTTTTAATTTTTTTATTTTGGCCACCAATTCTTCCTGGGTTAGTTTTTTCATAGTGGGTTGTGTGTCCCCTCTCCTTTTAGGAGAGGGGGAGGGGTGAGGTCTCCAATCGCTAAGACTCCCCTCATGACCTCCCCAGAAATTTATTAATCAACTAAGTAAACCACGCTAAAATTATTATACCCAACAACAACATAATACCGGCGGAAAGAATTTTCATATTCAAGGTTTCCGATTGCTCCCACGCGGTTATTTTTTCCACCGCCTTTTTATTGCCGGCCAAAACCAAGATAATAACTAAAGGCATTATAAACATTAAATTATAAAGAAGCAAATAGCCCACGCCGGCAAAATAGGTGGTCTTGGCCGCGAGCAGACCGATAATCGCTACATAAATTCCACCGGAGCAAGGAAAAGTGCAAAGCCCAACCAGAAATCCGGCGACAAACGCGGCGGGCATGGTGGCCTTGGTTATCCAATTGCACAAAGTCTCCTTGCTGAACATGGGAATGCGCAATTTTATTGGAAATTTGGGAAAAACCAGACCGATAATATTTATCACGCCCAAAATAATCACCAGCCAAGCGCCGAGTTTAGCCATCAGATGTGGGGAGTTGGTAAAAACCAACGCTTTCATCAAACCAAAACCGATTAAAACATAGGCCAAAAATATCGCCGCGATATAAACCACGCCCATTTTCCAAATATTGGCCCGCGTTCTTTTTAAAGAAAACAAAAAGGCGATAAAAAGCAACAACACCGCGAAGGCGCACGGATTGATGCCATCTAAAAATCCGGAAACCAACACCACCGGCAAAAGCGATTTATCTTTTCCCGCCCGGCCGCCAACCTTATCATCCAAGCTAAACCGGTTTTTGTTGTCTTCCAAATATTTAAAGTATTCTTTGACCGGAGTGTCAATCTGATAAGTTTTTGGTTCGCCGACAAAATTGTTGGCGTAAGACGGAATGGCGAAAATTTTATATTCAGCCGCGTCAGTGTGCATTTCATCTTGCGATACCACCACCAGTTTAAATTTATCGCTTAGTTCATTGCTAAACAAATCTTCCACAATTTGATTCGGCACATGACCGCCTAAAACATACTTGTCCCCGACAAAAGCCATAATGTGGCTCTGCAAATCAATCGGAATTTTATATTGGGTTAAAAGCCGGTTCATTTCCACCCGCACCCCCGGTTGGCTGATATAATCTTTCTTGATTATCTCGCTCACCCCATGCTCGTTCAAAAGCGCCGGCAAATCCGTATTCACGTGAACGGCGCAGGCTCCGCAGGCTTCGTTATAATAAACAGCTGCTTTCGTTCCAGCCGCATCGCCATGCGCGAAAGTCAAATGCAGCGGCGCCAAAATCGCGGAAATAATAATAGTGAAAATAAAAAACTTTTTCATACTGAACATTTTAATTGTTTCCGGATATTTTCCACCAGTAAATAAATGGCCAACCAAAGCAACACGATACTTAAAACTTTCAATTCCAAACCACGAAATGGCAAAGAAAATAGCGCCAATGGCGCGCCGAATAACGCGAAAAGCGGCGCGCCGCAGGTCGGACAACCAGTGGCAAAAAGCCCAACCGCTGTTCCGCCTGCACCGGACAATTTATTTTTTATCTCTTTCTTTTTTATCAACCGCCTCCTCATTAAAAACAAAGATAAATAAATCCCCGCCAAAACTGAAATCACTAAACTTAAAAATAAAGTAAACACAGTAAACGCCAAGCCGCTCATGTCAACATACGCGGCAATGCTTTTGCCGGTAATATTCCAAACTGTCAAAACATAGGATAAAACAAACATCGCTATCGCCGTCAGCAAAGCCAAAACAAAATATCGCTGTCTTTTAAGGATCAAGAAAATCATCGCCAGCATAATTCCTAATTCTTAATTCATAATTCATCACTCACGACTACTTAATCACATTACCGCTGAAAGTAATTGTGGATTGCGTGCCGTCTTGTCCGCTGTCATTGCTGAAAATCTCAATCGTGCGAGTAATCAAACCTGTCCCGGTCGGTCCGTGGGCGTTCGGGTCATAAATTATCTCCAACTCGCCGCTCTCGCCGGGCTTAATGACCTGCGACCAGCCGGAAGAGCCTCCGCCGCCATGCCCGGGCATGCCGAATTCAGGACTGCGCTTGCCCGCGGCATCCAAAACCACCTTGGTGCACATGCAAGAAGTCTGCATCCGGCTTATTTTTAAATCGCCGTCGCCCTGGTTGGTAATCTTAACTTTTTTCTTTGCCAAACCATTGGCCATGGATACCTCGCCAAAATCAAATTTGTCTGTCTCCAACACCAGTCTCGGCGTGCCTTTACTTTCGCTTCCGGCACTCTCGCTTTTGATTGCCCAGATTATTCCAGCGAAACCCAAAACCAACACGGCGACAGTAACTCCTAAAAAAACTTTAATTCTCGGGTCAGTATTGTTTGTTATCATATTTTTTAATTTATTTTTTAATCACTGTCGCGCTCAATTCCGCTTCAATTTCCGGATTGCCTGGTTCGTCAGTACCAATATAAATTACCCGTTTAAGTTCCCCCACGTCAGTATCGTCCTTGTGCACTGCCGGATCAAACGAAACTTCTATCGGCACAATCTGCCCCGGCGCGAGCTCCCTGTCCTTTTCCGCGATAATAGCTTTAGTACAGCCGCAAGAAGTGGAAAGTCGCAAAATTTTCACCGGTTTATCACTAACATTCTTTACTTGCAGAATATATTTACCTATTTCGCCGTAAATAACCGTGCCAAAATCATAATCCAGCGGTTCAACTGCCAACGAAGATAAAACGGCCGGCGGCTGACTATTGTCCGCGACCGGCAACGCCTCTGGCAAAGCAATCTGGTAATTATAGACTGCCGCGCCAACTACCGCCAACAGAACGATGCCTAAAAAAATAAGAGTTGTGTTTTTGCTATTCATAGAAAAACATTGCTGGCCGTTGGTATTATAATTTTTGCAGCGAGGACTGTGTGACGAGCTCGCGCGAGGAGTTCCGCAGCAAAAAAATTATAATACCAACGGCCACCCATAATTACTGCGGGGTAGACGTGACCGCGGCAGGTTTCACCACCATTCCCGTCATCATATTTTTATACGCTCCCATCTGCTTAACGCCCTCGCGAAAAACATAAGTCCCGTCTTTCTCAACTGTGCCGACCTTGTCCCAGATATTTAACAGGCTTTCGTAAGCCTCCACTTCGCCCTTCAACACAAACGTCGGCATCATTGTAATATTATATTTATTTTTCATAACCAAACCATCGCCGCTCCCGATTGATAATACCTTGATGTTTTGCACCGGCAAGCCAAAACCGCTGCCCAAAACCTGCTTATGCCCCATCACGTCATAACAATCCGCGCAAGAATCATCTTTCAGAAAAAATATTTCCACCTTGCCTTTTACCTCCCCGGTCGCCACTTCAATATATGGCGCCAGGCTCTGGCGTAAAACAAAATTGCCTTCAATTATTTCTCCGATTCCCGACCACGCGTTTTTTAATTTAACGTTTTTATTTATTTCTCCGCTAAAAATCACTGTTGGAATCTTGGTAATCTTATATTTTTCCACCAACGCTTTCCCTTCATCGCCATTCCAATCAACGGTTTTTTCTTCAGCAAATTTAACGTTTTCTTTTTGAATCGCCGCCAAAAAGCCATCCAGCTTAAAACAATCTTCGCAACTGGAATCCTCCACCAAAATAACTTTAAATTCCGCCGGCCGATTCGCCTCGGCCGTCTCGGCCGCTTTCTTGCCGACAAAAGCGTTGGTCTTGAAAGATACTACCAATCCCGCTATTAAGGCAACAATCAATACGCCGCCGAAGATATAAAATAGTTTAAAATCAAGCTGGATTGTGTTTTTTGATTGTGGTGCTTCTTCCATACAGAAAATAAAGTGGTTATCCGTTTGTTAATTGTTAATTCACCAATTGTTAAATTGTTACGTGTTACCTGCTCCATGTTCCATGAATCGTTCGTCAACACCCGCCGACCATATCTGGCGCTGATTCTATGCTGGATGACTGCGCGCTGCCGCCGAGATTCAAATTACCTCCCTTGATTTTACTTAAGAGCATTGCCGACTGTATTGTTTGAACAACCGACAGTAGTGCCAAAACCGCCAAAACAATCATCACTGACAAACTGCCCCATGGCAATTTAGATTTTTCCGTTTTGTTTTCCAAGGTGCCCAAAATTTCCGCTTTCAACTGCTCAATCTCATTCGGCGTCTCTTTGACTTCCACCGACTGATGCTCGTGATTTCCACAACAATCGTTGTGTTCCTCGTGATGTGTCTGTGGCATAAAAACTTGAAATTAGAAATTAGAAATTGTTTGAAAATTGAAAATTTCATCAACACCCTCCCACCATCCCCGGCGCGTCTTTGATCGAGCTGGGCAGGGGAGCATCGGCCGACTGGCCGCTGTATTTCGGCACTTCCAATTCAAGCAAGAGCGCTGCCATATCGGGGGTGTATTGTCCGTTTTGCAATTGTTCCGTCATTTTCTTACTCATCTGTTTTGGAAAATATCGACCTTTCCAACGAGCCAACTCTCGCAAAATCTGATCATCAGTATATTCCGCGCCATGCTTTTCAATCAAATACGCCGCCAACCCGCGCATAGCTTGTGAATGAGCGCAGCCGCAAGCCGCTTCGCCGTTAGCAAAAACTATCGCTTTAGCTCCGCAACAATACTCGCAGGAAATACGCAAACCGACATCAGTGTATCGTTTCAGCGCCTCGCCGGTTAAAACTATCTTATTCGCGCCATAACCGGGGTCAAACTGCTTCATCACATTCATTGATTGCTGGACTTGATCAAAATTAACCGCTAATTCCTGGCCATATTTATCCGGCACACCGGTCACAACCGCCAATTTTACCGCGTCTTCGCCAAGATTACCGCTCAATTTTATTTTTCCATCACCGGCCCCGCCAAACAATGACAGCGGGGACAGGCGATCAAATAACCCTTGGTTGTTCAAACCTAATTTATCTTTTGTCTCTCCCATGAACCAGCCGCTGGCGATCATAGATGCCCCCACCACACCTAATAATACCAAATTGATAATTTTTAATTTGGGACTGAAGACGGTTAGATCTTTAGGCATAATTTAAAAATTTAAAAACCTACTACATAGTATAGTAGGTTCGGAAATTTTAGTAAAGGAAGTTATCCCCAGGGCTCCGTCCGCCGGCAGACGGACTTCGCCCTGCAAGCGATTTATTTATTACACGCTACGGCGCGGCTGAGATAACTGTCCTCGCAAACTTGCTTGCGGTTGATTTCCGCCACGCATTTATTATCTACCACAGCCATCTCCTGCATCTGGCAAAAACCAAACTCTTGATGAGTCGCCAAAGCGGTACTGCTATCTTTAAATAAAACCAAAACTGACAGTAAAACAACAAACAGCGCGACAACGCCCGCGAAAAACTGTCGGTTAAAAATTTTAAACACCGGCGCGTAATCAGCGTCAGCTAAACGATTAACCCGCTCTTCAATGACTGAACTGAAAAACGACAGGGCCAGACCGTTTCTCAACATTGCCTGTTCTTCTTGATTGATAATTTTAAATAACGCGCCGGCCAAACTGATTTTTTCATTATCACCAATACCCACATCTTCATCCGCCGCCATTTCTGAATAAGTAATATACTGTTTAACTAAAGTTTTAAAACCCGGAACAAAAAAGAAAAACTTTTCTCCCAGCTTAAGGCAGAATAATTTTAGCGGGTCATAATTCAATAAATGGCGGCGCTCATGCCGTAAAACCGCGCGCAGTTCCTCTTTTTCTAAAGCTGAAACCAAACCATCGGAAACACAAATTTTTGGTTTTAAAAATCCATAACAAAATACTGCCGGCGACTGCTCCCTGATCTCCACCACTTTCTCGTCCAGCCCCAACTCATTAACAACCTCCCGTAAACTTGCGCGCAATGCCGGTCTGGCTCTTTTCAAATGCGCCCTGACGAATTTATAATTTAATTTTTTAAATTTTACCGTCTTATAAATTGCCAACCCCGCGCCAACCAGCAATCCGAGCCCCAAGATCGCAAAAGTGGAGATAATAAACGGATGCGTGGAAAAAGACAGATACTCGGTACAGCCGCAAGCGGATTTTAATTTATCCAGAAGCATTCCACCGAAAATAAACAGCCGCTGGTAAACAAAATAACCAAAAACTAAAACTCCGCCAAAAACTACCGCTAATAATATTGCGATGTTTCTAAATACTTTTCGCGCTTTGGTGGTAAAGTTACTATGCACAATTATGGTCTCCTCCCCTTGTAGGGGAGGAACAAAGGAGGGGTCTCAACGAGTGTAGAATAGAAGAACTTTCTATTTATGCAGGTAACTGTTTTTACACTCGCCGAGACCCCCTCCTCGCCTCCCCCTACGAGGGGGAGGGATTAAAACTTAAAATTTATCATTTCACCAACTCTTTTAATTTCTTTTTCCACTCTTTTGACTGTTTAGAATCCGCGCTTTCAACCAGGTCAACAAATTGCGCCACGGCCACGTCGCCATATTCGCGGATAAACGATTGCAAGGCGCGTTTGGATGCCGCGGCTAAAAATGATTCACGGCATTTGACCGGTTGATAAACATAAGCGCCATTCTCATCCATCTCTCGCCTTAAAATCCCTTTTTCAAACAATCGCGACATCACGGTCATCACTGTGGTGTAAGCGATTTGTTTTTTTCTTTTTATAATATCCAAAACTTCGCGCACGGACGCGCCTTTCAATTTCCAAACCACTTCCATAATTTCGGCTTCCAACTCTCCCATGCCGTTGGTAAATTTTGACTGTCTTTTCATAATGACCTACTACTACGTTGGGTAGTATACAAATAAAACGCGTGTGTGTCAACCTTCGTCAGCCACCGCATCCGCGCCAGCCACACCCGCCTCTTCATCCGGCGCCTCGCCTTTCTCCACCGCTTCCCAAATTTTTTCTTTGATTTCTTTCATCAGTTTCGGATTCTCGCGCAAAAATTGCTTGGCTTTCTCACGGCCAACACCTAATTTTTCCTCGCCTCCGCCCAAGGCGGATCCGCCTTGGGCGGAGAAAGTATAACTATTGCCGAGTTTGGTTACAATCTTATGAATAACCCCGGTATCCAGCAAATCTCCGCTGACGGAAATGCCCTCATTATACATAATATCAAACTCGGTTGTTCTGAACGGCGCCGCCACTTTATTCTTCACGACTTTTGCTTTCACGCGATTGCCGATAATTTTTTCCCCTTGCTTAATTTGCGCCGCGCGCCTAACTTCAATTCTTACCGAGCAATAGAATTTTAAAGCATTGCCTCCGGGCGTGGTTTCCGGGTTACCGAAGAACACGCCGATTTTATGCCTAATCTGATTGATAAAAACCGTAATGGTTTTTGTTTTGCTGACAATGCCGGTGAGTTTGCGCAAAGCCTGGCTCATCAAGCGCGCCTGCAAACCCATATGCGAATCTCCCATCTCGCCTTCAATTTCCGCTCTGGGCACCAACGCGGCGACAGAATCAACCACCACCACGTCAACCGCGTTGGAACGAACCAGAGTTTCAAGAATTTCCAACGCTTGTTCGCCGGTATCTGGCTGTGAAATTAATAAATTATCCACGTCAACGCCAATCTTGCGCGCGTAATCCGGATCTAACGCGTGTTCGGCGTCAATGAAAGCCGCGATTCCGCCTAATTTTTGCACCTCGGCGATAATGTGCTGGGCTAAAGTGGTTTTACCGCTGGCTTCCGGCCCAAAAATTTCAATAATCCTTCCACGAGGCACCCCGCCAACACCCAAAGCAATATCCAAAGATATTGAGCCGGTTGATACCGCGTCAACTTCCATGGCTTTGGATTCGCCAAAACGCATAATCGCGTTATCGCCAAAACGTTCTTTAATTTGCGCGATTGCCGTTTCCGCCACTGCCAATTTGGCTTTTTCCTCATCTTTTTTAGACATAATAAAGAGTTAAAAAGGAGGGGCATTATCTCCCCTTCCCAATCATAGAATAATATTTCTTGTTTTAATTGTCAACCTCCTTATACACCACGTACCTCGTCTCACTCGTCGTCTTGCCGTGTTTTTTTTGCGCCAAAATCACAATCGTATTAACCCCTGATGATAAATTAACCTCTTCCTTAAACACACCCTGCTCGTTGGTCATTATTTTCTGGCCATTAATCAACACCTCAACCTCCGGATTTGTTTCGCCCTGTATAATTACCGTTGGTTTCACCACCACCAAGCCATCTGGCGGATAGTAAATCAACAGCCGCGGCACTTCTACGATTTTTTTAATCTGCAAACCCAAATAAAAAACTACTGTCAGCAATAAAATCGCGATTGAGCCATAACGCAACATGGTTGGCACCCATTGCCAATACTGACCGCTGAATTTTTTAAAAGAATAGCGAGGGGTTTTTTCTATGGTCTTTTCTTCTAAAAGATATTGATCCAAAAACGGAACCGGATCAGTCCCCAACGCCTCAACATAACATCTTAAATAATTTTTTTGATAAACTTCGGCTATCGGCAAGTCATCAAATCGACATTCTTCCAGCGCCAACAAATATTTTTTTATAATTTTAGTTTTAACCGCCAATTCATCCAAACTGATTTTTCTTTTTTCTCTTTCTTCCTTAAGACGAAGACACACCCGGCGAGGCGGACTAAGCTCTTTTTGACTGAAACTGGAAGTCATATAAAAGAAAGGTTGCTGCGGATTACAAAAAACGTAACTTTTCAATTTGTAATTTGTAATTTTTAAACAATTTACAATTTTTTAATTTCTAAACACCACTATCACACTACGATCCACTAATTGAAAATTGATCCATTAAAAATTGTTTTAAAATTAAAAATTAAAAATTACAAATTTCAACTCAATATTCCTTTTTCTCCTCCTCTTTCTTATCCTCGCTACCATCTCCGTCGCTACCAACATCTCCAACACTTCCAGCATCTTCTTCCTCAACAACCTCATCATCCTCTTCAATAATTTCTTCATCCTCTACAGCCTTAACTGTCTCATCATTATCTCCGTTATCTCCGTCTTCGTCAAACACATTAAACTCCCCGCCGGCGCCGGCGCTGGAAATTTCAACTTCGGTGGTTAAAATCTCGCGCGGTTTGGCGCCATCTGCCGGACCAATAATTCCTGCCGCTTCCATTTCATCTAAAATCCGCGCCGCTCTGGCATAGCCGACTTTCAGACGACGCTGTAACAACGACGCGCTGGCTTTGCCAGCTTGTAAGACCGCTGTTTTGGCTTCTTCAAACATCGCGTCATGATCATCGCTTGGCCCGCCGAACATACTCACGGTTCCCCCGACCGATTTTCCCACGACTGATTCATCATATTCAGGCTCTTCATCACCTTTTAAATAATTGGCCACGCCATTGGCCTCATTTTCGGAAATAAACGCGCCTTGAATACGCTTGGGCTTACTCAAGTCCGCGGTCAAAAATAACATATCGCCGCGGCCCAATAATTTTTCCGCGCCGGAACAATCAAGAATCGTGCGCGAGTCAACCAATGACGCCACGGAAAACGCGATGCGCGCCGGAATATTCGCTTTCATTAAACCGGTAATAATATCAACACTTGGCCTCTGCGTCGCGACAATTAAATGAATACCGACCGCGCGCGCCATCTGCGCCAAACGGATAATGCCGGCCTCAACTTCGCTTGCCGCGGCCGCCATTAAATCCGCCAACTCATCAATAATAAACACGATGTGCGGCAGTTTAGTTTCCGGATGTTTTTCGTTATATGAATGAATGTCGCGCGAACCGGATTGCGCCAAAATTTCAAACCGCCGATCCATCTCGCCGGTCGTCCACTTGAGCGCGTTCACGGTTTTCTGCACATTGGTAATCACCGGCGCCAATAAATGCGGAATGCCATTATATAAAGTAAGCTCAACTCGTTTCGGGTCAACCATAATAAACCGCAAGGTCTCGGCCGTATTCTGATACAACAAACTCATGATAACCGTGTTGATGCACACGGTTTTTCCTGAACCGGTCGCGCCGGCGACTAACAGGTGCGGCATTTTCGGCAAATCCGCGAACCAAACTTTTCCGGCGACATCTTTTCCTAAAGCGATCATTAAATTATGTTCGCGCTCGGAAAACTCTCGACTTTCCAGAAGTTCTTTAAGAGTTACCAGCGCGGCTTTGAAGTTTGGAACTTCAATTCCAACCAAAGATTTCCCGGGAATCGGCGCTTCAATTCTAATCGGATGCGCGGCTAAAGCCAGGGCCAAATCATTGGAAAGCGAAGTGATGCGAGAAAGTTTAACACCCTTGGACGGCTTCAAGGAATATTGCGTGACTGCCGGACCAACCCTCACCTCCCCCATTTCCACTTCAATACCGAACTCGGACAACATGCTATGAATGGCCTGCGCGTTCGCCTCAATATCGCCGCTGGTCGGCTTATCACGTTTAGTGGTTAAAAGAGAAAGCGGCGGCAAATTTTTTATAATCACTCGTTTTGTCCACGGCGAAGAATCTTTTTCTTTACCCTGAGCTTGTCGAAGGGTTTTATCTTCTTCCGTCTCTTCTTCATCTTCATTGCCGTTTCCGGTCATCGCTTTTTTAACAAACATCCGCTGTTTATTTACACCCGCCTCTTCATCTTCATCGTCTTCATCACTGTCATTAATCACTGTCGTTTCCCCATCGCCGCCATCCTCGCTCTCATATTCTTCAAACTCGCCGTTCACTTGCCTGCCGCTGTTCCCTGTTTTGACGAATAACTTAAATAAATTTATAACCGCTTGCCCGGCCAAGCCCAAACCAACGAATAATTTTTTATTCAACAAAACAAAATGCGTCAGCGCAGTGTTAAAAATTAAGAACACAGACACCGTTGCCATCCCGACTAAAACCACCATGCTCGCGATTGATCCTAAATAAGTTTTTAACGGCCAAGCCAGCATGCCAAATATGCCGCCGCCGTTTCCGTCCAGCGCCATCGCCCACATTTCTGTTGGATTAAAACTGCTGTGGAATAAACTGGAAAGCGAGAGAAAAAACAAAATCGCGCCAATGCCGTGCGTCTTGCGGTAATTGTATTCAATATCTTTGAAATAAAAAAAAGCGAGAATCAAAATAATCGCCGGCGCCGCATAACGCATTGAACCGAACAGAAAACTCAAAATATATTCGTCCAGCATAATGCCAACCGCTCCGGCTTTTCCCAAAAAACTCAAAACAAAAAGAATGGCGACGATTACCAAAACAATACCAATAATCCCGCGGGATAACTCGGGGTCAAAGCGTTGAGAATGGTGATGGTAGGGGCGGGTCATAACGAAAAAAGATGAAGTATCGTGGTCGGTTGTTCCATGTTACGTGTTCTATGTTCCATGGCTGACAATATTTTATCACAATTCCACAAAAAGCCAAAGTCTTGACTTTACGCGCGAAATCTGATTAAATGTTGCTAAGGAGGTGCGAACATGGGCTACACATTGACCGCTCGCTTGATGGAAAGGACTTGTCTAAAGCCTCTCCAACTCACCCTCTGGGAAGGTTCGCGGCTCGTGACACAGAGTTACTGTGCCGGAACAGTGTCGGCTGGGAGGGAGCACGTAGAAGACATGGCCAAGAGATACCAGCTGGACGCAGCCGAACTTATCAACCAAATCCACGCGCAACTGCCAAAGCTCCCGCCATACTGACCACCACGCCGACCCACCCATCACAACGGTGGCACAAAAACCCGCTCGCGCCACCATCTATCTTTCTAACTGGATTAGGAAAATAGATGGGAGGAATCCGCGAGCGGGTTTTGAATTTTAATTGCACCTCTCCCACAAATGCTCAAACATCGCCCTCTCCATATCAGCTAATTCCTTGCTCTCAATGACCACCGCCACGAAATCGCCGATAAAAGAAAACATGACGATTTTATTTTTTTACTATTTCAAAATCGTTATTGATTTTGTCCGCTATCGAAATTCTCAATTTTCATTTCTTTGCCCCGAAATCTAATGGTTGGACTTTCTCCTGATTTTCCTTTTAATCCAATTTCCGTTGACTCACAATTTTGAATACTGCCACCGAGTTCGTCCAGCGTCCTTCCACTTATTTGAGATAGTAGGGCGGCTAATGGCACTTCGTGTGTAACTCCAATATAATATGTTTTTTCCCTTTTTGGATACAAATCTGCAAGTTTTTGTCCGCGACGCAGATATTCACGAAGGTGCTCATAAATAATTCGCGGCGTTTTCCCTTCAACCACCTCCGGATTGGTTAACCAGTGTTCAACAGCTTCTTCATATGGTACCCCCATCTTCATTAAAGGACCAATGACTCCAGCTGCTTCTAAAAATTTAGATTGACGAGAATCATAAAGTTTTATCGGGCTGTGCTCAGAACTTTCTACAATTCTTTGTGATGTTGTACGCATAATATCGCAGGTTTCTTGCGCACGAAGAGTCGGGCTATTTTGAAACTTAAGCAGTCCACCACCTTGGCTCCAAATATCCGATAGAATACGCAGTGTGGCTACTTCGGCTTGTAATTTTCCTTTTGAAGATAGTTTGGCTGTTTTCTCTTGTGACTCTGCTTCACCGTGACGAATAAGATATAAATCAATCTCGCGTCCGTTTCCTTCTTTTTCTTTTGTGGCATCTGCACTTGTCAAAAACCGTTCAAAAATTTCTTTCATTTCTCCGGCAATACGTGGATCTGTTACTTCTAAGGAACGGAAGTCGTTCCCAACTTCTTCAATAAACAAAACAGTGTGCCCATAAATATAGAATCTTAGAGGCAACTGAAAATTTTCCGACAACAGACTTACATCACGAAATTCGTTGTTACTTGTTGATTGCCAAATATTTTTGATGGTTTCTGTGGGATAATAAATGCCTGTTGATCGTATTCCTGCGGCAACCTTTTTGGGAACAATATTTTTCCGCGCCCATTCTGTATTCTCTTTTTCCCACTTTGTATTGGGATAGCCAATAAAATGTTGATAATCTTTACCGGCTTCAATAATTCTTTCAATGGCCTTGCGTGTTCCCTCTACCCCTTCAAACACTTCAATCCTTTGTTCTCCTGTTCTTTCGCTAAAATCTGGACGCTCGCGATCAAGTGATGATCTTGGCATATTTACATTTTTAATTTTTTAACAATACCTCTGTTTGCGTCAACAATAATCATATCGTTGTCTTCTAACATTTTAGTAGCAAATTTTGTACCAACAACACAGGGGATTTTTAATTCGCGGGAAATTATAGCTGCGTGACACGTTATGCCACCCTCATCGGTTACAATTGCCGCCGCCAGCCGCGCCGCCGGTACAATTTCAGGGGTAGTCATGCGCGCAACCAAAATATCGCCCTGTTGCATTTTTGCGACATCTTTTTGGGAAAGAATCAGTCTCACTACCCCTTGCGCAATACCAGTATAAGCAATTGCACCTTTGATAAAATCGGGTATTGAAAGTGGTGGTAATTCCTCAACTTCTTTTTTTATAAATTTGTCCGCTTTTCTACCTTCAAAAATTATGTGCTTCCCGTTACGGAACAACAAAACGGATGCGAATTTTCTTTCGTTTAATTTTTTGGCGCTTGGAAGCCTGCCAGTAAATATCAGGGTCTTGGTCTCGCTTGGGATTAACCATTTTATATCCTCCGATGTTAAATTATTTCTACGACCAATCTCTCTAAATAAACTTCTTGAGGCATAATGCGACAGCGCAAATGTATTCCTTGATTCTAGTCTAATCCATGTCGATAACCCAATAAGATGAAAAAAATTTTGTATTAATTGGGGCACCTTCAATTCTTTAAATAAAGTCAATTGATTTTTTTTAATTTGGCTGCGATACGAGTGCGATTCCATCAAATCTTTCATAAGCTTGCCTTGGGGTTTGGTTAACAGTTTGCCCAATTGGGCTTGAAAATATTTTTTGTCCCATGGTTTAGTTTCGTCGTTGACGACTGGTAATCCAGCGAATTTAACGGTGTGTTTGTCTAATAGCTGGTCTGTGTTTCCTTTTTTTGTTTTTATCTTAACCGCTATCCCAAGCAATGATAATTCTTCTTTTTGCAGTAAACTGGGCTCTGGCCAAGCCGAAAGTTTTATAAAATAATTATCAAAATCTTTATTTTGCCCGATCTTTTTTAATTCATCTAATAACCAACCTTTTGCCTTGTCTTCTATACTATCTATATAAACAGCCAGGTGAAAAGCGGCATACAGCCCCTTGTATGCTTCACAAAATTGATTATAAAGTCCGACTAATTTTTCATTGGTTAATTTACTAAGACTTACTTTTTCCAGCTGTTTATTAATATCTAATAATTTTTTTTGTGATTCAATAAATACCCGATTCATTTTTTCTGTAAATTTTGGATTACTCTCTAGTTTCTCTTCAATTTGTAAGCTACAATTCCAAACCGCCTTTGGATTCATGCTGTGTATAAAGGTCATTCCCCTACGAGTAGTTAATCTCTCTTTGATTGTGCAATCAAAAACTTTCTTAATGTCTCCTGTTGAGGATATCATCATGTAATTTTTCCAAAAATCGGACTCCCGCTCTACTAATTTTACCCATTTCAAAATTTTCATATCCGTCTTATTAAACCATTATTAGAATACATCATTTCTTTAATTTTTACAATGTAATTTGGTTTGTTGAGTTGGTTTGTTGACTTTTTAATAATCCTTGTTGGGTACCTAAAAAATATCCTTATACAAAAACAAAAAAATCAACAAATTGATGTGAAATCAAAAAAGCCGCGGCAATTGTTACTGACGAAGGCGGCACCCTCTGCCATGCCGCGATTGTTGCCCGTGAACTCAAAAAACCCTGCGTCATCGGCGTAAAAATCGCCACCAAAATTTTCCATGACGGCGATTTAATAGAAGTGGACGCAGACGCTGGGGTGGTAAGAAAGTTGAGCTAAAAACCAGCTACCACTATCATGGATGTGTACAAGACTCAACCTTGACAAACAAGATATTAATATATAAAATTACCAAACTCTGTGATATAATATAAACAACTTAATATAAACGAAATTTATGCGTCTAAATAGATACATGTACAACTTATCAACTTTGGCTAGAAAAATGGGATATAATTTTAATGAAACAAATGATGAACGGGTAATTAAAATGAAAAAAGAAATTGACACAATTGGCAGTGTAGAATTTAAAATTGAACAATATCCCGACGGATCGTGGACTGCCGAATCGACAAATTTTGATGGCATTATAACTGGTGGTACTAGCACCCAAAACATCTCTTCTTCTATAAAGGATGCTATTTTTACGTACTTTAAAATTCCTGCTTATCTTTGCAACGATATCCTCTTACGAGGAAACAATGAACCTATAACAATAAAACAAAACGTCTATGCCTAGTAGAAGTTTTTCTGACATTACACAATCTCAATGGATTAAGGCATGTACAAAATTAGGATTAATTGTGGAAACGAAACATGGCAAAGGAAGCCATGTTTTAATTAAGCATCCTAACACAGAACATAAATACACCATCCAAAACAATCTTCACAAATTTATCAACATGAAAATCTTCAAAAAAATGTTAGAATGGGGTTTTGACGAAGAACAAATTTGGGATGCATTGAAGTAATAATAGTTTTTTTCATACTACCAGTGATTGACGAATTCGCCCCCCCCCCCAATTTTGAGTGAACGACGGACGAAAAAACAAAAAATGATACATTTTATTCATACAAGCCTGTCATAAATATATGACTTTAAAAATAAAAAAACGAAGCAAAAAAAATCTCCCGCTTGCCGTAAGTTCCTGCATTTGGGGCTATTTGACAATGTTGGAAAAACAGGGTGTTCCCATCAAAAACGCCTATCTTTTCGGCTCATGGGCAAAAGGGACGCAGCACAAAGACAGTGATATTGACCTCGCGATAATTTCGCCGGCATTTAAAACTTGGGATAAAAAAACAGAAAAACTAAGCCGTGCCATGCGTATGGATTTTAGCCTGATTGAGTCTCACGGATTTCATCCCGGACAATTTAACCCGAAAATAAATCCCGTGGCGCATGAGATACTAAAATACGGAATAAAAATAATATAGAAAATACTCCGACAAAGTTGTCGGGGTATTTTTTTGTTGCCTTTTGTTAATCATTTGTTGTTAATTGTCAGTTGCCGATTGTCAATTATTCCACAACAATCGTACCAAAATTGCTTGGATTCAAGTGATCGTGATATTTCCAATTGCCGACAAAATCAAATTGAAACGACCAACTTTCACCAAGCTGTACGCCCTTACAGGCGTCAAGGGTGCTGCCAAGACATCCGCCGGTGGTTGGATAAGCGGTGTGGGTCGGATGAAAAGCTGACGCCGGCCACATGGACTGCGCGCTTTGGTTTTTGAAAACAACTGTTTCGCCTTTTTTGATCGTAAGCGTCGCCGGTGAAAAACCGGAATCAGTATAGGTTATTATTTTTTCTTCAACGACTGGAACGGCTGCCTCCGGCTGATTTATTATTGGGGGAGCTGATGGTGTCGGCTGGTCTGCCCCCCTGAAGATAAAATACCCGCCAAAAATCACAATGATAATAATGACGATAGTGATGATTATTTTATTCATATTATTTTTTTAAAAAATTAATCCGATTGATAATTGCTTGTGGTAGAGAATCAACGAATATCGCCAGCGCCGCGGCCAAAAGCCCGATATCCCGCACCGTTATATCACTGATGCCGCTCACCGCGAGCACAATAATTAGATGGACAGCGCCGACAAGCGCCGCGAGCCAGGTAAAAATATCCGCCAGCAAAAACACGCCGATGACAATATCAAGAATCGCCGCGCCAATCATTGCTTGTTCTATCGGAACTAACAGCAATTCATTCGCCCATGGCTGTAAATACCCGCCCCACGCCTCCGGATTTTTCAAAATCAAAACCCCAACCCACAAAAAAGTGATTGCCAACCCGACTCGCAAAATGTGAAAGCTGGTTTTGTTCATAGAATAAGTATCACCCCCATCAACCAAATAGTCACGGCCGACATCAAACACCAGAAACACCACGCTTTAATCACTCTCCATTGCAAATAGGTAAGAAACAGCGACAGAAGCGATCCAACCGCGACTGAAAGTTTAAAAATAAAATTCCAAAACATGAGCGGCTCAACGCCAATTACTAAAAATCCAGAAATAAACAAGGCCGTGATGTAGAACAACAAACCTAAAATATCATTATGAACTCCGAAGAGCTTGCTGTATTTGCTTTCCAGAACCAAACTACAACTTTCGCCAATCAAACAAACCGGTTTTTCCGCGGCCATTCTTTTGCGGATAAGATAAACTGTTTCACTTAAACCAACCGCTGCCAAAGTAAACAACAAAGCATAGGCTGTCATAATAATCCGATTGTTCCACCGCCACCGAACAGAATAGCGACACTGGCGGCAAACAAAATCAAATCAAATTCCCAACCGTTTTTATCCATCGCCGCGAACGGAACTTTCCATTTCATTATTTTCATTCCCATGGCGCCGACCATTATAATCGCCAAAAACAACGCGGCAAATTGCGAGTAGATGCCAAGCGCCAACCCAACGGCCGATAAAAACTCCACCGCGCCAAGCGCCAATATCGCTCCAGCTGGCGCGCCCATCATCTGCGCCATGCCTTTTGTGTTCTTAAACTTCGGCAAGGAGTGATAAATAAAAATTATTGCCACTGCCAAACGAAGAACGAAAAGTCCGATGTTGTTGTATTGCGCCAATTGTTCTAACATAGTTTTACGATTTAATTAATTAATTTAAACCACGGCCTTCTTTTGTATAGTATACCGTATTGATCTGGATTGCACAACAATTTTTTTCTAAATCCACAAACTATTTATTGAATTAATCATACGCCTCCCGCCGATGGCGAACCGTCAAAATCACCAAAATTATTATATTCCCTCTTTCATCAAGATCAAAAATAACTCGGTAATCGCCAACACGAAAACGGTACCGCCCGCCGGAAAAATTTGTAAGTTTTTTGGCGTAATGCAATGGATTGCTTTGCCGACAGTAGAAGTCAACTTTATCCAAAATTCTTTGCGCTGTCATTTTTTCTATTCTTTTCAAATCTTCAGCGGCTTGTGTCGTGTAATGCGGGAGAGAAATCATATTTTAATCAATCCCCAGCTGTTTTCTTACCTCTTCCGCTGTATAGTATCTACCTTGTTTATAATCATCGCGCGCTTTGGCAATGTCAGCATACAACTTTTCCAAAGTGGCGTTTTTGCGGCTGATTGGCTTGACTTCAAAAATCGGCTGGTTGCGGTTCATGATTAAAAACCGCCAATCATTCTTAATTGATTTACGGTAATAAGAAGCGATATTCTGGCGAAACTCCTTCACACCGACAAGTTTGGTAACCATATATTTTTATTATTTATTAAGGTGTATCTTAAGTGTACACCATATTAAAATATTTGTCAATAAAACACCCCCCGCAATCGGAGGTGTCGTAATTTTTTCCCGCCACAGCTGGATCCCGCTCACTGCGGGACAATCTTTGAGTCTTCCAATTTTTTTATTTTAATAACCCCACTATCAACAACGCAACTATATTTGCAACTTTTATCATCGGATTAATCGCCGGACCGGCGGTGTCTTTGTATGGATCACCGACTGTATCACCAGTCACAGCGGCTTGATGCGCGAACGAACCCTTGCCGCCGTAATTTCCGCTTTCAATATATTTTTTCGCGTTATCCCACGCGCCTCCGCCGGCTGTCATGGAAATCGCGACAAACAAACCGGTGACAATTGTTCCAACCAGAAGGCCGCCTAATGCCGCGGCGCCTAAAAATATCCCAACTAAAATCGGCGCGACAACCGGAATCAATGCTGGTAAAACCATTTGACCAATCGCGCCTTTGGTAACAATATCAACGCATTTCGCGTAATCCGGCTTGCCGCGCCCATCCATAATTCCGGCAATTTCTTTAAATTGCCGGCGCACTTCTTCCACCACTTTGCCGGCGACTTTGCCGACTGACTGCATTAACAACGAACCGAATAAATATGGTAGAAGACCGCCGATAAATAATCCGGCCAAAACTAACGGGTCGTCAATTTTAAATACTGACGAAATTCCGCGCTCAACTAATTTATGCGTGAAATCCGCGAACAAAACCAACGCGGCCAAACCGGCGGAAGCAATCGCGTAACCTTTGGTTACCGCTTTGGTTGTGTTGCCGACCGCGTCCAACGGATCAGTCACCGCGCGAACTTCCTCGCCCAATTCCGCCATCTCGGCAATGCCGCCGGCATTATCAGTGATTGGACCATAAGCGTCAATTGTTACGATTATTCCGGCCAAAGATAGCATTGCCATAGCCGCGATTGCCACGCCATAAATTCCGGCTAAATTAAACGCGACAAGCACTGCCGCCACGATAAAAATCACCGGCAAAGCGGTTGCTTTCATTGATACTGCCAAACCGGTGATGACATTTGTGCCGTGTCCGGTTTCAGAAGCTTTGGCAATTGATTTTACCGGCCCGTATTTTGTTGAAGTATAGTACTCGGTAATCCAAACCATTAGTCCGGTTAAAATTAAACCGGCTAACGCGCTTCCCAATAATTGTTTAACGGATAATCCCAAATCACCAGCGTAAGCGCGGCTGGCGAAATAAAAACCGATGAAAGCCAACACTCCCGCCGCCACCAATCCTTTATATAACGCGGCCATGATGTTTTTCTTTTTGCCAAGTTTGATAAAAAATGTTCCAATAATGGAGGCAATAATTGAAATTCCGCCCAAAATCAGCGGAAACATAATCGCGGATTCATTACCTTTGAAAGTTAGGGCGCCGAGCACCATTGCCGCGACAGCCGTAACCGCGTAAGTTTCAAACAAATCCGCGGCCATGCCGGCGCAATCGCCAACATTGTCGCCTACATTATCCGCGATGACCGCCGGATTCCTCGGGTCGTCTTCCGGAATTCCTTTTTCAACTTTGCCGACCAAATCCGCGCCAACATCAGCGGCCTTGGTAAAAATTCCGCCGCCAATTCTGGCAAATATAGAGATTAAACTTCCGCCGAAGGCTAAACCAATCAAAGAATTAATATCTTTAAAAATTAAATAAAAACCACCAACACCCAAAAGCCCTAAACCAACGACTAACAGACCGGTAATTGATCCGCCCTTAACAGCCACATCAAGCGCTTGTTTAAGCCCCTTTTTCGCGGCTTCGGTTGTCCTAACATTGGCTTTAACAGAAACACGCATGCCCAAATAACCGGCTAAACCGGAAAATGCGGCGCCGATCAAAAATCCCAAACCTGTTTTCCAACCCAAAAACCACCACAACACGGCAAAAAATACCACCGCGACTAAAGCAATCGTGCTAAATTGGCGTTTTAAATACGCTTTCGCGCCGTCTTCAATCGCCCGCGCGATCGCTTGCATCCGATCCGTGCCGGCCGGCAACTTGTTTATTAAAAAAATCAGCGCGATGCCGTAAACAATCGCCGCTACTGCCGGTAGAAGAACCAAAAGCCATGTTCCGAGCATAATATTGAGTTAAGAGTTAGATGGTTTAACGGGGTATATTATAGAAAGACGGACGATAAAAGTCAAGATTGTGTTTTGTAATAATCAGTGTTAAACTTATTTTGTACCAACCCTATAAAAAAATGTTAGCAAGTTTATCTACCCTGTCCAAAATCTGCTAAAACAAAATTTTAATCCGTTTAACATTTCATAAACAAAATATACATCCTCCGCAAAAAGACGGCTGTGTAAACAAAACAAAAAACCATCCATATTTCTATAGGTGGTTTTATTATTTTTGCAAACCCATCTCCCTAAAGTGAAAAGTTGTCACCTTGGGGAGTTGGATGGGCTTGCGGCGCGCACCCAACGAGAGATTGGATGTCGTGTGGAAGAAACGGAAGGTGGATGGTTCGAGCCGCATTCGGCTAGAGCCGGTTGCGCTCGCCCTCGCCGTTCGGCGGCACATCGACGGTCTCGGCGCGGCAACCGTCCGGCGCTTTCTCATCGGCCTCGGGGAGATCGATGCAGTAGCTCCTGTTCATGACGTAGTAGTGTGCGGTGAGGAGCGGAAGCATCTTCTGTGTGTGCTCGCCAAGAACGCCATCGACGATGAGCTCGCCGCCGGAGTCAAAGCCTTCAAGGAACATGGCCGCCTGGATTCTCTTGATAGGATCCACCCCACCTGCCGACGGGTCGAAGAAATGGTTGGCCATGTGCTGAAGCACTTCCTCGTTCAGTTCTCCGGTCTGCTCGAGCTCCTCGTGCGCCTGAAATGCCAACAAGGCATTCCGTGTGTGCTCGCCGAGGTCGCCGTCGGCGTTCAGCCGGCCGCTCTTATCGTAGCCAGTGATGATCAGTAAGGCCTGCACATCTTTGACCAGCCCGGGAGTCCACTTGGTATTCACGTTCCATCCTCCTCATCTTTCTTGACATCTCGTCTAGTATTTCCGGACACCATGCCCGGCAACTTGACGTTAATATATTTACATAAAATGTTAAAAGAGTCAAGACACGCCGCCTTTTTTTAAAAAATAAAATGACATGTGGATAATGCCATATACAAGGCCACATACGTCTTGGACTTAATCCCGGACTGAATTTGTGCTATACTCTACCCACCCACCGACTCCATTTCGATCGATCCGAAATCGCTTTGGGCAAGTTGACACAACAACAAAATACAACAGAAAGAGACTTCTATTGACAAATTATATATTATTTGATATACTACGGTATATAGAATAATCTATTTTTTATGTATATAAAAAGGATCGCTGAAGAGATTCTGTCAAAAACGCTCAAAAATAGCAAGGTTCTAATAATCTTAGGAGCGCGGCAGGTTGGCAAAACCACGTTAATAAGACACATTCTGGCCAATGAAAAGACGGCGTTTTTAAATTTGGATATTGAGGTGGATAAGAACAGGTTTTTGGCCATGTCAACATTGGAGCCGTTTCAGGCCATGAAAACAATCGGTGAGCCAAGCTACCTTATCATTGATGAGGCGCAAAGATTAAAAAATACCGGCCAGATTATCAAAGGCTGGTATGACGCGTCAGTTAATCCAAAAATTTTTTTGCTTGGTTCTTCAAGTTTAGACCTGATAAATCAACCCGCGGAAAGCCTGACTGGACGGAACGAAAAACTTTTCCTGTCTCCGTTTTTATTTAAAGAGGTCGTCGCCAGCCAGCCGTGGTATTCCGCCACCTATGAAAATGCCGCTTTGAATAAAAATTTCGGGCCGCAAATAAACTCTCTGTTGATCCAATCTCTGGTTTTTGGCAATTATCCGGAAACGATTAATTCCGCGGATAAACAGCAATATTTATTAAATCTGGTGTCAGACTACCTGCTAAAAGACGTGCTCCAGCTCGGCTTGATTAAAACTCCGGATTTAATCAAAAAATTATTGATGCTGTTGGCGCATCAAGCTGGCGCGGAGGTCTCCGTGAACGAGTTGGCGAGCGGTTTGGGAATCAACAAGGCTACGATCAACAAATATCTTGACTTACTGGAAGAAACTTTTGTAATTTTTCGCTTGCCGGCATTCAGCACAAATCCGAGAAAGGAAATTTCAAAAAGCCGCAAAATTTATTTCTATGACACTGGTGTCAGAAACGCCATCTTGAATGAATTTTCTTTAAATCCGTTGCGAAGCGACATCGGCCAATTGTGGGAGAACTGGGTAGTGGCGGAATTTGCCAAACACAATTTGCTCTTTGGCCGAAAAAGAAATCTGTTTTTTTGGCGTTCAAAGGCAAAGAGCGAGGTGGACATGATCGTAAAAGAAGGCGGAAGAATTTCCGCTTATGAAATCAAATGGAAAAAACAAAATATAAATACCAGGGCTTTTGAAAACCAATATCGCGTGAAAGTCAAAATCATTGACAGTAGCAATCCATTGTTTATTGACTAAATTTTATAATCCGCTGTTGTTCCAAAATCTGTGTAATCCGACAAAATCTATCTAAATCAGCGCTATTCAAAAAATGCCCATCAACTACCACAAAATCCTGCTGGTTGATACCTTTATATATACAAAATTGTCTCATATAGACCCTGATTAGGAGTCCAGAATGTGGGTGAACTTATTCAGCCCGGCAACTACAAGGAGACACGAAAGTGATCCCGCGCCAGCTCTCCAGACAGGACTGACGCGAGACACAACACAATGATTGTGGGGTGAGAAAATAATTTGGATCTGCACAAGCGCTTGACAAAGTTTTTGCTCCATGATACTATTGTATTACAATGTAATACAATTAATTTTACGCCTATGCGTCAAGTACTCAACCTGTCTCTCCCCCCTCTCATGGTCAAAACGGTTAAAAACGCCGTTAAAACCGGATCCTACTCTTCAACCAGTGAATTTTTTAGAGAACTGCTAAGAGACTGGCAAGAAAACCAGCTTCTGAAAGAATTAAACAAGAGCCGTCTAGAAATCGCAGCTGGCAAGGGCAAAGTTTTAAAATCTTTAAAAAATTTAAGGTAGTCTCCGCCGGATATGGAGATAATTTACAGCCCAAAATTCGCTCGGGAATACAAAAAACTGCCCAGCGCCATTAAAACTATTGCCGAGGAGCAAGAAGCGCTTTTCCGCAAAAACATATTTGATCCCAAACTAAAAACACACCGGCTAAAAGGCAAATTGAGCGGCTTTTTATCTTTTTCTGTCAGCTATAAATACCGAATAATTTTTGAATTCTCCAAAGACAAAAATATGGTGTGTTTTCATTCTGTGGGAGATCACGATATTTACCAATAAATAATGCCGGCGCTTCTTTAGTCACCCACAGCTTGTGGGTGGTTTTGTTTTAAAATCCCAAAACACTTAATCAACGGCCCAATCTATGCTATACTTTAATCGTTGACAGAGAGACAAAATAGGTAGATAATATCTACCTTCTGTTTTATGCCTATCAACTACCACAAAATACTGCTGATTGGCCTAAAAACTTTGGTTTACCTAAAACGAGGCCTAATTTGGTCGTTAGCACGGTTTTCTTTTTTGTTTATAAAAACCGGCCTTGCCGCGAAAAACTTTTTTGGCTTTAGGATTTTAAAAATCGGCTTTCGTTTAAAAAAACTGACTAACAAGCTTCATTTGACCCAAGGAAATCGGGCGGCTGAATTTTTTGGCAGCAGAGGAGTGCTCCAAGTAATTATTTTTTTGATCGTTGTCTTTTTAATGATCCCGCACAGCCGCCTTTACACGCGCGACACGACTGAAATCACCGGCCAAAAAACACTGCTCTACAAGATTGTCGGCCCGGGCGAACAAGATTTCAGTCTTGAAGAAATAACCTTTGAAACGGTTTCTGTTTCTAACCAAGGAACTACGGCGCCAAACTGGAAAGAAGGCGCGGTTGGCGCGCAACCGGGAGTAACAACCGGCGCCGCTATCCAACCAATTCAGCCGCAAGACATCGCGTCTATCAGCGCGGGCGGAACCGCTTTATCAAAACCAACCATCTTGCCCGGCGCGATTATCCCCGGCTCAACTTCCGGTCCGACCAGAACACAAATTGTCTTGCATGTTGTGCAAACCGGCGACACTATCGGCAGTATCGCGGAAAAATATCACATTAGCGTGCTCACCGTGCTTTGGGCTAACAACTTAACCGAACGTTCATACATCCGGCCGGGAAATGAATTAAAAATCTTGCCGGTGTCCGGACTTGTTCATACTGTCAAGAAAGGCGACACGATCGCGAAAATCGCCAAACTCTACAAATCCGATGTTGAAAAAATAATTAAATTCAATAAATTAAAAGAAGATGGGTCTGATGTTGTTGTTGGCGAAGGTTTGGTAATTCCTGATGGATTAAAACCACAGCCTGTTTACGCTCCAAGCCGTGTTTACACCCAGTTTGGCAGTATCTCGGCCCCACCCTCTTCAATTAACCTGCCGGCTGGTTCGGGTTATTTATGGCCGACAACCGTGCGCAGAATTACGCAATACTTTACCTGGCGGCATACTGGCATAGATATTGCCGGCCCGGTTGGCATACCAATCTATGCCTCGCGGGGGGGGACAGTTACCCGCTCGCAGTGCGGCTGGAATGGCGGCTATGGCTGTTATGTTATAATTGACCATGGCGGCGGAATAATCACTCTTTACGGCCACAATTCGCGTTTGTATGTTAAGGTCGGCGAATCGGTTTCGCAAGGCCAAACCATCGCCGCTATGGGATCTACCGGACGCTCAACCGGTCCCCATGTTCACTTTGAAGTCCGCGTCAACGGCCGCCGCGTCAACCCGTTCCAATACGTAAAATAAGTATGTACACAAAAATAAATTCCTCCACCACGGTCGGATTGGACTGCGCGCCGATTACCGTGGAGATTGATCTTGGCAAAGGTTTCCCGAATTTTCAAATCGTGGGCTTGCCTGACACCGCGATACAAGAAGCTAAAGAAAGAATCCGGGCGGCGTGGAAAAATAGCGAATTGCATTTTCCAAACGGCCACCGGATTTTAATTAACCTCGCGCCGGCGGATGTGCGCAAAGAAGGATCGTCTTTTGATTTGCCGATGGCTGTCGGCATGTACACCGCGCTAGAATTGCCGGAATTGGATTTGAATAATTCAATATTCATCGGCGAGTTGGCGTTAGACGGAAAACTTCGGCGCACCACTGGAATTTTGCCGTTGGCGATTTACGCGAAACAGGCCGGGTACCAAAAAATTTTTGTGCCGGCGAGCAACGCGAGAGAGGCCGGACTGATTTCCGGTATTGAAATCTATCCGGTGGAGTCTTTTCGCGCGATCGTCAACCACTTGTCTGAATTCGAACAAATCGCCCCGCTTCCACCGCAAGAAATCAGCAAATTATTTTCCCGCTCTGTTTACGAAATGGACATGGCCTATATAAAAGGACAGGAATATGTTAAGCGGGCGATGGAAATCGCGGCTTCCGGCGCGCACAACATTTTGCTCTCCGGCCCGCCCGGGTCTGGCAAAACTTTGCTGGCGAGAACCCTGCCGTCAATTCTGCCGCAAATGACCGCGGACGAAGCGATTGAAGTAACAAAAATTTATTCCGTTGCCGGCATGTTGCCGGAAGAAATGCCGTTAATCACCGAACGCCCATTTCGCGCGCCGCACCATAGCGCGTCAGATGTCGCGCTTGTCGGCGGCGGAAAATTTCCGCGGCCCGGAGAAATTTCTCTTGCCCATCGCGGGGTTTTGTTTTTAGATGAATTTCCGGAATTTCCGCGCACGGTTTTGGAAAGTTTGCGCCAGCCGCTGGAAGACGGCGTTGTCACTATCTCTCGCGCCCAAGGAACGATTACTTTTCCGGCCAGCTTCACTCTTGTCGCCAGCCAAAATCCCTGTCCGTGCGGTTACGCGACCGACCCGGATAGAACCTGCGCTTGTTCGCCGATGCAAATCTCGCGCTACCGAAAAAAAATCAGCGGCCCTCTGTTGGACCGCATTGATCTGCACGTGGAAGTGCCGCGAGTGAAATTTGAAAAACTTGCTAAAGAAGAACTGGCCGAATCTTCGGAAAAAATTCGCGAACGGGTTGAGGCCGCGCGCGAACGGCAGAGAGTCAGATTAAAAAATTCGCCGTATCAAGCGAACAGCGAAATGAAAAACAAAGATATCAGGGAGTTTTGCAAATTAAACGACCAATCAATTGATCTTCTCCGCCAGGCCGTAACCCAAATGCATCTCTCGGCCCGCGGCTATCATCGCATCCTCAAACTCGCCCGCACCATCGCCGACCTCGGCGGCGTTGACGATATCGCGACTGAACATGTGGCAGAGGCGTTGCAGTATAGGGCGAAGGTGGAGTGAGGCGGCGCGAGACGGAACATGGAATATTGAGCATGAAATATGTCTACCAAAGTCCCGATAGGGACGCCAGATAGTAGCCAGGGCATTTATGCCCTGGAAAAAATTCATATTTAAATCGTAGTCCCGTAGGGACGGCAGAAGTGCTTTGTGTCGTCCTTACGGGACTTTGAGTGTTTGTTGATTCTGGTTCCAGGCACTAAAGTGCCTGGCTATTATCTATCGTCCCTGATGGGACTGTGAAATTAATTTTTAAATGACCCGACGGTCATTTTTATTTTACTCTTTTTAAAGGCCGTGTTTAAACAGTGAGTTAGGCTTGAAATTATCTTAGGGTTATGATAGATTAAGCTTGGTTTCCAAAAATACAACTAATAGAAAATTATGGGTGGTTTTTTATTTAATTTTTTGTGGAATAATATAAAGTAAAAACCAACAAAACAACTTCGAACGGCAGCCCCCCGCAAGGGTGAGGACAATAGCGCTAACCAGCCCATTTTCCTTACTAAAATAAAAATACTCTTTAAGAGTATTTTTTGTTTAACAAAATTTATTCCCCTCCTTGTTGGTCGTCTCACACAAACCTCACTTCCAACTTCTTTCCTAACGCCGAAGCCACCCTCACCAGCATATCTGTTGAAAAATTCTGTTTACCGGCCTCCATCCTTGCCACATTGCTTTGAGTAGTACCGATTTTTTTGGCCAATTGGCATTGCGACACTTTTTGTTTTTTGCGCAACTGCAAAATCTGGTAAGCCACTTCCAATTGCTCGCCATATTCATCAAACATCTTTTTAAATCTGGAATTTTTTAATTCCTTTTTTAAGTATTGACCAAAATCATTACTAATATTTTTAGTCATACAATCGGAAATTATTTATAACATCATGATAGTTGTTAATCGCTGTATTAATTTCTGATAGCGGTGTCTTTTTTGTGTTTTTTCTAAAAGCATGTAACAAAATTATTTTCTTGCCAATCATAGTAAAATAAAAAATCCTGTGTTTATCTTTGCTAAAATCCACCCTAAGTTCTCTAATCTTGCCCTTTGGTAAATTCACTGGGCACGGCCACCACATTCATCCCCGCTCTAAAAGCCGAGACAACCCCAACCCCTGTATCTTCAAAAACTAAACATTTATTAAGTTTCACCCGAGCGATCTTGGCGACTTTTCTATAAATTTCCGGATGCGGTTTCCCTTTCTTCACATCTTCCCCGGTAACAATATAACTAAAATTTTTCTTCAAGTCCAGCCCGTCTTTGCCTAAAATAATCTCCACTTCTTCTCTTGACCCTGATGTCGCCACCGCCAGAACCTTTTTTCTCTCAACAAGTTGTAAAATGATATCTGTTATCTTTTTTCTAAACACGCTTTTTAATTTTTTCTTTATTATTTTTTTATAAATTCCATCCTTTTCCACCTGCAGCTTGACCGCCAAACTTTCATCTGCTTCAATCCCATTCTCTTTTAATATTATAACAAAACCTTCGGTTGTTTTCCGCCCCACGCATTTTTCTTTAAACTCTTTTCCCAAAAAACAACCTCTTGCCACCATTTTGTCTCTTCGTCCCCCAACCTTCTACCACCAACATCCCCGCTCCCGCCACAATCCCCACATCCGCCAAATTTATCACCCCTGTCAAAACGCGTAGATAATCAATCGTGGCCGCAAACAATACCCTGTCTATAAAATTAGATAACGCGCCGAAAATGATTAATATAAGAGATAAGAGATAAGAGATAGACGACTTCTTGCTGGATAATTTAATTAACCAAACAATCAATCCGAAAATAATCAACGGTGTGATTAAAACCAACAACCAATTTGGAAACGGCAGAGAAAACGCGATACCGGGATTAGCCATATATTCCCATCCCAGCCACTTGCCAATGATGTAGTACTCAAAATCCGGATTGCTCCTCGCCACCGACTTCAACAGCTGGTCTGCCAATAAAAAAAATCCGCCTATCAGTATGCAAACAAATAGACGGAAATCGTTTCTCAACATAGTTTTATTAGTGTTGATTGGTGGTCGCCGAATTGGTGGGCATTTGTGGTCGCCAAATTAGTGGGCTTAAATTTCGTCCGTCAACGCCTTCTTACAGCTCACACACGCGCCTGATGTCGGTCGAGCTAACAACCTCTTTTCATCAATCGGCTTATCACAATATTTGCAGACACCATAATCGTCTTTCTTTAGACGTTCCAAAGACTTATTTACGTCGCGCAATTCTTTTTCCAACGCGATCTCCATCGGTTTGTCCGCGGTATATTGCGCGATCTCTTGAGCGTTCTCGTCATCTTTATCGCCATATTCAGGAAACTCCGCATCGTAATCACCTTTGATATGCTTGTTTTTTGTGGTAAATTTTGATAACTCGCTTTCCAGTCTGGTTTTTTCCGACAAAAGCAAACCGTTGATCTTGTCCAAAAAATCTTTGCTGAACGCGCTAATCTTCTTGGTCATATAATTAACATTACCGAATAATACGATAGTATTATAAATAAAAACCGCAACTAACGCAAGGGCTGACAGTATAAAATAATAACGCACCGCTGTCAAGAGTAGCAACAATACTAATATACGATATAGAGTACTAATGATACTAATGGATACGAATATTTAACATCAAAGGGATTAGTATACATTTAGTATCATTAGTACATTAGTATATTCGTATGTTAAACTCGTATATTAAAAAAGGCGGTCAAGCGCCCTAGGTAAATAACTTAACGGCGTGCCGCCTCAGTATCCCCAGGATACGCCTTTCAGGTAATCTAAAGGTATTTGTTTAAAATACACTTAGAATACCTGAAACGCGACTGTCCTTGGGGACAGTAGTCTCCTTTCTACCGCCATAAGGTAGACATTCCCTACGATTCGGCCCGAAGGCACAAAGCGCATAAATGGGAAGTCACCGTTTCGAGCTAGCCATTAATTTTTGGCTTTTGTTTTTGTTTTGCCCGATTGAGTCGGGAGCTAATAAATGGTAAGCTCGAAATTTTAAGTAGTAAAAAGGGAAGTGCTCCACCTGAATAAATTCAGAAGGAACAAATCCTGACTTTTAAAGAACAATTTTTATAGTATATTAATAGTATAGCACATTTTTCAACACTTGTCAAGGGTTTGGGCTGTTTTTATAATTTTAAGCTAATTTTAGCAAAAAAATAATCTTGTTAAATAAAAATAGTATACACTAGTGTATACTATTGGGTTAAAAAATGAAAAGTTATCCACATTTTAGCCAAGTTTTCCCCAGAGTTATCCACAATAGTATAGAGTGTTGTATACTATTGCGAATTTAAAATTGAAAAATCAAAATTTAAAATCGATGCAATAACAAAAAGACGAACCAAATCAAGTTGCTATATGAAAGTAACAAACATCCCCATCTCTCACTTCATATTCTTTCCCTTCCAATCTTAACTTCCCTGATGTTTTAATCCCGCTCCAACCGCCAAACTGGACAAAATCTTGCCAATCGCAGACATCGGCCTTGATATAACCCTTGATAAAGTCGGTGTGAATGACGCCTGCGGCTTCCGGGCCTTTTGTGCCGCGTTTTACAGTCCACGCGCGGGTTTCCGGCTCGCCGGAAGTAAGAAAAGTAACTAAATCCAGAAGCTTGTAACCGGCCAAAATTAGCTTATCTAAGCCGGTTTTTTCAATCCCCAACTCTTTCAAATACTGCCTTGCCTCTTCCGGCGACAACTCCGCCACCTCAGCTTCCACTTTGGCGCTGATTTCTATGTGTTCAACCGCATCACCAAAATTCAATTCGTCGGACTTTACTGACTTTAAAGACTTTATGGACTTTTGACTCTCGTCCACATTCACCACATAAAGCACTGGTTTCATCGTCAACAAATGCAAGTCTCTCACAATAGCCACCTCATCATCGCTATACACTTGCGCGCTTGCAAACTTGCCAACTTGCAAACTATCCAACACCTTTTCCAAAACTTCAATTTCAGCCTTAATTTTATCATCAACTTTGCCTTTGGCGCCTTTTTTTGTAGTATCCAACTTTTTTCCAATTGTTTGTAAATCCGCTAAAATTAGCTCTAAATTAATAATTTCCGCGTCTTCTTTTGGATCAACGCGATTTTGCACATGAACAACGTTGCTGTCGGAAAACGCGCGGACAACCTGAACAATCGCGTCAACTTCTCTGATGTGAGATAAAAATTTATTGCCCAAACCGGCGCCTTCGGAAGCGCCTTTAACCAAACCGGCGATGTCAACGAACTGAATCGCGGTTGGGATGACTTTTTTTGATTTTGAGACTTCGGCAAGCTGGGCTAAACGCTCGTCTGGGACCTCTACAACGCCCACGTTGGGCTCAATCGTGCAAAAAGGGTAATTCTGCGCATCCGCCTGTTTACTGCGCGTCAGAGCGTTAAATAGCGTTGATTTACCGACATTTGGCAAGCCGACTATTCCGATTGATAACATAAAATAAAATCTTAAATTTAAAACCTCAAATAAAGTTGCTGTTTATGAACACTGATCATTCGGTCATTATTGTCCCAATTACCCCCAATTCGTTAAAGATACCGGCAGAAAAGTAATCTATGCGACAGACACCAGAATAGCCTTGCTTTAGTGTTTTTTTGCCCACCGTCCGTTTATCAACCTGTGCTTTGTAAAACTGTCCAGTGGGTATTCGAGTTATGTTGGACCAAAAATTTTTTAACCTCTCAGTATCTTGATCGGCGCGACACTGAACAGTACAACGAAACTTCCTATCATCAATTGTGTACGCCTTTCTAAGTAAAAACAAGAAAAGTTTAATTATTTTCGGATCTGAATTGCCAAAAACCAACGATCCTCTTTGAGTTTTTCCACCCTCTGCCAAATACAATGAGGCAAGTAGTAATTTTGCTGTATCTGGAACATCAATCTTGTTCCTAAGATGCTGGTTGGTTGAGTAAAGACTTTTCAAATACCTGTTCCTGGCTTCCTGTTGTTGTCTTTTGGCCAATACGCGAGCTTTATTTAAATTTTCAATATTTAATCTCTTAATTTTACTTTGGTAATCAGCCGGCACACCAACACCTTTACAGTAAAAAGACAAAGAGCTCTTTGGTACAGAAAGACCCAGTATTTTTTTTATTTCTCCATAGGTCATGCCTTTCTCACGAAGTTCTTTTATTTTTTCTTTTGTGTGGTCATCCATACAAGATCATTATACCACAGATCTCCTACACGAGCAACATAATACAAAAAGGCCCCTTGGTGAGACCATTGTTTGTGGACCGTACTGGACTTGAACCAGCGACCTTCTCGATGCCATCGAGACGCTCTAGCCAGCTGAGCTAACGGCCCTCAGACCACGAAATTGTATCACTACTCCTAAAACTTGTCAATAAAACACATGGTGGTTTGCTAAATTATACTAAAAATATTTTACGACACGTTTTCTCTGCTCAATCTTAATATTTTTCCTTGCCTCGCTAATATTTTCCAGTTCCATATGGAACTGACTTTTATCTCTTCCCTCACCACTCAATCGTTGTTCCATGTTACGTGCTCCGTGCTCCATTTTTATCACGAAAGTATACAACACTCTACACTATTTTTCGTTTTTTGGTGTTTTTTGGTGGACCTAGGCAGAATCGAACTGCCGCCCCCGCAATGCGAATGCGATGTCATACCACTAGACCATAGGCCCTCGTTAATTTTTAATTTATAATTTTCAATTACTTGGTGCCCCCAGCATGAATTGAACACACATTTTGCCCTTAGGACGGGCCTGTTCTATCCGTTGAACTATGGGGGCAAAATTTATTTTGCTTTCTCAATAATTCTACACGAAAATAAAAACTTTTGCAAGGCCCTTGAATAGCCATCCTTTGACAATGGATTTAGGCGCGAGGGTCATGGTGTAGAAACCAAGACCCCCGCGAGAAAAGAGCAGGCATGCCTAAGTGTCGTCCGAGCCTTCGCCGAAATCGTGGCGTGGGCAAAGCGGGTGCTGACCGAGCGGAGTGGTGGGAGTGGGTTTGTTGCTGTTGTTTGTTCTCGCACTTGACGCGACTCGTTTTGTGCTTTTTTGATCCCTGGCCACGACCGATGGGCTTAGTTGATCACCGCAGACCAACACATCATAGCCGGGACATGTGGACGGTGAAATCGCCGCAATGCACATCTTGTTGTTACCATTATAACATGGTGGCGGCCCGGATCTCATAATTAACTCCTTTCTTTACTTATCCACGAACACATGGTATGGTCTCCATGCACTTGGCAGATAGGGTATAATTTAGAACTAAAAACTAATTTTGTCAATAACAAAAAACCGCCACACAGCCTGCAGAATAACAGGAAGGATCGATTGGCGCCTTGCTTGCAATGGCGTAGTCCCGCCATGGCGAGACGAAGCCTTGTGGATAAATTACTTGACAAAACTTACCCTATACTATATACTATATATTATATATCATAAACTATGAAAACAGACACCAGCCAAAAAATACTGGACTTCATAAAGAAAAACCGACAGGCATCGCCGAAAAAACTGGTTAACTACACTGGCTTTGGCGCGCCAGCAATTTTTAGGCAATTAAAAAAACTGCAAAATAGGGGACTACTTGCTAAAACCGGCAAACCACCGCGAGTCTACTACCACCTTCCGTTGGAAAAAAATTTGCCGAAAATAAATAATGTCTCAGAAGCGCTCTCTGTTACTATTCATTTAAAAAAGTTTGGACGTTTTTTAAGCGCCAGACCATATGGACAACAAACGTGGCTTGCTCTTCAGCCCTTATTGGCAAAAAAAATTTCGGGTAAAGAAAAAATTTTTATTGACTTCGCCGGCGTCCAAGTGTTGTGCCCCGGCTGGGCCGACGAATTTATTTCCTCTTTAAAAAAACGATATCCAAAACAAGTGGTTTTGCTTCCATCAAACAATGCCTCGGTAAAAATGTCATTGGAGTTTGTGGGGGGCTAAATTATTTTTGAAATGGCGTGGGGAAGAACAGGAAAATAATAAAAATATCAGGTTTCCTTTCTTTTTGTTAAGTATTCACGAAGCGCTTAACATATGTTAAAATGTTGGGAGAGCTTAACAAAAAATTAAATGATTGGTTATGCAAACACTCTTAATCCTCTTCTTATCTGCCTTGTCAATCGCCCTGCTGATCGGTTTCGTCTTGTTATACAAAAAACTCTCCGCCTTGCAAAAACCCAAAGAAGGCGAGCAAAATTTGTTTGTGATGCTGCAAAATCAAATCCAAGATTTGTCGCGTGTAATGGATCAAAAAATGACTGACACGCATAAAATTGTTAATGACACGCAAGCAAACATGCACAAAACAATTCAACAACAATTCGGCCAGTCGGTCAAAATCATTACGGACATAACAGAAAAACTCGCCAAATTGGATGAAACCAACAAGCAGGTGGTCGGGGTCGCTGAACAGTTGCAGGGTCTGGAGAATGTTTTGAAAAATCCGAAACACCGCGGGGTGCTGGGCGAATATTATTTGGAAAATGTTTTGAAAAACGTGATGCCGCCAGGCGCTTATGAAATGCAGTACAAATTTTCCGACGGCGATATTGTTGACGCGGCGATTTTCATTAAAGACAAGATAATCCCGATTGATTCAAAATTCAGTTTGGAAAATTATAATCGCATTTTGGAAGAAAAAGATACCGCCCGGCACGAAGAGTTGGAAAAACTGTTTAAACAAGATTTGAAAAAACGGATTGACGAAACCAGCAAATACATCAAACCAAAAGAGGGGACGATGGATTTCGCGTTTATGTTTATTCCGGCGGAAGGGATTTATTACGATTTGTTGATTAATCAGGTCGGCGCGATAAAACTCAACACCCAAGACCTGATTGAATACGCTTTCAAAGAAAAACATGTGATAATCGTGTCGCCGACATCGTTCTTCGCTTACCTTCAAACAGTAATGCAGGGCCTGCGCGCCTTACAGATTGAGGAGTCGGCCAAAGAGATCCGCCAACAGGTGGAACAGTTGGGAAAACATTTGTTATCTTACGAAGAATATATGAAAAAATTAGGCGTAAGTTTGGGCACGGTCGTTAATCACTACAATACTTCTTACAAAGAGTTTGCTAAAATAGAGAAAGATGTGGTGAAAATCACGGAAGGCGAGCGGACGGTTGAGCCGATGCAACTGGAAAAACCATCAATAGATTTATAACAAAACCTCTCTCTCGGAGAGATTGTGGATCCAATGGTTCGAAAATTCCCCTCTCAGAGAGGGGCGAGGGGTGTGTTCGCTGTCCCACCACCAACACCTCCCCCGCCCTCCTCCGAGGAGGGAGCTGACCGGCGCCAAATTTCTATGCCCCAAATAATAAAAATTAAAGTCATCCCGCACGCCGGCAAAAATGAAATTGTCGGTAAGCTGGCGGATGGCACGTTGAAAATAAAACTAAAAGCCCCGCCGGTTGACGGCAAGGCGAATGAGGAGTTGGTGAAATTTTTGGCGAAAGAGTTTGGGGTAAAAAAAGATGGTGTGAAAATTATTAGCGGAAAGACGGGGAGGAAAAAAATAATAGAGATAGATGATAGGTGATAATTAATTGCGGAATACACCCATCATTGATGAAAAACAAACGCTCGCGCAAAAGTCCCGTTAGGGACGCTCGACAGTGGCCAGGCACTTTAGTGCCTGGTAATCCAGTCAAACAACACCAGTCCCGTAGGGACGACAGAACCTTGCTGAAGCGCCACCGTTTCTGTCGTCCCTACGGGACTTTTGAAACTTATTTTATCCTTTCCAGGCCTTAAAAGGCCTGGCTACTATCAACCGCCCCTACGGGGCGTAATGAATGACTAACATCAAATGATTCAAATTACTTCGGCGAATCAATCCCGCCACCGCTCCATGGATTACACCTCAACACCCGCCAAATCGCTTTCGGAATCCCAATCATGATTCCTCTTTTTTTTATTACCTGATAGGCGTACTCGGAACAGGTGGGGTAAAACCGGCAGTAACCGCGCGGGTGTAAAAATTTAAACCAACCATGATCGGGAGAGAGGGTTTTTTGGTAGAGACGGATAAGAAGAAGGAGAATAAAACGTAATTTCACATTTTTACTCAAACACCAAACTTCCAACAATTTCTTTTAATTCGTTTTCATCTTGTCCCTCCCCAAAAACCTGAAAAGAAACAACTGTGTTTTTATTTTTTAGATAGTACCCTGTTGTTAAAACCATCTCGTCTGTGGTAATTTTTATATATTCTCTGCCGCCAATTTTTATTTCTTCATACGATATACCCCCTTGTTGAAACGCCTCTTTCAGACTATTCCCTGGTAACGCGAGGTTGGTAATAATATATTGTGTTAATGTTTGATTCGTGGCTTCTGCTTTTACCGCAATATATGGCGTGTGACAAAAGCTACAAGTTTCCGGTGGATTAAGATGCCATTCATACCCCTCTTCCGTCCATAACCCTTTCTCGTCAGCAACATACTTAGAAGGATAAACAAATGAAAATCCGCTTCCTTTAAATACTTCTTGGTCTTTTGTTTCTTGTCGCGCAGCTGATTGATTTTTAACCTCTTTGTTTTGTTGCCAAAAGTAAACCCCACCAACAACCACGACCACCATAATAATGATAATAATGATACTTTTCCAAATTTGTGACATATATTTTTAGTTAAAAACTATAATCTAAATATTCTTCATCTATGTATCTCCATTTATCTCCACCTATCTCAATCTACCCCCACCACCCCCGCTCTCTCCAACACCATTTTAATATCTCTCTCTATCTCTTTATACTCCACCCCAACAGTCCCAGGCTTCGCCATAATAGAAACATGAAAACCGGTTTTCAGCTTCCCGTCTTTCAACAACAAACGAACAACTTCTCGCATTTGCCGTTTAATTCGATTGCGTTTAACCGCGCTTTTGCTAACCTTAACGCTGACAACAAAACCAATTTTCAAATCGTCCGCGTTATATTTCCGCCGAGGATACTTTTCCGGCTCTATTTTCCAAACTTTCGCGGTAATAAATTTGCCGGCAAAAAATCTGCCCTCTTTAAAGAGTATTTCAAAATCTTTCATGTGTTTTAGACGATTTTCTTGCGGGATCATATTAACATTCTAACATAAAAACACAAAAGGCGACACACGCCGCCTTTGTTTAAATGTTTATAAGTTTTAATGTGTCCTTTTGGTGCGTTTGCCTTTGCGCTCGTCGCTCACGGTAAGTTTCTTTCTGCCCTTGACTCGACGTCTTTTCAAGACCGCGCGGCCGTCTTGGGTCTTCATTCTGGAGCGAAAACCATGTTTTTTCGCTCTCCGACGCTTGTTTGGTTGGTAAGTGCGTTTTGGCATAGGGTTTGTAGTATTAAGAGTGAAGTAAGTATAATACAAATTAAATGACAAGTCAAGAAGTTGAGACAAAATCTCAATAAGCAATTCACCTAAGATCTAATTCACCTAATTTCTAATAAAATTTCCAAATCTAAATGTAAAATTTTAAAATTTGGTGTTTTATTAGGTGAATTAGGAATTAGGTGAATTGGGTGAATTTTCGCTCTTTTATCCCCACTATCCACAGTTTGTCCACAATTTACTCACTTTTGGCTTATTTTAAGCCATTTTTGCTTTATAAAATGTGTGATAGAATAGAACAAAAGAAAAAATATGACTACCCACGAAATCTGGCAAGCGGTGTTGGCGGAGTTTGAATTAAAGCTAACTAAAGCCAATTTTACCACTTGGTTCCACCATACTGGCATTTCTGGATATGAAAACGGCCAGGTGGTTATTTGTGTTCCAAGCGCTTTTGCTAAAAACTGGTTGGAGAAAAAACATCACTCTGATGTGGTAAAAATACTGGAAAAAGTGACTGGAAAACCATTAAAAAGGGTTGAGTACCGAGTTGAAAACATAAAAAATGCGGTTGAACACGAATGTGTGGTTGCTCCCGCCGTGATAACACAAATAACCGGCCAACAACCTATCAACACCACACCACCGCCCCAAACAAACAAGCCGGGCGGCCAAAATGGTATCAAATTTGGTTTGAATCAAAAATACACTTTTGACACCTTTGTTGTCGGGAAGGGAAACGAATTGGCGCATGCGGCGGCGCAAGCGGTGGTGAACCGGCCAGGTGATGCTTATAATCCGCTTTTTGTTTATGGTGGTGTTGGTCTAGGTAAAACCCACCTTATACAGGCCATTGGTCATGGTTTTTTAGAGAAAAACCCGCAAACAAAGATACTTTATGTAAGTTCCGAACGTTTTACCAATGATTTTGTTTCTTCAATTAAAGAGGGGCGAGGAAAAGAATTTAAAGATCGCTACCGCAATGTTGACTTGCTTTTAATTGATGACATCCAGTTCATTGGCGGCAAAGAGCAGACTCAAGAAGAATTTTTTCACACTTTCAACGAACTCCACCAACAGCGCAAACAAGTGGTAATGACTTCGGATCGTCCGCCAAAAGCGATTCCGTCTTTGGAAGATCGTTTGCGCAGCCGTTTTGAGTGGGGAATGATTGTTGATATTGCCGCCCCGGATATGGAAACTCGCGCCGCGATTTTACAATCAAAATGCCAAGAGAAGAGATTTATTATTGATCCGGAGCTTGTCCAAATGGTTGCCGCGTCAATTCAAAGCAACATTAGAGAGCTTGAGGGCGCGCTTAATAAAATAATCGCCTATCACCAATTAAAAAACCTTGCGCCGGACAAAGAGTCTGTTCGCTCGGTTTTATCCACACTTGAAGCGCAAAACCTAAAGCGCTCCGCCACACCGAAAGATATTATTGGTGTTGTCGCTGATTTTTATGGTATTGGTCTTGACGACATCGCCGGCAAGAGCAGGGAAAAACGCTTGGCCGGGCCGCGCCAAATCATTATGTTTTTGTTGCGCAAAGAATTAAAAATGTCTTATCCGGCAATTGGTGATGAGCTGGGCGGCAGAGACCACACCACCGCCATGCACGCGCACACCAAAATCGGCATTGAAATGGAAAATGATTTAAAATTAAAACAAGATATTGAAGTAATCAGACAAAAATTGTTCACAAACGCTGGATAAGCTGTGTAAAAGTTGTGTTTTACTTGTTCGAACATTGTTATTATTCGCAACAAACATACACAGTTTTTCCACCGATAAAAAACTTTTTCTAAAAACAACAACAGTTTGATAACAAAACAACAACAAACTTGTCCACCTAAAATTTGTTTTAGTTCGGCGCAAAAAACGACTTCTACACCAAATTCACCGCCCCTACTATCTACTACTATATATAAATATAATAAACAAATCGATTAATAGTAACAAACAACGATATGAAATTTATTTGTACTAAAGAAAACCTGTCGTATTCGTTGGATTTGGTGAGTGGCGTTGCCGGGCGCCATGCCAGCCTGCCGATTTTGATGAACATCTTAATTCAAGCCGAAGCAGCCGGTGTTCGTTTGGTGGCGACAAACCTTGAAATGGCGATAAAAACATCCTTGCGCGCCAAGGTTGACGAGGCGGGGTCGTTTACCGTGCCAGCCAAAACACTTACTGACTTTGTTCATCTTTTACCAGACGAACAAGTAGAAGTAAGTCTGCAAGAAAACGAGGTTTTTATCAAATGTGGAAACTCCTCAACAAAAATTAAAGGAACGCCGGCAGACGAGTACCCGGTTGTGCCGGAGATTGAAGAAAAACACGCGTACACAGTAAACGCGGAGATGTTTAAAGATTCTTTGTCTCGGGTTGTTTTGGCTTGCGCGAAAAATGAAATTAGGCCGGAATTGTCCGGGGTTTATTTTGGCCTGTTTACCGAGCGCTACCCAGGACTATTAGTGGCGGCGACGGACTCCTATCGTTTGGCGGAAAAAAAACTTGAAGTTGAGCAGGGAACAGAAGAGGCGCGGGCGATTGTTCCTTCTCGCACGGTTTATGAATTGGCGCGACTGGTGTCTTTGGCAAAAAACAAACAAGGAGAAACAAAAATCAGACTCTGGTTAAGCGAAGGACAAATTGCGGCGCGTTACGATGATTTTGAGGTAAGCTCTCGTTTGGTTGAGGGTAAGTATCCTGATTACGCGCAAATTATTCCAACAAAAACAAAAACAACCGCGAGCTTCCCGGTTGGTCTTATGGTTAATAAAATAAAAACCGCCAGTCTGTTCACTGCTTCCGGGGTAAACGCGGTTTCATTTGATTTAAACGCAAGCCAAGGAACAATCGGGCTTTCTTCCACTAGTACGCAAACAGGCGAACACTCCTCGGAAATAGAATCAGAAGTGCTTGGTGAAGAAAATTCAATTTTATTAAACCACCGGTATGTGTTGGACGGGCTGCAAAATTTAAACAGCGAAGACGGTGAGTTCGGAGTAAACAGCAGCGACACGCCCTGTGTGTTTAGGGCAAAAAACAAAGACGACTATGTTTATGTGGTGATGCCGATACGACAATAAGTCCATAAAGTCCAAAAGTCTGTAAAGTCTATAAAAATAACGAATTTTATCAAAGAATTAATTATTTCACAAGTATTTCCACCACTTCAGATTTGGTTTGTCCGCCGTTTTTTGGTTTTACTTCCGCGATTAAAGTCCAAACACCTGTTTCCGGCGCGGAGCTCCAGGTAAAAAGAATTTGGTTGTTAAAAAGATTTGAAAAGTCGGTTATTGTTGTTAAAATAGTTTTTTCTTCACCGGACTTTTGTTGGTAAATTAGTATCTCTTTAATTTGTTCCAACTTAAAAGGTTCTAACGCGAGCCGGATAGGAAAATTATTTTGCGAAACGGTTTTATTTTTTTCCACCCAAGAAACGCTCGGCGGCTCTTCGCCGGCCTGCAAAGTAAAATTAATTGTTTGTTCGGTTTTATTTCCAATATCATCTTCCGCCAAAATAATTAAAGTGTGCGCTCCGGACTCCAACCACTTCGCGTAGTAGTTTAAGTTAAACGGCGGGGCTTTTATCACACCAACATAACGCGCGTCAATTTTGTATGACACCCGAGTTACTCCGCGAGGCGCGCCAAAGCGAAAATTAGTATCAATTTGCCGCGAGTATAACACTGCTCCGTCAGTTGGATAAATAATTTCTATTGTCGGGGCCAATTCTGAAGAATGTGTGTCGTCATATTCAGTTGGCGGGTCTTCAAAACTGATTTGCCAATCAGGATTTTTTTCTTTGGTTCTTTTTATCCAGTCTTGAATCGCGTTTTCCCAGATTTGATACTGCGGGTCATCAGCTGGATTTTCAAGCGCCGGTCCGCGCGGGTCGTCTTTGTTTACATAGTGCAAAATTGAGTGCGCCGGCAAGTAAGAGCGTTGGATAATATATTTTTCCGGCGTTGAACTGGACGCGAGTTTGCCGGTTAATTTATCTATTGATAGTGTAATCGCCCCGCCGGTTGAGCCGCGTAAAATTGGCTTCTCCGCGTCATTTGGCGGCGCTTCCGGGAAAGCCTCCACCGGCGCGTTTTTTAACGCCTCGCGCATAAATTTATTCCAGATAACGCCAGCGACTTTACTGCCGCCATACCCTTGTTTCATTTGTGTGTTGTCCGTGTTGCCGGCCCAGACCCCGGCGACAAAACTCGGGGTGTAACCGATTGTCCACGCGTCAACATAATTGTTTGTGGTGCCGGTTTTTGCGGCCACAGAACGATTCGGCAGTGTCAGCGTCCCGCCGGCGCCGAACATATACGCGCGAGAGGCGTCATCGCTCAAGACATTGGAAATTGTCGCGGTAATTTTTTCATCCAGGACCTTTTCGCCTTTGGTTTTTTTCCATTCAAACAAAGTGCCGCCAACACTGTCTTCCACGCGTAAAATACTGACCGGTTCAAATTTATTTCCGTTAGCGGCAAAGACAGAGTAAGCGCGAACATGATCAAGCAGTTTTATTTCTCCGCCGCCCAATACGAGCGTCAAACCAAACTCGCCGTCGCTCAAGGTCGTATAACCCATTTTTTTGGCAAATTCAACCGACTTGTCTTGCCCGACCAAATACATTGTTTGCACCGCGGGGATATTCAGCGAGCCCTGCAAGGCCTGCCGCATGCTTACCGGCCCGCGCTCTTTGGAGTCATAGTCAACCGGTTGATAGGGTTTTCCGGAAACCGCGAAATTCGTCAGCACATCAAAAAGAACAGTATCCGGAGTATATCCTTTTTCAAACGCCGCGGCGTAAATAATCGGTTTGAAAGACGATCCGGGCTGGCGTTTGCCAAGAGTCGCGACATTAAATTGGCCGTCAATTGTTTCATCAAAAAAATCCCGCGACCCGATCATTGATAAGATTTGTCCATTTTTTGGATCCATCGCCATCAGCGCCGCGTTGTTGGCGCCCGCTTCCAATAAGCTTTTTTCATTTTCTTTTATCGCCAGTTCCGCGGCCTGCTGTTTTTCCCAATCAAGCGAAGTGATTACTTTCAGTCCGCCAGTATCAACAAGTTGTTCGCCGAACATGTCCACCAGCTGTCCTTTGACATAAAGCGTAAAATGAGGCGCCTGAATGTTTTCAATTTTTTGTTTGATTTTTAATGGCTCGGCTTGCGCCGCGTCAGCTTCTTCACGGGAAATATAATCTTCCGCGACCATTCTTTCCAAAACAAAATCGCGGCGGTTTTTTAATTTGTCCGGGTCGTTCAAATAAAGCGACGGCGCTTTTGGCAGACCGGCGAGCGTCGCGGCCTCGGCAAGCGTAACATCTGAAACATGTTTTCCAAAATAACTTTGCGCGGCGGACTCAACGCCGTAATTGGTTGAGCCGTAAGGAATTTCATTGAAATAAATTTTCAAAATTTGTTCCTTGGTGTATTTTTGTTCCAAGCGGATGGATAAAATAATTTCTTTAATTTTGCGGGTGATTTTTCTTTCATTGGTCAGCACGGCGTTCTTCACCAATTGTTGAGTTAAGGTTGAGGTGCCGCCGATTCGTTTGTTGGTGAACACGCCGTAAACAACCGCGCGCAAAATGCTTAACGGCCTGATGCCTTTGTGTTGGAAAAACTCCGTGTCTTCGGTGGCGATAACCCCATTGATCAAAAACTGCGGCACCTGATCCAGTTCAACCAAAGTTCTTTTTTCTTGCGCGTAAACTTCGTAAAGCAGGTGTTCGCCGGTGCGGTCAAGTATTTTTGTGCTTTGGGCGACCTTCCGGTCTGTTAGTTTGTCAGGGTCCGGCAGGTCGCGGCTGGCCCAAGCAACCATAATCGTGCCAATTAAAAATACAAAAACCAACCCAACCAGCGCCAACCAGCCGAGCTTTCTCCAAAACCGGCCGCCGGCCTTTCTAATCACCGAATGGTGGTTTTTTGTCGTATAGCCGTAAACTCGGCGGCGGTTATCCCCACTACTCATATTTGGCCTATTTAAGCTATTTTTGTGTGTAAAATCAGTCTTTTTACATTATATCACACCTTGACAAAATGGCCAATTTGTGGTATAATGTCGCGGTTATGAGTTTACTTAACAAAAGCCAAAAAACTTGGATAAAAAGAGCGGTTGCCGTGTTGGCAATAATCAGTTTTGTTGTATCTGCAGGCAAACCGCAATTGGCTGAAGCCGTGTCTCTGGTTGACTTGCTTAGGTTGGATTTTGTCAATGCGATTGAGCCGTCTGAACTGCCGACATCCTCCGACCGCGAGCCGGTGCGGACAATTTTGGTGGTAGTGACGGCTTATTCCAGCACACCAGACCAAACCGACAGCACACCATGTATTGCCGCCAAAGGTTTTGACTTATGCGAGGCATATGCTCAATTCGGCGAAGGCAATACCATTGCCGCGAATTTTTTGACAATAAATAAGCATATAAAACTGCCGGAATTGTTCGGCGATAAAACTTTCGTGGTCCGCGACCGCATGAATGAGCGTTATGGCTATGGCCGGATTGATGTCTGGATGCCGACGCGGGAAATGGCAAAAGAGTTTGGAGTGAAGAGGGTGAAGATGGATATTTACTAAACAGAACACAAAACACAATTAACAAAACCCACACGAAAAACCCGCCAACGAGGCGGGTTTGTGGTCTTGAAGTGCGGGTTTATTTGTGGTATAGTATTAGCGAATTTTTAATTTTAAACAATCACAGGTTAACTCCCTCCTCGGAGGAGGGCGAGGGAGGTGTTCGCAAACCTTTGCGAACACACCCCCCGCCCCTCTCCGAGAGGGGAGATTTAGATACAAAATTGTTCCGACTTTGTCGGGGGCGCTCAATGAAATCGGCATTTACAAATTGAAAATTAAATCGCGGTACCGTAGCCAAGCAGTAAGGCAGAGGTCTGCAAAACCTCTATGCATGGGTGCAATTCCCATCGGTACCTCAACACCAGCCTAATCGGCTGGTTTTGTTTGACTTTTTGTTTCTAAATAATTATAATTAATTCCACGTCTCGGCGAACCGAGGCAGACACACCATATACGGCATGGGGGTGCTGTTGTGGGGAATCTTTCTCTACCTTGGCTGTCGGCAAAGGAGGACGGCAGACGAATTTTGGTGAATCCAAGGAATGAGACAAGAGTGTCTGGTTTGGGGAGTCGGACAGCGATTACAATAGTGCGCAACCAACAGAGGAAGACATGAAGAAAATTCTTGGCATTGCGGTTGTGCTCGTTCTCGCCGGAGCGACCGCTTCGGCGAACGAGCGGACGACCGGCCCGCCGACCGATCAGTCGGCAAACTCTGCCCGCTCGGGCGACACGCTGGCTAGCGACGGTGGGGTTGCGGCCTGCGACATTTCAATCTGTTTCGACAACGTGGCCCTCGTCGTCCTGCTCAACCGCGGAAGTGTCGCGGGAGACATCGGCGTGATATTCCGCAACGTCGCCATCTTCATGGGCGAGGATCAGCCGGCGCTGCGCGTCGCGTTCATCCACTCCCCTCCACCTCCCAACATCACTGGATACTGCGGCATCACCAGCGTCGGCTGAACCGTTGCGGATCCTCGGGAGCGGTCGCCCCCGGAAGGTTCGTGATCGGACCATGCGTCCGGTCTCAAAACTAGTTGTTCTTTTTACCGAGGTAAAACTCGGAATAGCCCCAGTGTGGGGCTGGTCTTTGGAAAAGCTTCACTGGGAGGGTTGAAACAGACTTGCTCTGATTTCGCCCTCCCAAACTCCCATAAAATAAACTCCGCTCCGATGTTACATAGGAGCTTTTTTTATTGCCAATTCTCTCATTAAGATGTAAAATTGTTGGGTATGGATACCAAAAAGTTTGTTATTATAGATGGCAACGCAATAATACACAGAGCTTACCACGCCCTGCCGCCGATGATGGTCAAAGGCACGATGGTGAACGCGGTGTATGGTTTCACTTCAATGCTGTTGAAAGTGATTAAAGATTTAAAACCGGATTATTTGGCGGTTAGCTTTGATGTTGCCGGCGGAACTTTTCGCGATAAAATTTATGATGGTTATAAAGCCAAACGGGTGAAAGCGGATCAAGAACTGTATGATCAAATTCCATTGGTTCATAAAGTTGTTGAGGCGTTCGGTCTGCCGATTTTAAAACAAGCAGGCTTCGAAGCCGATGACGTTATCGCCACTATCGTGGCTAAAGTTGAAAATGAAAAAATCAAAATGAAAAATATTGTAGTGAGCGGCGATATGGACCTTCTGCAGTTGGTTGATGAGGACACCAGTGTTTACGCGCTAAGAAAAGGCATGAGCGATATTGTGATGTATGATATTGATGAAGTCCAAAAGAAATATGGTTTTGGGCCCGAACATATTGTTGATTACAAATCTTTGTGCGGTGACGCGTCGGATAATATTCCGGGCGTGCCGGGGATTGGGGAAAAGACGGCGACGGAGTTGATTGAGAAAATCGGCGGAATTATGGAGATATACGCGCAAGTCCGAAGTCCGAAGTCCGAAGTCCGAAAGTTTTTTACAGAGGGCGTGATTAAAAAACTTTTAGATGGAAAAGACAGCGCCATGATGAGTAAAAAATTGGCGACAGTGGTGAGAGACGTGCCTGGATTAGATTTTAAGCTGGAAGACTGCGCGATGAAAGATTTTGACCGACAGAGCGTGGTTGATTTGTTGAGGAAGTTTGAGTTTTTCTCGTTGATTAAGAGGTTGCCGGGCGGGGAGAGCGAGGGCGGAGGACGTAGGGTGGAGGATGTAGGAGCGAAGACGAGAAAGAACGAGATGAGAATGATTGAGATTGATGAGAAGAACATTGGTGAATTAGAGAAAGCGATAAATGGCGCGGATGTTTTTGCCTGCAAGGAAATTTTGAGCGGGACGGACATTTTAAACAGCGACTTGTTAGGATTGGTTTTTGTCGTCGGCTCGTCCGGTTATTTTCTCTCTGATCCGTCCAAATCCGTTCAATCCGTTAAATCCGTGTTCTATTCAAAAGACAAGATCCTCGTTGGCCACGACCTCAAACAACTCATCAAAGTACTTTATAGACTTTACGACTTTATAGACTTTACAGACTTCGCTCACCTGTTTGACACCATGATCGCATCCTACCTGATCAACTCCAGTACCCGCGCCCATGACGCAAAAAGCATTATTTTGCGCGAGCTGGGGCAGGAGATTCAGGGCGGATCAGACCAAAGCAGTTTGTTTGGCGCTAATCCAAAACAAGTGGCCGAAGAATTACAGCTGATTTTAAAAGCTTACGAAATACAAAAGAAAAAGCTGGCGGATATGGAAGATTTTGGTTTGTTTGAAAAAGTGGAGATGAAATTAATACCGGTTTTGGCTGAGATGGAATTGAATGGCATCGCGATTGACACTGTTGTGTTAAAAAAATTATCCAAAGATGTCGCCGGAGAAATAAATAAAATTGACAAACAAATTCAAAAAGAGGCTGGCGAAGAATTTAATATCGCGTCGCCGACGCAGCTGCGCGATATTTTGTTTGATAAATTAAAATTGCCGAGCGAACAAATTAAAAAAGGGAAGACCGGATATTCCACCGCTGACGCCGAACTGGAGAAATTGATTGACGAACATCCCATTATCAGCATGATTCGCGATTATCGCGAATTGGCGAAATTGCAGAATACTTATGTTGATGTTTTGCCAACGCTTGTAAACAAAAAAACCGGTCGTATTCATACGACTTTTAATCAAGCGGTAACAACCACGGGACGGCTTTCCAGCTCTGAACCGAATTTGCAGAATATTCCGATTCGCACTGATTTAGGCAAAGAAATTCGCAACGCGTTTGTCGCCGAAGCCGGGAACAATTTAATCGCGGCGGATTATTCTCAAATTGAATTACGCATTGTCGCGTCATTGGCCAAAGACAAAACAATGATTGAAGTGTTCAAGCGCGGAGAGGATATTCACCAAGCAACCGCCGCGGCGATCAATGATGTCCCATTAGATAAAGTAACGAAAGAAATGCGCTACGCGGCGAAAGCCGTGAATTTCGGCGTGTTGTACGGCATGGGTTCTTACGGGTTGGCATGGCGAACAAAAATGCCACAGTGGCAGGCGAAAGATTTTATAAAAAAATATTTTGAAAAATTCTCCAGCGTGAAAAAATACATTGACCAAACTTTAGAATTTGCCAAGAAAGAAGGTTATGTTGAAACGCTATTTGGCCGGCGGCGATATATTCCGGAATTAAAATCCGATAATTTTCAACTGCGTTCCGCCGGCGAGCGGATGGCGATCAATATGCCGATTCAGGGCACAGCGGCGGATTTGATGAAGCTCGCCATGATTGAAGTCCATAAAGTCATAAAGTCTATAAAGTCCGAGAGCGATGTGAGATTGATTTTGCAGGTGCACGATGAATTGGTATTGGAGGTTAAGAAGGGTTTGGAAAAAGAAGCATCAAAATTAGTAAAAGACGCGATGGAGAATGTGGTAAAATTAAACGTGCCGGTGGAGGCGCGTGTAAGTGTGGGAAAGATGTGGGGGGGTTTGAAATTATAGTCCACTAATTTGACGACCACTAATTGCCACTAATATAAATAAGGCAAACCACTGATTTTTTAGTTTCACAAAAAGCGCGCGTCATGATAGAATATGAGCAGAACTTTTTGTTATTTAAAACAATGCACGCAGATTTTGTGCGTGTTTAATTTTTATATCATATGAGTGAAAAACGAATTCTCGGCAAAATCTCTTATATTTTTGGTATAATAATCATTGTGGTGTTTTTATTTTTTGCCGCCATATCTTTGATTAGGCCAATTCTGGGTTTTGTCGAAAGAAACAACGAGGAGCGAGCAAATGAGCGAGCAGTTGAGATAACTCAAAATAAAGTGGAATTGTGCGAAAAAGACGGGGGCGTTTATTTTCCATATGAAGGCCGCTGTGTGTATCAAAAAGATCCACAGTCTGTTGTGTCCGTATGCGAAGAGTGGGATAGGAAAAATATAGAGCACAAAGAAAAGATAGAAAAGTCAGTTGAATACCTTAATTCAATAATCACGGAAGAACAAAAATTGATTATTGATTTGTGGTCCACCATTTTTAATGATCCGGTGTTTTATTATGAAGATGGTAGGTGGGCGGGCCTTACTTGTGATGGGGCAGTCTCCACTTGCTCTACTTACTCTACTTATGATGCGGACAACGGCTATTTTAAGAAACATATTATTCCGGTTTGGATTGAGAAAGAGGAGCAGACAACAGCTAAAGGTGAAAAATATTTAGGTTTTCACATAAGTTACAGCGTGAGGATGGGTGATTGGTATAGGCATGAGGTTGGTAATTTTACTAACTGGGCCGGCGCTAATTGGGTTGTTGTCAAAGAGAGCGATTATAAATCGTTAATAGAGGCAATAAAGAAAACCACCTACAGAAGCCAGTTGTTAAAAATTCCCAAGGACGCCGTTGCCGCTTATGACCGGTTTAGCAAAACTGGGGATTTGTTTGGTGATACCCAACATAAGACATGGAGTGGTTTTTGGGGTGGAGACCGGACCGGACCGACCAATGTCGCCGAGTTTAAGGATTTTTCAGGGGTTGTGATTGCGCAAAAGCACAGAATACTGGAACAGGGCAGGGATTGCGTGGAAATGATTTCATTGTTAAGGAGTTGCGATTCACACCTTAAGATTGCTAATTGGGACAATAGATACACCGCCGAAGGTATTGACTTTAATACGTATGGTGGGATCAGCATTTCAGCACGTTCCGGATTTGAAGAAAACAGAACAGAGGATTGTCATAAGGCAGAATTAAATTTAATATCAGACAAGCTTGACTGCTTTCCAGTAGACTGCGATCCGTATGGCGGAAAGACGGGGCTTGACTTTACTATGTAGAAACAACAGTTAATTCAAATTAAATTTTTGTTTAACTATTATTGAACCGATATGAAAGTTATAAAATTATTTTGGAATAAAAGTTTTACTGCAGCGGACAACCGGACTACTGGCGCCACAAAATTTTGGAGTCTCGGGGCATTTTGGATGGGGAACACCAGAGATGGGTGGATGGACATTATAATACTTCGCAGTTTTCAGGTCATAATTTCGCCATTGTTGGGTTTTATCATCGCTGTTCGTCGTTCTCGAGTACTGACAAAATATGATGATTTTTCGGTGCCGCTACAGATTTTTGAGTTTACCATCAAAATTGTTAAGGTTTTCTTTTTTGTCTTGTTGTTCTTCCTGTTAAGCAACCTGCTTAATTCAATTGTTCTTTCAGAAGGCCGCACTGTTTTTGGCAAACTCGTCTTGGACAGCTTTGCGTCGTCGGCGCTTTTAATTATGTTTGCCGCAATGAGTTGTGGCGCTGGGGTTGGCTATTTGTTTTATGTGAGGAAGAATTATCAGTTTATTTGGCTGGCCATTTCTTTTATGTTGGTGATTCCGGCCGTCGTTGTGTTTTTGTATGTTTTGGTTTTAAAAGCGTTTCCATCTCTGCGGAAATATACCCCCCAAGACGGTGTGGGGAAAAGGTGGGGGGAGTTGAAATAACAGCCCACTAATTAAGCGACCACTAATTGCCACCAATATGAATAAGGAGGGTGATCTTTTGTATCCGGAATTAAGCTATGAGTTGGTAGGTTTAGCTTTTAATGTCAGTAATAGATTGGGTTTTGGTTATCAAGAGAAATATTATCAAAGAGCATACGAGATGGAACTGTTAGATAGAAAAAAGTTGTATAAAAAAGAGCAAAAATGCGTATTGATGTATAATGGCAGGCGGATGGGCAGGTATTTTATTGATTTTGTGGTTGAAAACACGATCGTAGAACGGAATAAAATCTAAGAGGGTGGCAAATTAGTTTTATTAGTGGCCGCTCAATTAGTGGGCTATTATGATCATATTCCTCTACGGCGCGGATACGTTCCGGAGCCGGCAACAACTAAAAAAAATGATAGAAAAGTTCAAGAAAGACCGCGATCCGGGTGGATATAACGCGGCTATTTTGGATTGTCAAAAAGAGGAAGATGGAAAAATTTGGGAGCAGATTTTAGCCACGCCGTTTTTGGCGGAGAAGCGAATGGTTATTTTGGAAAATTTATTATTATCAAAAAATAAGGATTTGTTGGCGGGACTTCAAGAAAAAATAGAAAAGAAGAGTTTGTCGGACGCGACCGTATTGGTTTTTTGGGAAGGCGCTGATAAATTCAAAGGCAAAGAAGCCGAAAATTTATTCAAGTGTTTGGCGAAAGAAAAGTTTTGTCAGAAGTTTGATTTGTTGGTTGGGGTGAAATTAAATAGTTGGATAACGCAGGAAGTTAAAGAACGGGGTGGAAAGATTGACCAGCAAGCGGTGCAATATTTGGCGCGGAATGTTGGCGGGGATATGTGGAGACTGAATTCGCTTATAAACCAACTGATAGCATATGTCATTGCGAGGAGCGAGGAACGAGCGACGAAGCAATCCAGTGGCGACGGGCTGGATCGCCACGCCCCTGTGCCGGGGCTCGCGATGACAGGGCGCGAAATTGAGCTTGCCGATGTTCAATTGTTTCTTGACGAAAAAGCCGACGATAGCATTTTCAACCTCGTTGACGCGGTGGTGGCAGGGAGAAGTAAAGAGGCGTATAAAATGATTCGCGAGCAGTACCGATTGGGGGAGGACGCGCAGTTTGTTTTTGCGATGCTTCTGCGGCAATTTAGAATTTTGTTGGAACTGCGGGATTTATACGACCGCGAAGATAATCTACCGAGTGAACAGCTGGCGAAAAAACTCAATCTGCATCCGTTTGTCGTAAAAAAGTCTTTGGTGTTCGTTAAAAAATATTCTTTGGCTAAATTAAAAACCGTTTATCAGCGTTTGTTGGATTTAGATGTAAAAACAAAGACCGGCCAAGGCGACCAGTCGTTATTGTTGGATGTTTTTGTGGGGACGGCGTAGGTTTATCTTCGGTCAGTTGGCGGTTCTGGGGGCGCTTCAATAGTCTCTTTTTGTTTTTCGTATTCAGGATCTTTTTCCGGATCAAAACGGGTGGTCTGGCGCAGTTCGTTAAAATCGTTTAACAAACCACCAAGCTCCTTAGCCAACAATTCGTTGGTTTCTGTTGATAATCTGCCGCGGATATTATCAATTTTGCGCTGAAACAGATTCCGCAAATAGTCGGCGTATTCAAGGCATTTTTTCAACTCCGGGACCCCCTCAACAATTTTTAAGCAATCAGCCTCTGTATTTTTCGGTGATACTTCCACCACCTTCGCAAATTGTCCAGGTAAATTTTTTACAACCCAACCTTTTAACAACCAACCCTTAGCGCCGCCGTTTTTGTATTGTTCATAAAACATCGGGAGCGTCCAATCTTCAAGAAGAATGTCTTCCAAAGCATTGTCAGCCACACATCCTTGAATATGAGAGAGAGGAACCCCAACCGCGTTTGGCAGGTAATCGCCGCGGACCACTTCGGAGAGAAAATTTTCTTTTAATTCTGACATATTATTAAATAATAAATCCCAGTCTTAACTGGGATTTATTTTACTACGTTTTTATTTTTTTGCAACTTTGTTGATTTGCGCCATGAGGCGAGAGAAGCGTCGTCCGGCGGTATTTTTTTTGATAACTCCGCGTTTAGCAGCCTTGTCCAGCGCTTTTTGCGCTAAACGGAGCTTTTCTTTCAGTTCGGTTTCTCCGGCAACTACCGCCTTCTTTATTATCCGCACCGCGTCTTTATAGATTTTTGTGGCAACGGCATTGCCGAGCGCCCGCTTTTTCGCCCGACGTAACGCCTTTTTCGCGTTTTTTAGGTTTGGCATAGTATTTTAAGAGGAAATTAAGTGTGGGTAGAGTATATTATAATATGGCAAGAAAGTCAAGCTAACATCGTACGAACACACCCCCTGCCCCTCTCCGAGAGGGGAGGTTGTAAATTTCTTCACCCATCTTCGAGAGGGGAGTTTATAATTTCCCTCCTCGGAGGAGGGCGAGGGAGGTGTTCGTTGGTGAGTTTAAAAACCCTATGTCTCTCTCTTCATCCATTCAATCGTCTTTCTGTTTTGCACTAACATTGCAATGGCATTGCGGACCTCGGGGAATTTCAACCGTTCCACGCGCTCTTTGTTGTCCTTATAAACATCTTCCATCATTTTTATCTCTTTATCAATTTCTTCATCTCCCGCGGTTATGTTATTTTCTTTCGCGATTTGGCGGGAGACCAGCGCGGCTTTGGCGCGTTTTTCCGCTTGGGCGCGGAATTCCTCAAACATTTCCTGCTTGGTTTTTTTAATATCTTCCAAATATTTTTCAATCGTGATGCCGTGATGTTCCAGATCGGATTTTAATTCATAAAACATTTTTTGCCGTTCCGCGTTAAGCAGAACTTCCGGAATTTCTTCAAATTCTGATTGGGCGACCATGTTGTCCAGCAGTTCAATTTCGTATTTTTGTTCGGCATGTTTTTTCGCTTCTTCGGTTAAATTGCGGCGCATCAACTCTTGCAGTTTGGTAAAACTTTCTTGCCCGAGGATTTTCGCGAATTCATCGTCAGCCGGCGGAAGTTGCCGCTCAAAAACATCTTTAACTTTAATTTTGAAATTAACTTTTTTGCCAGCGAGATTTTTTTGATAGTGATTCGGTGGAAAGTCCAAGGCGAATTCTTTTTCATCGCCTTTTTGCAGTCCAGCCGCCTGTTGATTAAACCCGGGCACATAATGATCCTCGCCCAAATACACGCGATAATCTCTGGCTTGCCCGCCTTCAACCGGAATTTTGTCTAAAAACATTTCCAAATCTATTAGTAACATGTCATTATTTTCGGCTTTGCCGGTTTTTATCACTTCTTTTGCTCGCGTTTCGCGCAAACTATCCAGCGTTTTTTCTATATCTTTGTCTTCAACTTTTTTTACTTCTTTTTTAACAGACACCTTTTTTATATTAGACAACTTGACTTTAGGCATCAAAGCAACCGTGGCCTTGTAGGTCAAGTCATTGTCCGGCGCCATTTTTTCCAGGCTGATTTGCGGCATTCCCACAGTTTCTACGCCTTCAGATTTTATCGCGTCATAAAAACTTGCCTGAACAATGGCTTCAAGCGCTTCTTGCATTATTTTCATTTCGCCGATTTCTTTTTTTATCATTTCATACGGCGCCTTGCCCGGGCGGAAGCCTTTGATGGCTGCCCGTTCTGATATTTTCTGCGCGGCTCTTTCCAGATGTTTTTGGTATTCAGCCGGCGCGACGGTAATCGTCAATTCAATCTGCGATTTTTCCAGTTTTTTGGCGGTGTGGGGCATAGAGTGTGTTAAAGATTAAGTTGGTGTAGTATGGTGGATTTATGGAGAAAAGTCAAGGTCGCCATCAAAACACAGAACACAATTAGCATGACACATAGAACTAACGATGAGATTCGTTGTGTTTTGTTAACTGGGTTCTGTGTTCTGTCTTTCTTTTATGATATAATATATTCAAATCAAACCGTAAGATGGCAGATAAAAATACACACCGCGGTTTCACCCTTATCGAGATTGTCGTCGCGCTCGGCGTGTTTTTGTTATTCATGAGTGGAATTTATTCCGGCATTCAGTTTGTTTTCAAGTCGGTTTATTATTCGCGGATGAAAATTTTGGAAACCGCGCTTTTGAACGAACAACTGGAAATTATTCGCAACCTGCCGTTTGAAGATGTCGGCATTATCAACGGCAGTCCGTCAGGCGTGTTAGAAAGAACAGTAACAACCACCCGCAGTGGAATTGAATTTGAAATTACGCGCACGATTAGAAACATTGACGACGAATTTGATGGCACTATCGGCGGCGACCCCAACGATCTCGCGCCGGCTGACTATAAATTAGTTGAGGTGGAAATAATCTGTGACAAATGCAACCAAACAAAAAAAGTGAGCGAGGCGACCTATGTTTCGCCGAAACTTTTAGAAGGCGATCCGACGCATGGCGCGTTGTTTATTGAAGTGTTTGACGCTGACGGCGATCCGGTTTCCGGCGCGGATGTTCATATTGTCGCCACTGAAACTAATCCGACCATTGATTTGACAGACACGACGGACAACGATGGTATGTTAAAATTGGTTGATTTGGGCGCGGGCATCGGCGTCTATAGTATCACCGTGTCTAAAGACGGATACACCATAGACCAAACCATAGCGCCGAGCGAGGCAATTCCGGACCCGGTGAAAGAGCCGGCATCAGTGGAGGCGCAGAATGTTACCGAGATTAGTTTTTCCATAGATAGGGTTTCGCAAATGGATATTTCCACCACCAACGCGTATTGTTCCGCGGTTGGGAATGTTTCTCTGCATGTTTTAGGAACGAAACTATTTGGCGTTGAACCCGATGTTTTCAAGGTTGACGACGATTTTTCCACTGATGCCGGTGGAGCTGGCAGTTTAATTGATTTAGAGTGGGACTCTTATGGCTTGAGCGTTAATTCCGGTTATGATTTAATCGGGTCAATCCCGATTTTACCGATTGATTTGCCTGCCGGCGTCACACAACCTGTTCAACTTTTAGTCGGCGCCAACACGAGTAATTCTTTGTTGGTTAATGTCGTTGATAATACCACGAATCAGCCGATTTCCAACGCGAGCGTGCGCGCTTATGCCGGGAGTTATGACCAGACCAAGACCACCGGAATCGGTTTTACGCGACAGACCGACTGGTCTGGCGGTTCAGGCCAGCTTTCTTATGTTGACGAAACAAAGTATTGGAGCGATGATGGGAAAGTTGATGTTAACGGGAACAATGCCGGCGATATTGTTCTCGCGAAAATCGGACAAAACTATCTTACCAGCGGCGAGCTTGAATCATCAGTGTTTGATTTGGGCGTCGCGGTTAATTTTGTTAATTTAATCTGGGAGCCGCTGGGCCAGCCGGCAGAGACAGGCGCGGATTCTGTCCGCTGGCAGATTGCCACCAGTGATGTTTCAGCGCCCGCGTCGTGGAATTATTTGGGACCGGATGGCACAGCCGCGACATATTATGATGCCGAGAACATCGCAATCAACAGCACACACAATGGCGATAGATATTTTCGCTATAAATTATTTTTAAGCACTGCGTCAACCGCGGTTACACCGACAGTTTCAGATTTGATGGTCACCTATACCAATGCCTGCACCCCGCCCGGTCAGTCATATTTTGGCGGTTTGTCAGCGACAGATTACACGGTTGAAATAACGAAGACCGGCTATCAAACCAATACCCAGACGGTGAGTGTTTCCGGCGATATGATTTTTGGGGCGGAGATGACGAGTGAATAATTATGTGCGAACTTACGAACAATTACGAAACTACGAACTACGAAAATATGATACGTAGAAAAAACACAAAGAAACACAAGGGATTTACTATTGTGGAGTTATCGGTGGCTTTGGGAATTTCCGCTATGATTGCCATAACAGTAGTTTGGTTGATTATTGATGGTTTGCGTTACAGCGATATTATTTTTGGACAATTGCAAACCCAAAACGACGGCCGCAAAGTTTTACAGCAAGTAGTTGATGTTGTTAGAAAGGCGGAAGAATCCAGCATTGGCGGCTATCCGCTGGCAGAAGCGGGTGATTATGAACTGATTGTTTACGCCAACGTTGATGACGATAGTTTGCGGGAACGGGTAAGGTTCTGGTTGGATGGGACAACATTAAAAAAGGGCGTGATAAAACCGAGCGGTAGTCCATTAAGCTATTCCGGCGCGGAGCAAACGGTTGAAATCGCGCACAGCGTGGTGAATTTTGAAGAGAGCGAACCAGTGTTTTTGTATTATGACGAAGATTACACCGGCACTGAAGCCGCGCTGGTCCAACCGATTGACGAGGTTGACGCGCGAATGATTCGCGTGCGTCTTGAGCTTGAAGAAGACCCAACCGAAAGCCCGGTGCCGCTGGAAGTGGAAAGCGCGGCGATGATAAGGAATTTGAAAGGGAATTGAGTTATGTGCGAACTTACGAACAATTACGAAATTACGAACTACGAAATATCATGATGATATATATATTTTTATTTTTTACCCCAATTCGCTGTTCGTAGTTCGTAATTTCGTATCCTTTTCGTATGTTCGCACATCTGCACACTATGTTATCCAAAAAAAATAAACAATCCACATCAAAGCATCGTGGCAGCATCCTTATGTTTGTTTTGGTTTTCGGCGCGGTGGCAAGCATGATGATAATTTCCGGCGTGGCGAGCTACGCGATTTTTGAAAATAAAGCGTCAAATCGCAAGCACAATCGCGACTTGGCGTTTCAGATCGCCGAGGCCGGAATAAATTATTACCGCTGGCATTTGGCGCACTCGCCGACGGATTATTGGGACGGAACCGGAGGCGAACCCGGACCATATCAGCACGATTATGAAGATAAAAATGGGACGGTAATCGGCTATTATTCTTTGGAAATTGATGAGCCGCTGGCCGGCAGCAGCGTGGTGATTGTCCGTTCCACCGGCTGGACCACCGCCGAACCACAGACCAAACGCGAGCTTCAAGTCAGATTGGGATTCGCGGCGTTGACCGACTATACATTCCTCTCCAACGCCAACATGAATTTTAGTTTTACCACGGAAGTCCACGGCACCACCCATTCCAATGGCGGAATAAGATTTGATGGCACAACAGATTCTTGGGTAAAGAGCGCTAAAGAGACATATAAATATCAAAACCAAACCCATAACGGTGTTTGGGGCGGCGGCGGACCGAAATCATTTTGGCAGTATCCTGTTCCGGAAATAGATTTTTTTTCCGTAACCGCGGACTTATCTGATATCCGCGATTTGGCTGATCAGTCGGGGACACATTATACTGCTTCCGGCAAAGAAGGTTGGCACATTGTCTTCACCGGCGCGACTTACAAACTATATAAAGTCACCAGCCGCGACTGTTACTATGGCGAAGGCAAGTGGCTTTATAAAAAATGGAAAGGGTGGTATTGGAGTGGCAATACTTATTGTTATGATATCGGTAATGAACAGCTTGTTGGCACCTACTCAATACCGACCACAGGCGCGATTTTTGTGGAAGACGACGTTTGGATAGAAGGCACGGTTGACGGCCGGGTAAGTGTCGGAGTGGGGAAGTTTCCAGTGCAGGAGCCGTATAAAAAAGCGTATATAAACAACAATTTACTTTACGCGGAAAAATCCAGCGACGATGTTGTTGGCATTTTGGCGCAAGGCGATGTTGTTATACCGCATGATGTGCCAAACGACATGGAAATTAACGCCGCCATGCTGTCGCAATTTAGTAAACTTTACCATCCATATTATTATAATGGCTTGAAAGATAGTTTGACGATATTCGGCTCGCAGATTTCTTATCAAGGCGGCGGTTGGAAATATGTCAATGGCTGGGGCAATGTGGTTTCCGGTTTTGTTGACACCTATCACATCTACGACGGCAATCTGAAATACTACCCGCCGCCCGGTTTTCCGGTGGGAACGGTGTATGATTTAATCAGCTGGGAAGAACTTTAAACAGAACACAAAACACAATTAACAAAACACAGAGGATTGGCGTTCGGGTCCGTTGTGTTATGTTAATTGTGTTATGAGTTATGAATTAGATGCTGGTGAAAATTTTTAATTTTTGGTAGAATAATGGTATATGAAAAAAGTACACAAAGGCATAATTCTCGCCGCCGGTTTGGGCACGCGTTTTTTGCCGATTACCAAATCCATCCCAAAGGAAATGCTGCCGGTTTTGAATAAGCCGGTTTTACAGTATATAGCGGAAGAGATGGCGGATAGCGGGATTAAAAATATTATTATTGTCATCAGCCGCGAGAAGCAGGCGATCAAACATTATTTCACCCGCGACTTGAGATTTGAAAAAGAATTAAAAAAATGCGGAAAGTATGATAGAATAGCTGGGCTGATAGATTTGCTTAAAAAAGTTAAATTTAGTTTCGTGTATCAGGAAAGACCGTTCGGAAATGGCCACGCCTTGTTGATGGCGCGCGAGTTGATTGGAAAAGAGCCGTTTGTTTGTTCTGACGCTGACAGTATTATCAGCGGCAAGATTCCGGCAGTTAAACAATTGTTGGAAGTTTATCAACAGACTTCCGCGTCGGTGATCGGAGTGCAGAAAATTGCGGACAAAAACATGATGACTAAATATGGCAATGTGTATGGCGAGCCGACTGTTGATAAGCGGACTTATAAAGTGAAAGAGTTTGTTGAAAAGCCGGCAATTGATTTGGTGTCGCCGTTGGGATTGATAGTCGGCGGCATGCGCTATATTTTTACTCCGGACATTTGGCCGATTTTATTAAAACAGAAGAGAGGCCGGAGCGGAGAAATTTGGCTCGCGGAAGCGGCCAACACATTGGCGCGCCAGAAAGATTTTTTCGCTTATGAATACGAAGGAAAATATTTAGATACCGGTAATCAGGACGCTCTTTTGGATGCCGCGTCGTTTTTTAAAAACAGAGTATGAAGAATAAGTTTTTATTTTCACTGTTATTTATATTTTTAGCGTCAGGTCTTTTGTTTTTTTCATTAAACACAGCGTTAGCGGATAATGGCACGTGTTTTTGCACAATCACCGACAGCGATGGCGGCAAGACTACCATGGAATCGTCGGCTGACGAGGAAGGTTGCGCGGAGACGGACAGTAATATTGGTTATGAGTGTGAATGGTCATCAGGAGAAGAAAAAACAGCCGCCTGTAATTGTGATGGTGAAAAAGGCGGAGGTTTCAGCATAGAGACAACAGAGATTGGCTGCTTGCCTTTACAAGAAAAAGATGGCGAGAATTTTAATTGCAAATGGGAGGGGAATATAACAAAAACAGATACAGCCGAAGATTCTGATGCCGCGCCCGCATTGGACATTCCACCAGTTAGTGGTCTAAATACATTAGAGGACACTGATATAAAGAATGTTTTGGGCAATATTATCAAAGTCGCGATGGGATTGATGGGTAGTATCGCTTTGGCGCTATTCGCCTACGCCGGAGTGCTTTGGATGCTGGCCGGCGGAAACGCGGAAAGATCCACGCAGGCGAAAAACATCGTCGTCTGGGCCACGCTCGGTTTGTTCGTTATTTTCGCGAGTTATACGATAGTATCGTTCATCTTTTCTGCAGTAGAGTAATGTGGGATGTGCGAACTATGGAATGTGCGAACATACGAAAAGAGTACGAAATTACGAACTACGAAATTTAGAATGAAAATTTATGACATATCAGGGGAGGGAATATGTTGTGCGCAGGAAAGACTTGCTGTATCCGGAATTGAGTTTTAAAATTAATGGAGTTTTGATAGAGGTGTTTAAACAACTTGGCGGCGGACACAGGGAAAGTTATTATCAGAAAGGCGTGGCTGCCGGTTTGACAAAAGAAGCGTTAAAATTTGAAGAGCAATATTATGTGCCGTTGAAGTGCTTTGATAGCATGGTAGGGAAATATTATTTAGATTTTTTGATTGATGATAAAATTGTTTTAGAGTTAAAGAGAGGTCAGTTTGTGTCGGCGCAAGTGATAGCGCAAACAAAACAGTATTTGGTGGCATTGAATTTGAAGCTGGCCATCGTCGCCTGTTTTACCCACAGCGGCGTGGTTATAAAAAGAGTGATTAACGAGTATTGAATAAAAAGCAAGTTTTCGTAGTTCGTAATTTCGTACTCTTTTCGTAAGTTCGCACATAATTAATATGCTAAAAAAATACCTAACCCTTTTCTCTTTGTTAACCCTCGTTACCATGCTTGGTTTCGGTTGCAAGGGTCTTTCCGCCGAGCAAGCCGCCGCGGTTAAGCCGGTCAAGTTAAATTATTGGACAGTTTATAATGATCTGGATCAGCTTGACGTTTTCAAGAAGGAATACGAGGCGCAGAGGCCGTATGTAAAAATAAACATCCGTAAAGTGCGCGGCGAGGAACTTGAACAATTATTATTGCGCGCTCTTGCCGACGATGTGCCGCCGGATATTATTTCTGTGAGTCCGCGCGATTTGCGCAGGTATGTTTCTTGGCTCGCGCCGATGCCCGCGAGCGTGAAAGTCGCGAATGTTTACATCAAGAGTCAATATACAAAAGAACAGGTCGTTACCATTGAAGAGAATAAAATGCCGTCGGTCAGCGCGATTAAATACAGCTTTGTCAACGCGGTTTATGATGACGCGGTGATTGATAATAAAATTTACGGTCTACCGCTCGCGTTTGATACCATGGCTTTATATTATAATAAAGAACTGTTAGATAAATCCGGCGTGGCGGAAGCGCCAAAGACCTGGGATGAATTTATGGCCGCGGTTAAGACCAGCACGCGGTTCAATGAAAAAGGCGACATTGTTCAGTCCGGCGTTGCTTTAGGAACCGGAAATAATATTGACCGCGCGTTTGATATTCTTTCTTTGTTTATGTCGCAAAGCGGAGCCAAAATGGCGTCGGGCAACCGCGTTAGTTTTGCCGACGGGCTCACTGCCGGCAAACCAAATCATCCGGCATTAGTCGCGTTGCGTTTTTATACCGACTTCGCCCGTCCGACAAAAGAGGTTTATAGCTGGAATGAAACAATGAAAGACGCGCTGGAAAACTTCTCGTCCGGCAAAAGTGTATTTTATTTCGGTTTCGCCTACGATTACCCGCTTATCAAAGCCCGCGCTCCGCAAATGGATTTGGAAATTATGCCGATTTTGCAACTGAACGAAGCCTCGCCGACGAATGTGGCGAATTATTGGCTGGAAACAGTAGTAAAAAAATCTAAACATCAGGATGAAGCGTGGGATTTCGTAAGATTCATGACTACGCCGGATAATATAAAAAAATATACTGACGCGACCAAGCGGCCCACGCCTCTGCGTTCGCAGATTAAAGATCAAGAAGCTAATGAGATGCTGAAACCGTTTGTCAGCACGATCTTGCAAGCCGAGAGTTGGTATAGAGGCAAAAATAAAGAAGCGGCCGCGAAAGTATTTACTGAAATGCTGCACAACAGTTTACAGCCGTCAGGCTCCACTAAGAGCGAGAATCAAAAAGATGTCCAGCTTTTAACCAACGCGGCGAAGTTAATTCAACAGACGATGTAGGTTTATAGTATGCGGAATCAGATTAAATATCTAATCACTATCATTGCTGGTTTAGCGATTGTGTTGGTGTACGTACAAAATGTTTATGCTTCAGAAAACGCGGCTTTTTTGACGTATAGTGATAAGTGTTATTGCAAATATTCTCAACAGACTTCAGATGGAGGATGTTATTATACAGAGGAGGAATTGGAGATTGGGCTGGGTGAAACCGAGGCCGAAGAGATATCGTTTAAGGATGTTGATGAGACTATCAAATTTTTAAAAACAGAGGATTGTGAAAATCTTTTACAGTTTGCGGTTGATCAAAAAAAAGTATGCGTTACAGCTGACACGCCAAAATGTCAGTTGTATCATGCGGTAACTTACACAGATACTAACGGAGCAACAATGTATGACTGGGTGAAATGGTATAATTTGAAGTGGAATACAAATGTAGGAAGTAAAAGCAATCCGATCCCAGTTACAGAAGGGAAAATTGGCACAGCGGAGATTGAGGCCGTCGGCACCAAAGAAGAAATTGAGATAAAATGCGTTAATTGCGAGGAATTAAGCGCGGAGCTAAAAAATGAAGATGGAAGCGGAAAAGCAAAGATTGTTTGGGACACATCAACGGAACAACTGATAACAAAAGTTTATGAATTGAAAGTAAAGGCATCTGTTCCTGTCGCTGGAGTAGAATCACAAACTCTTGATGGAAGTATATATTTTTCCGTCACCGGCGTTTCGCCGGTGCAGACCACCTCCACCGTTGACGCTTGGATAGAAAACCAGTACGGAAAACCGAAGGACTATGCTGGCGCTTTGCCTGACTGCGCGTTTTCCGGGACTTGCCGGAGTGTGAATAATTTATTGGAATTAATAATAAATTTCGCCAGCGGCATGTTCGCGATTTTAGGCACATTCGCATTCGCGTTTTTCGTTTATGGCGGTTTCAAGATGATTGTCTCTATGGGCAACGCGGAAATGGTGGAGACCGGGAAGAAAACAATGATCGCGGCCGCGCTCGGACTCGTGGTCGCCATGGTCGCTTACGCGGCGATTGATTTGATGCTGGAAATTTTGAATGTGAATACGGAGTTTAGAGGGATAAAGTGATGTGCGAACATACGAAAAGAATACGAAATTACGAACTACGAAAATAAACACAACAATCGTAACCTCCCCTCTCGGAGAGGGGCAGGGGGTGTGTTCGCGAGTGTTGACGAACACCTCCCGCGCCCTCCTCCGAGGAGGGAATTTACAACCCGCCCTTTTTCGAGAGGGGAGGTTACTATGTTTAATATGAAAAAATTTTTAATCATTATTTTACTTTCATTTTCAGTCCTATTTCCCATCACTGTTGCCGCCGGCCCAACCGATCCTCCCGTAACCACCGTTACTCTAATCAATCCTTTGGGTGGGACCGCGGAAAAACCGCAAGGATTGACTGATATACGGGTGCTTATCGGCAATATCATCGCGGGCGCGATGGGGGTTGTGGGCTCATTAGTTTTAATGGCCTTTGTTTACGGTGGGTTTTTGTGGCTTACTTCAGCCGGCAATACGGAAAAAGTGAAGAAAGGTTTAGACACAATGATGTGGGCGGCAATCGGGCTATTTTTAATTTTTGGCGCTTATGCTATACTGAATTTAGTTTTGGAAGCGATTGGAGCCACGGGAGGGCCTTCGCCTGTTGCGCCAATAATGTCGGAAGTTCCGGAAAAAGAGAAAGAATATCAATGTTTGTGCGAGGAGAACAATCAGTCAAGCGTTAAAGCAGCCATTGATCAGCAAGACTGCGAACAAAATAATCAATCCGGCGGCGCTAACTGCAAATGGGAGGAAAAACTGAACGGGTCGTAATCGCAATGTGTTCTGTTAATTGTGTTCTGTGTTTTGAATCATTTTAAACAAGAAAGGGGGTGAGAATATGTATTGGTTAACGAAAATTACGAAGCATAAAGTGTTACTGACCGTTCTCGCTTCTATTGTGTTTGGTTTGATATTGTTGCCGTCCGCGCCAGCCACGGTCTTTGCAAAGACTTGTGCCACAGATGCTGATTGCGGCGATGGGTACAGCTGTACGAATGAGGCATGTGTGTATGTCGGTAAAGAAGAGGGCGATTTCATTGTTGGTTTAGACTATGTCAAAGATACTGGTTTGGGAAAGCAGGATGTGAGGACAACCATATCAAACATTATTAGAGTAGCGTTGGGTTTGCTGGGTATCGTCGCGGTCGTGATAATGTTGGTCGGCGGTTTTGAATGGATGACAGCCGGAGGCGATGATGAGAAAGTTGGCACAGCGAAAAAACGCATTTTTGCCGGCATTTTGGGCCTGGCGATTATTTTGAGCGCTTACGCGATAGCTCGGTTCGTGCTTGAACAGCTATATACTGCCACAACAGGCGGAGATTATTCCACTCAAGAAACCCTAGACTAACCATACAAAATCAACACCCCCTCGAGGGAATGTTGTTAGCGTTAAAGCGGCCATCGGCGGTTTTGATGGCTGCTTCTCGGTAACAATATTAATTTATAATACTAATATACAAATAGAGTACTAATGATACTAATGTATACTAATACCCCCTGATGTTAAATATTCGTATTCATTAGTATCATTAGTACATTAGTATATTGGTATATTTAATTATTATGAAAAAACTTTTTCCCATCATCACTCTCGCGGTTTTTGCCTTGACCCTTTTGGGCAATAACGCGTATGCTCAAGTTGAAGAAACCGGCCCCTATCTCGGTATGGAATACGGCAAGGCAACCGGGCTTGGCGAAACAGACGTGCGGTTCACGACCGCGCGGATTATCAGCGCGGCGTTGGGCTTGCTCGGCACCATCGCCCTTGTTTTGGTTCTTTACGCCGGATTCACCTGGATGACAGCCGGAGGCGATGAGGAAAAAGCCGGCAACGCGAAAAAGATTCTTTACGCCGCGGTTATTGGCCTGATTATTATCCTCGCCGCCTATTCCATTACTCGCTTTGTGATGTCGCAGTTGTTCAAAGCCACGACCGGGTATGATTATTCTACGACCGGAGATATGTACTGAGAATTTTCAATTTTCAGTTACCAATTTTCAAACAATTTTCAATTACCGAATTAATCAATTATGCAGTATGATTTGGAGGGAAGAACTAAAAAATTCAGTAAAGATGTCATGGCACTGTTAGCCACCATCAAAATTAAAGATTTAAATCGAAATATTATCATTCAATTAGGGAGATCAGTAACCAGTGTGGCGGCTAATTATTGCGAAGCGAACGCGGCCAGCTCACGTAAAGATTTTGCAAATAAAATTTTTATCTGCCGCAAAGAAATTCAGGAAACAAAGTATTGGCTGGAGATGCTGGCAACGACAAACACAGAATTGAAAGCCACATTAAGACCGCTATGGAGCGAAGCACATCAACTGACCTTGATATTCAATAAGATTTCTTCATCATTACGCAAAAACGGCGGAATTAAAAATTAATTCATTAAAAATTGTTTGAAAATTAGAAATTGAAAATTGAAAATTAACAATATGTCCTTCAAAAAATTTTTATTCTCTCTTCTCATCTGTCTTTTCATCTTCGCCCCAACCATCGTTTTGGCAGGATATGGTCTTGAGGAAACCGCTGGCGCGGCCAAGTTGGACAAAACAGCCCCCGGACAGCTCCCGGTCCTCATCGGCAGTGTACTCGGCACCGGCCTGTCTCTGGTAGGCGTTTTGTTTTTTGCCTTAATGTTATACGGCGGTTTAACTTGGATGCTCGCGCGCGGAAATTCGGAACAGGAAAGCAAGGCGCTTGATACTATTACCGCCGCTATCATCGGCATTGTCATTGTCCTCGCCTCCTACGCGATTACAAATTTTGTGTTTAAGAGTATTGGTCCCGGAACGGCATCGTCGGGGGGTGGCGACAACAACACCGCAGTAGAATGCACAAAAGCTAATAATTGTTGTCCATTTAAAGAGAGTCTTGATGAAAATGATTGTGGTGGCAAACAGACTGGTTCAACATGTACTTTTACATGGGGGGCACTTACAGATTCCCCAGAGACTAAATCAGGCACTTGTCAATTTCATGAAGAGGATGAAGCCAAAATCGGTCCGCACTGTTCGTGTAACGAGTAATACGCAAAAATATGTCTTTGTCCAATAAAAATTTTGTTAAATTTTGTCCAATTTTGTTATATTTTGTTTTTTTATTTTCCGCATCAACCGTTTTTGCCGAAAAATTTACTGCCCAAAACGCCGCTGGCTTCGCGGCGGACGCCAACACCAAAATCGGCGCTGAAGAGATTGATATTGAACCGCTGGCAGGCAGAATCGCCAAAGCCGCGTTCAGTATCGGCGGCATTATATTTTTTCTCTTGATATTTTACGGTGGCTACACCTGGCTGATGGCAAGGGGCGAGGAAGAACAAATAACCAAAGCGCAAAACATAATCATCGGAGCGATTATTGGTTTGTTTATTATGGTGGGCTCCTACGCGATTACGAATTTTGTTTTGAGCAGGATGATAAGCGGAGGGGGTGGCCCTCTGGCAACAAGCGGTCCTGCCGCTGAACCGAAGGGGCCGTTGGGGTGTTGTTTGAATGAGGTGGAAGCGGTCGGCGGTTTTTGGGATGTTGGCAACACGCATTGGTGGAATAGCGAAATAACCGATCAGGAAACTTGCGTTACAAATATTAAGACCTGCACCAAAGAAGATCAGTTGTGCGAGTCGCATAACGGCGCGTGGTATGACAACATCACCGACGCGGACGAATGCTGGGCGCTGGCGGAAGGGAAAAAGACGAATTAATTGCGGGAGAGAGGGGTAGTTGTGCAGCCCTCCCCCTTGTAGGGGGAGGTAGGAGAGGGTCTCCAATCACTTTCCTTCTCCTCGTAGGAGAAGGACAAAGGATGAGGTCTCATCGGAACTGACATAAATAGAACATGCCAGCTAATAAAACCACCGAACCTCGGGACAGGAATCGTCCAAGCGATTATCTCAAACGCCGCCGTCGGTCGCTTCGTCGGGATATTACTGATGGGGAGTATGCGTTGTGGCAATTACTACGGAATCGCGAATTAAATTACAAATTCAGACGGCAAGTAAGTATCGGCGGTTTTGTGGTTGATTTCTACTGCCACAGATTAAAGTTAATAATTGAAGTTGACGGTGGAATACATAACGATCAAATTGAATATGACAATCGGCGCGAAGCGTGGCTTAAAAAACAAGGATATAATATAATGAGAGTAATGAATGAAGATTGCATTTATAACGCAGAGACAGTCTTAAAAGTTATTAACACAAAAATAGCGGAATTAACACACGCCCGTTGAGACCTCACCCCGCCTCTCCTACGAGGAGAGAGGAAGTGGGCGGTTTCCTTCTCCTCGTAGGAGAAGGACAAAGGATGAGGTCTCGGCGAGCGGATTAACGTTCAGCTTGCGTAAAAAAACAGAGTATGAAAAAATCCATTCTCACCACAATTCTCATTATCTCGGCCGGTTTGGTTTTAACAACCGTCGCGGTTAACGCGCAAGGGTTGAAAGACGCGGCGAGCAAATTTGACAAAGTCGCCGGGTCAGACGGCGCCAAAGCGAATGTTTATGAGAACCCCGAAGATGTTATCGGCGTTGGCATCGGCGCGGCGATAACTTTGGTCGGCATGATATTTTTGGTCTTAATGGTTTACGCCGGTTATTTATGGATGACGGCTCGCGGCGAACAGGAACAAGTTGACAAAGCGCAGAAAATAATCACCGCGGCGCTAATCGGATTTTTCATCGTCGCCAGCGCTTACGCGATTACGACTTTTGTCAGCGGGAAGTTGGGCGGGGGTAGCACAGAACAGACAAATGAGACATCAATAAAAGCTGGGTGCGCATTTGATGCGACAAAAGCGGCGGATTATTGCGGAAAAATTAAAGAGAGTGACTCGGAACAATGCGACCAACAGAAGGTAGACGGGGAAGCGGTCTGTGATTGGAGTTCCATAGACGTTGAATGTGAGGTTGAAGTAAGTACGGTGGCTGATATCTGCGCTTCTGTTTATACGGAAGAAATGTGTAGTAAGAATGTGTGTAAATGGATAAAGTGAGATATAATTTAGTTATGAACAGAGTAGAAAGAATTAATCTAATTTCGTTCAATTTTGTTCTTTTTTGTTCGGTTTTGTTTTTATCTTTCTTTCCAACCGCTAATGTCAAAGCCCAAAGTTTATTGGGCTGGGAAAAAGCGGACACCGCGGCAACTCAAGCTAAATATGACACGGCGACAGAAACGACCTTTTCCGGCAACATCGGTTTTTTGATTCAAGCCGTGTTATCAATGCTCGGCGTGGTGTTTTTGATTTTAATGGTTTACGCCGGTTATTTATGGATGACAGCGCGCGGCGAGGAAGAGCAGATTAGCAAAGCGCATGAAATAATTATCGCCGCGGTCATTGGCATGGTCATTGTCGTCGCCGCGTACAGTATTACAACTTTTGTTGTGCCGAAGATTTTGAACAAAACCGGCGGCAGCGGCGCGAGCGAAGAAGTCGGAGGAACGAAAGTTGAGTGTTGCAAATTGTGCAAAACAGGGATGTCCGGTTGGTTCAAGACAGAATGTCCCCAAAAACCAATGACAGAAAAAGAATGTCTTAGTTTGGAATATAAATATATTGGGCTGAAGCCGGCGAGCGAGTGTAAGTAGTTCAACAACTCCCCTCTCGGAGAGGGGCAGGGGGTGTGTTCGCGAAGGTTGGCGAACACCTCCCTCGCCCTCCTCCGAGGAGGGAACTCGTAACTTCCCCTCTCGGAGAGGGGCAAGGGGTGTGTTCGCTGGGGTAAAAAATATGATAAAAAAATTTATTCCTTACGATCCGAAACTGAAAGAACGGGCAAGAAATTTGCGTTTAAATTCTACACTGGCCGAAATTCTTTTGTGGAAATACTTAAGTGGCAAACAATTGGAGGGTTATAAATTTCACCGTCAAAAACCGCTGTATCGCTATATTGTAGACTTTTTTTGTTCCGAACTGATGTTGGCAATTGAAGTGGATGGCATAAGTCATGATGGAAAAATTCATTACGACAACCAAAGACAAAAGTTTTTAGAAAGCAATGATATAAAGTTTTTACGATTTACCGAGAACCAAGTTAAGTGTCATATGGAAGGTGTGTGGGAAGTTATTAATGATTGGATTAAACATCATAAAGAGGGATAACACCTTCCTCGCCCTCCTCCGAGGAGGGAACTCGTAACTTCCCCTCTCGGAGAGGGGCAGGGGGTGTGTTCGCGAAGGTTGGCGAACACCTCCCTCGCCCTCCTCCGAGGAGGGAATCTGTGAACTCCGCTATGCCAAAGATTCGCAAAATTTTATTTTTCTGTCTGATATCAGTGTTACTATTTAGCGCCGCGTCAAGCGCGTTTGCTTTAGATTTCGGCAGTGGCGCGACGCAGAAAGCGGCAAAAGACGCCGGGTATAATCCAAACACAACGGAAACTACGTTCGCGGAAACAGTCGGTTCTATTATCGCGATAATACTATCTTTTACCGGCGTGATTTTTTTAGTCCTGATGGTGTATGCCGGCTGGCTGTGGATGACAGCTCGCGGCGAGGAAGAGCCGGTGGAAAAAGCGCAAAAAATTATTATTTCTTCAATTATCGGTTTTATAATTTTAGTCGGAGCATACAGCATTACCACTTTTGTGGTGCCAAGGTTGACGGACGTTACTGGAGAAGATGAAGGAGAGGAAGTGATTTGTTGCCAGGTGTGTGAAAAAGTCGGCGACGATCCTTGGGAGACCGGTAAAGACTGCGATTATTCTGTTGAATCTTGGGAGGTATGTATAGCGAAATGTGAAGGCTATTTGGGTTGTAAAGCGACGCCAAAAGAGATTACGAAAACCACGGGCGCTGTTTGTTCGGCGAGCGATTTTAAATAATATAAGCGATTACGCATTCTGTCATTGCGAGGAGTCCGCAGACGACGAAGCAATCCATCGCGATCGTTCTGGATTGCTTCGTCACTACGCTTCGGCTTCGTTCCTCGCAATGACTTAAATAATATGTATTTTTTCCTAAAACACAAATTAATTTTAACAGCCCTATTTGCTTTGGGTTTGAGTTTAATTTTTGGTTTGGCGCCGGTTTCCGCCGACCTTACTGAAAATGTGATGGGGCAGGTGAAAGCCGGGGCAGAGACAGCGCAGTTTTCCGAAGCAATTGATCCGCGTTTGGCGATAATGGGGGTGGTAAGGATGATACTCGCGGTAACCGGCATTGTTTTTACAATTTTAATATTCTACGGCGGGTATAATTATTTCACTTCTCATGGCGAGGAAGAAAAAGCCGAGAAAGGCGGAAAGATAATGAGAATGGCGATTATCGGGTTGATAATAATATTATTTTCCTACAGTATTACATTGTTTATCGGCTCGCGTCTGCCGGCGCTGGTGACAGAGGGTGGCGATGTTGCGAAGTGATGTTGTTCAGAACACAAAACACAATTAACAAAACACAACCACGACGAGCGATAAAATACAAAACACACAACAAATAAAATATGGGAAATGACGGGATGGGCGTAATTTTTAAAAGGAAAGCGCACGATTTGATAATGTTGGTATATGATTTAACAAAAAAGTTTCCCCGTGAAGAGATTTATGGCATCACCAGCCAGTTGAGAAGAGCAATAATTTCAATAATGTTAAATTTTGTTGAGGGACATGCGCGGTTTAAGACAGGAGTAAAGATACAGTTTTTTGAAACCGCGTATGGTTCTTGTAAGGAGTGTAAATATTTAATATTTTTCTGTTTAAAAGAGAGAGTGGATAAACCAGAAAGAGTACCAAGAGACAATGGGCCTCCTTGACGAAGTGGGGGCGATGCTGTGGAGTCTGATAAACGGCTTAGAGAAAAGCAAAGAAGCAGGAAAATAGTCCACCGTCAATTCTCTGTGTTTTGTTAATTGTGTTATGTGTTTTAAATCCATGTATAAACTATTTTTTACAATCATCATTCTGTCTGCCTTCGTGTTGCCAGCTCTTCCAGCATCCGCCGACTACACCACCGACCTGCAAACCCAATTGCAATCCGCCGCGGGGACAAAGGGCGCGAACTATGGCAACGCTCGCGACCCGAGAGAGGTGGCGGCGCTGGTGGTTCAGGTGATGCTTGGAACAGTGGGAGTTTTGTTTACACTCTATATGGTTTACGCCGGTTTTTTGATTACTTTATCCGCCGGCGAGGAAGAAAAAGTTGAAAAGGGGAAGAAAGTAATTCGTTATTGCGTCATCGGCCTGCTGATAACTTTCAGCGCGTTCAGCATAACTTTATTTGTCAACAAATATTTGCTGAAGGCGCAACAATACAACAAGCCGACGACACCGCTCTATTCCGGTTCGGAATTTACAGTGGACGAAGATACGAGCCAATATTATAATTCCGATCCACTGAACGAGACGATAAACGAAGGGACGATTTGGTGAGTTTCAGAACTCATAACACAATTAACAAAACACAACGAGCCAAATCGCCAATTCTCTGTGTTTTGTTAGCTGGGTTATGGGTTTTGCTATTTCGTTTATCATTCCCGCCCACAATGAAGAAGCCAATATCGGCCGGTGTTTGGAATCGGTTTTGAAAGAGATTAAAAATAATTTTTACGAAGCGGAAATTATTGTTGTCAACAACGCGAGCACTGACAAGACAAAAGAAATCGCGCTATCGTTTCCACGCGTGAAAGTTGTTGATGAAAATAAAAAAGGAATAGTGTTTGCCCGCCAAGCGGGTTTTTTGGCGTCTAAGGGAGATTTGATCGCCAACATCGACGCGGATAATATAATGCCAGGAGGTTGGTTAAAAAAAGTTTTCACTGAATTTGCTGGTAATCCAAACTTGGCGGCTCTATCCGGCCCATGCGTATTTTATGATTTGCCGCGGTGGACAAAAATCCAGACAAAAATTTTTTATGGTTTGGGTTATTTGATTTATATTTTTAATGAGATTTTTTTTAAAAAGGGCGCGATGTTGCAGGGCGGAAATTTTATCGTTAGGAGAACGGCTTTGGAAAAAATAGGCGGTTTTGACACCAGCATAAGTTTTTACGGCGAAGATACGGACATCGCGCGCAGGATTCGCGCGGTCGGTCCGGTTAAATTTACTTTCAGTCTGCCGATTTTAAGCTCCGGCAGGCGTTTAGCCAAAGAAGGCGCTTTCATCACCGGCTATCGCTACGCCCTTAATTTTTTTTGGATTTTAGTCTTCAAGAGACCGTTTACGAAGGAGTATAAGGATATAAGGGAATAAAAAGAAGCATTGGGGTGACCAGAGGGAGTTGAACCCTCGATAGCGGATCCACAATCCGCAGTTTTACCGTTAAACTATGGTCACCCAAATGCTTCCTTAATAAAACGCGACTATTATATTAAATTTTTTTTCTTTTGTCAATTGAAAGTCTATTTAAAAATATAAATAGTGAGCGCGCGTCCTCCCCCTACGAAGGGGGAGACAGAGGGGGTGTTCGCTCGTGTCAAAACCACTACCATGAAAATACAATACAACCCCAAGTTAAAATCATATGCCAGTAAATTGCGACGCAAAGGCCGCACTTATGCTGAACGGATGTTGTGGCATTGTTTAAGAAATAGACGCCTTCAAGGTTACAAGTTTATGCGACAGAAGCCAATCGGTAACTTCATTGCCGACTTTTTTTGTTTTGAATTAAAATTAGTTATTGAAATAGACGGCATCAGCCACGAGGGGAAAGAAGCGTATGACAGGAGACGGGTGGATTATATAGAAGATTTGGGTTTAACGGTTTTGCGGTTTGATGACGAGCGGGTGAGGGAGGATTTAGAAAGTATATTAGTAGAAATAGAAAATTATATTATCGATTTTCAAACACCACACAAGTGAGCCGCGATTGGCGAACACCCCCCTTGTTCTCCCCTTCGTAGGGGGGAGACGCAAGATCACCATTCGTTTATTTCCCCAGTCGCTCAAACGCCCGCAATACTTCCAGCGGCACCGCGAAGATAACAGTGTTTGATTGGTCTGAACTTAAATCATTGATCGTGCTCAATGTCCGCAAGTGAAGCGCGCCGGGTGATTGCGCCAGAATGGCGGCGGCTTTGGCGATGTTTTCCGCGGCAATCACTTCTCCGCTCGCTTTGATAATCACTGATCTTTTTTCCCGTTCGGCTTCGGCTTGCTGGGCGATTACTCTCTGCATATTTTCCGGCAAGACAATGTCTTTCAGTTCAACCGCCTCCACTTTGATTCCCCACTGACTGGCGGCATTTTCAATAATTTCTTTTATTCTCTGCGCCGCGGTGTCGCGGTTGGCCAGCAATTCATCCAGCTCTAATTCGCCGACGACATTTCGCATCGTCGTTTGCGCCAATTGGGAAACCGCGTTCCAAAAATTTTCCACTTCCAGCACCGCTTTGGCCGCGTCAACGACTTTGTAATAAATCACCGCGTTGATTTTAGCCGAGATATTATCTTTCGTGATTGCTTCTTGCAGAGGCACATCCACAGCTTTGGTGCGCATGTCAATTTTGATCAAGCTTTGAATAATCGGAATTATCAAACGCCAGCCCGGTTCAGCGGTGGTGATATATTTTCCCAGCATGAATTTTACGCCTCGCTGATACTGATTTACTTGCCGGACGCTTATGATGACGAGAATGCCAATCGCGATAGCGACGGGAGTTAGGATTTCTGACATAAAATTAATGTCAATAATTAAAAATTATAAATTACAAATTGAAAATTTTTTCTATGTGACCCCGCTTGGAATCGAACCAAGATTACCTGCTTAGAAGGCGGGTGTTCTATCCATTGAACTACGGGGCCATACGATTAATTTTCAGTTTACAATTGTGCCGATATTTTAGCCCAGAAACTCATTATTGTCAACTGTTGCCCCTCTGTTTGCCATGAAATTTTTTATAGATATTTTTCAGCTCTTTATCAGTGATATGCGTGTAGATTTGCGTGGTGGTAATTGACGAGTGTCCAAGCATAGTCTGCACGCTGCGGATATCCGCGCCGTTTTGCAATAAATCCGTCGCGTAGGAATGCCGCAAAGTATGTGGTGTTACCGGCTTAGTAATTCCCGCCGCGCGCGCGTATTTTTGCACCAATCTCTGCACCGATCTCGGCGTCAGCGGCTGTTCCAATGTTTTGCCGCTTCTTTTATCATGCGACACAAATAAATATTGATTCATATCTTGCCTTGTTTCCAAATATTTTTTCAGCCAATATCTCGCCTGCTCTGACAAAAAAACTACGCGGGATTTTCTGCCTTTACCCATGATGGTAAACTCTTCTTTTTCCAGATTAACTTTATCTTTTTTTAACCCAACCAACTCTGACACGCGCAACCCGGTGGAAAACAACATCTCCAATATCGCCTTGTCTCTATATTTAATCAATACCGCATCTCCGGTCGTTTGTGTCTCGTTGTTTGTATCTTGTATCTTATTCGCTAAGGGTGCTTCCAACAGTCTATTCAAATCACTTCCTTCCAAAAAACTTACTTCGCGGTCCGGCATTTTCATCAGTTCAATTTTTTCCGCCGCCAGAGTCCTCACATCGCGTTTGGCTAGATATTTCAAAAACGAACGCAAAGCAATCAAATGATAATTTTGTGTGTTTTTTCTCAAAGAATCCCCATGCGCGTCAGCCAGCCGGTTTAACCAGAGGCGATATTGACGCACATTTTCCGCTTCCAGTTTTTTCGGACTTTTGTCGCCAAACCAACCAATGAATCTTTTTAAATAAAAATCATAATTCCGCACCGTCTGCTGGCTGCGGTTTTTTTCTATTTCCAAATATTCCAGGAAGTCGATGAGGTATTTGCTAAGAGTCTTGGTCATATGCGAACATACGAAAAGGGTGCGAAATTACGAACTACGAAAATTTAGAAAAAACGTTGATCGAAGCCATGTTTCGTAGTTCGTAATTTCGTAAGTATTCGTAAGTTCGCATATTATATTGTACGACACTATTGACAAAAGGTCAAATTTGTGCTATACTATTAACATTGATTACATAAAAATAATGTAATTAATCAAAAATCAAAATAAAAATATGCGAAACAAAAATACGGGGGCGGAGCCCCAGTCAAACTCCGCGATTTTTTTGGTTTATTATTACTTGTTGGCAGGCATCGCGCTGTTGGTGTCTGTTTTTTTATTCTTGCCGCGAGTGGCGGCAGGATGATGGAAAACCAGACATGTGGACAAGCGGGTTGCCCCGCTTTTCTTTTTAGCCTATACTATAGATAGCCTGATTGGGCGGATAATTTTTAAATGTATTTTATGAGATATTGGTTAATTTTTTTAGTAATATTAGTCGTTTTGTGGTTCGCGCCGGTTATGGCGCAGGGCGAGACAGCTTTGCCTGCTTCTGATCAGCCGACAACAGTCGTGATCCCAGACGCGGTTCAGCCGACAACAGATGCTACGACTCCGGTAACCGCGGTTAATCCGACTACGCCGGTTGTCAGTGAAGAGTTGGAAGGAATGAAGATAGAAGAGCCAAAAGAAGTGCCATCAGGTTTTGGTTTATGGTGGAAAGGTCTGAAAGAACAAGTTTCAATCGGTTTAACTTTTAATCCGGTTAAAAAAGCGGAAAAGCAATTGCAATTCGCGGAAGAGCGCATGCGATTAGCGGAGTTGATGGCGCAGAAATCCGAAGACCAAAAAGTGCAAGCGCGCATTCATCGCGTGATCGGTCAGGCGCAGAAGATGATGGAAAAAGTTGAGGCTCGCCGCGAACGGCTTTTAGAGCAAAAAAATGAAGAGGGACAGCGTTTATTGCGCAATATCGCGACGCACCAAATCAGGCGCGAGGCGGTAATGGACAGGATAGAGGAAAAACTTCCCGAGGGGGCGGTGGAAAAGTTTGATGAACTGCGCGAAAAAGCCGCGGCTCAAGAGCGTCGTTTGTTAAACGCGATTAACAATGAAAACGCGCCAGCCGAGACACGCGAACATTTGCAAGCGGTAAAAGACCGGATTGAAGCTCACGCGGAGGAAGTTAAACAATATCGCGAGCGCAGAGCAGAATTGATGCAGGAATTTAAAGCGGGCGATGAAACAGTGAAAGAGCAGGCGAAAGAACAAATTAAAGAATTGCGGCAGGATCGCGTTGAGATGCTTGGAGACAGACGCGAGGAGCGTTTGGAAAACAAACAAGGACTTAAACAAGAAATTAAACAAGAAAAATTAGAAAACAAATTAGAAAAAATTAAAAATGGCGAGGCGGTCAAGCCGTTGCCGGTAAATAAGCCGGGCGCGGTTATTAAACTTAAAGCGTTAAAACAAGAATTGAAAAACGAATTTAAAGAAGAAAGCGCTGGAATTAAAAAAGAGATCAAAGACGATGGTGAAAATGAGAACGAGGGGGTTAAAAAAATAAAACCAGAGATAATCAAGCCAGTACTTCAGAACCAGCCAGCGCCAGTTGGCGGGGCTGTGGATACAACCGTTAATAGTCAGTTATAAATCAGATAATTTAAAAATATGAGCGGAGAAGCACCAAGGAGACATTCAGCCGAAATTAAAAGCGGCGGTTTATGTTCCAGTTGTGGCGAGTCTGCCGCGGAAGAAGGAAAAGCTCCGGGCAATTTTTGTCAGTCTTGCGGAGTCAAACTTAGAAAAAAGACAGAAATGTTACCCGCACAAAATAGAAAGGTTATAATTAAGGAACCGGACGGGGTATCCAAAAGCGTTAGTTCAGCAGTTGATCCGGACCCAACCGGCAGTTATGACCTCGGCGCATTGGAAGCGGCACTGGGCGGCGCTTCCGTTGCGGAAGGTGAAACTAAAAAGGATTGGGATCCGGAAATAGCAAGGGTTATTGATGTAAAAGGAATGAAAGAGGTGCCTGGAAAAGGATATGTGAGGAAAGAAGAAAAAAAATAATTATAAAATTCTCCATTAAAAAAATCCACTAACGCGGTTTTTTTATTGTTTTTTGTCGGTTAGTTTGTTATATTAGATTAATTAAATAAGAACAGAATAATATGAACACAGTTGTTTTTGACATTGAAACCGTGGCGCAGGATTTTAATCAACTTGATGAAGCGCGGAAAGTTTATTTATTAAAAGGAGCGGAGACTGAAGAAGACAAAAATAAAGCGATTGACCAGATGGCGTTGTGGGCGCTGACAAATCAGATTGTGGCAATCGGCATGCTTTCGGTTGAGACTCAAAAAGGCGCGGTATATTTTAATGGCGAATCCGGGAAAGAATTTGAGGAAAATAATATTAAATATTGGGCGGGAAGCGAAAAAGAAATTTTGGAAAAGTTTTGGCAGGCAATTTCGCGCGCGGACAGATTTGTTACTTTTAACGGCCGAGGTTTTGATTGCCCGGTATTGATGCTGCGTTCCGCGATGCAGAAAGTTAAGCCGACAAAAAATTTAATGCCATATCGCTACAGCGCTGAGGCGCACATTGATTTGTTGGAACAACTGACTTTTTATAATTCCGTTCGTAAATTTAATTTAGATTTTTTCTGCAAATCTTTCGGCATTGAATCACCTAAAGCGCAGGGTGTTACCGGCCAGGATGTCGGGACACTGTTCGCGGCCGGCGAGCGAGAGAAAATCGCGCGTTATTGCGCCGGCGATCTCTTTGCCACGCGGCAATTGTATTTGCGATGGAAAGAATACATTCAGATGTGATATAATACAATATATGCATCACCCGCAAGTCAAACATACCATAGATATTTTTGAACGGATGTATCAGAATCTGCCGCCTTTGGTTCCGGAGCTGACAGTGAGAGAAATGAAGCACGCTCTGGAGCATTTGCGCGACGATGTTGATGTTGGCATTAACGAAGCGGAAAACATCGCTATTTCTTTGGGCAAGAAAATCTGGCCATACTGGAAGGCCTTTGACGAGCTTTGCAGTATGAGTCAAGGCAGACTGGGCGAAAAGTTTTTGTTGGGGCGCTTGCCGGTTAACTTAAAACAGAAATACGCGGAGTTTAAAGAACACGGCGCTGATTATCATGATTTGCGTTCCGGCGGCGGCGCGAATTACTTTTCTTTGGATGAGAGGCAGGAGATAACCGGAGTTTTGATAATGGTGGATCAAGAAATAAAAGAACACGTGAAACAGGCCGTATTGAGCGTTGACGAGAAAAAATATCAAGATTTAGTAATTGATTTTCAGAATATTTTGGATGATATTGAAAAGCGATTAGACAGTTTGCGTTTGATGGCGGAGGATGAAGAAGAGCATCCGGAACTGGCGGAGGAAATCCGCGATAAAATAAAAACTTTTGAACTCGGCTTGTGTTTGCTCGGGCCGAACACGAAACATCACGAGCTTTTGAACATTGATGATCATTTTGTGGAAAGAAGAGGGGCGAGGAGAGGACTGCGGGTTTGAACGACCAGATTGAGATAATTGAGATAGGAAGATAAGAGATAGAGAGTGTTTCATCATTTATCTCCTATCTCCTATCTCCTATCTCCACAATTTTATGTCTAAAACACTCTTATTCGTCATCGCGAGCGATGGTTATCAGCCGATTGAGTACGGCGACGCGAAAAAAGTTTTGGAAGCGGCTGGGCATCAGGTTGTTACTGTTTCTGATAGGGGTACAATTGCGATTGCAAAGGATGGTTCAAATGTTAATATTGATAAAATTTTGTCAAATTGTGATACGACAAGTGGCGACGCCCTATTTTTTATTGGCGGGTCGGGGGCATTGGAGCATTTGGATAATGAAGATAGTTATAAATTATTGCGCGAGTGGGAGAAGACAGACAAGTCGTATGGGGCGATTTGCATTTCGCCGCGGATTTTAGCGAAAGCCGGAGTTTTGAAAAATAAAAAAGCCACCGGCTGGGATGGCGATGGAGAGCTGGCAAAGATTTTTCTTGATAATGGCGTTGAATATATTCGCCAGCCGGTTGTTGTTGATGGAAACGCAGTAACGGCAAATGGGCCGAGCGCGGCGAGAGAGTGGGGGGAGAAAATAGACGAAATATTGCAAAAATATTAACGAGATTTTAATGATAATGGGTGTGGATAATAACTTGACAGTCAGCTTCAGATTTGATAGCATAATAATGCTAATCACGGATTCTATCAAGAACCCTGAAAGTCCGAGAATTTCTCGGGCTTTTTTGTTGTCTAAAAATTTGTTATAATGTTTCTCGTGGAGTTGAATGGGCCACCTCTTGGTGAGGAATCCGTGATTAGCACTCGGATAGAGGGGTTCAATACCCCTTGGCTCCACACTAAAACCGCTCGGTAAAGGGCGGTTTTAGTTTTTATGAGTCACGAAATCAACTTGAGAGACCAAAAAATATTTTTTATTATCTTATCATCTATAATGCTTTTACTTTGACTTTAACAAATTTACTAATCATCTTCTCAATCTTATTTTTATTCAACAACCCCGTCTGCGCGCCGATTTGTCGGATGACGCCGGAGGAATTGGCAGTGCCCCATTGCATCGCTTCAACTAATGATTTTTTATTGGCTATAGCTGATAAAAATCCGCTGGCATAGGCATCGCCGGCGCCGGTTTTGGAAATGATTTTTACATCAAAAGCGGGCAAGCGGTAGCGTTCAGCCGAATTAGCGGCGTAGGAGCCGTTTTCACCATCAGTTATTACTACGGTTTTTATTCCCATTTTTAATAAAGAGGATAAAAGTTCCGCGACTGGATTGCTTCGCTTGGCTCGCAATGACAGCCCGGCGCCAACCAGCTTTTCCGCTTCTTCTTTGTTCACAAAGAGCAAGTCAACCATTGATAAAATAGGTTTGAATCCGGCCAAATCTTTTTTTAGGTGATACGAACCCGGGTTGCAGGCGAAACGGCAATCCGGATGTTTTTTTAAATAAGCAAGAATCTGTTTTTGCAGGACACGAAAGTCATCTCCGACAGAGGTGTAATACAACCATTTGGTTGACGGCAATATCGGCAGAGAATATTTGCGTTTGGCGTGGTAGGAAAGTATGGTGCGTTCTCCCAAGTAACTCAAAACCACTGAATAGCGAGTTTCATTTTTAGGATTTAATTTGACAAAATTTGTATCAATGCCGGTTTTGACGAATTCTTGCTTGATTAGCGCGCCGTTAAGGTCATCGCCGAGCTCGGTGACAATCGCGGTTTTCAATCCCAACTTGCGGCAGCCAACGGCGATGTTTGCCGCGTTGCCACCCAATGATTGAACGGTTTGGCTGATGGGGATTTTATCCGCGTAATTCAAACAAATTTGGCAATGCTCTTTTTTTAAATCACACTGCACTTGCGCGTCGTCAATCATTAAAATCATATCCATCGTGCTGTCACCAATGACGATAATGTCAAATTTTTTCATATCAACGGCGTTTATTAATCGCTTTGTGCAGACTGCATTTGCATTCAACGTCATGGCAGGCGCACTTGTGGATGCCGAGCAGGATTTCTATAAATTCAGTCAATGCGGCAAGGGAAAATCCGGCCATGGCAATGGTGAAAATTAAATTACCGATGGACAGCGCGTAAACCAAGAGACAGCCGGCGCCGATTAAAAACACAGCGTCTTGACGGCGTTCAGTTTCCAAAAACACGCCGTAAATCAGTAAAATCGCGCCCAACCCGGCTACCACATAAATTATCGTTTGCAGCATGGTTGTCGGCAGTTGGGGGATGAAAGATTCTAGGAACATAAGGGTTTAATTTTATGTTATAATTATACCACAAGCGCATTCTTTTGTCTTATGGGGTTTTTGTATAAAAAATCGTCACATTTTCAGCCTGCCGGCTAGTTTTCTGCCGGCAGTGTAATCTTTTTCAACAAATATAGTAGCAGAAGATGAGTTTGTTTTGGGTGGCTTTAGACATGTTTGATATTATACCCCCTGTGGATAAATGTTAAATTAAGTTGATACTTTTTTGGTCCAAATCCAACTTCGCTTGTGGTTTAAGCCGAAATAATCATGTCGTAAAATTATTTGGAGCGGCTTTTACAACTGTGTTATAATAGCTTTGATTTATCCCCAAACCACAACTTTTAGTGGTTTGGATTTGTCTAATAGTACAAAATATATGAGCTCAACTGATTTCCGCGTTATTCAAAATGTTCACCTTGGACAAGAAAACAGCGTCAATTTTAAATACGACATAGAAAATGGCTTGCACTTCAAGCGTGTGTTTAGCCAAGACGGACAGGATCCATTTGATTTGGTTGAATATGAACGGCGTTCGTCAATTATTCGCGAGCCGGACGGAACCGTTGTTTTTGAAATGAAAGATATTGAGATTCCCAAAGATTGGTCGCAGGTGGCGACGGATATTGTGGCGCAAAAATATTTTCGCAAAACCGGCGTGCCGCAATATTATAAAGATGGAACGTCAAAACTTAATTCCGACGGAAAGCCAATGTTTGGTCCGGAAACCAGCGTCAAACAAATCATTCATCGTTTGGCAGGAACCTGGCGTTATTGGGCGGAAAAATATGGCTACTTCGCCTCGCCGCAAGACGCGGAAATTTTTTATGATGAGTTGGTGGCAATGCTGTTGAAACAAATGGCCGCGCCAAATTCACCGCAGTGGTTTAATACCGGCTTGTTTTGGGCGTATGGCATCAATGGCCCGGCGCAAGGGCATTATTTTGTTGATCCGGACACCGGCGCGATGACTCGTTCAACCGATTCTTATACGCATCCTCAACCGCACGCGTGCGGACGTTATAATACAAAAGTTTTTACTGAACGTGGAATTCTGGAATTGGGCGCGTTGGTGGAAAGATGCCGGACAGGGCTAAAAGTTTTTGATGGCGAGTCAATGGTAAAGATTTTAGCAGTAAAAAATAACGGCGTACGAAAGCTGTACCGGGCGACGCTTAAAAATGGCAATTTTATTGAATTTACCGATGATCACCATGTGTGGACTGCCGGTAGCAGAAAGAAAGATGGGGGTAAATATGAGTGGCTGGAATTGAATAAAATTTTAGGCAAGAAAGTGGTTCAAGTCGCTCCGACCAATGGTGGCATTTCAAATAAAAAACCGGATGAGTCGTCGCTTGATCGGGCTGCTTTGGCAGGATGGATTGTGGGTGATGGTTATTATGGTAAGTATGGAAGGAACAAAAAGACAACAATGTTTGGCGCCATTACGGTGAATGATGATGAATTTAATTTTGTTACGGGGTTGTTTAAAAGGATATTTGGCCGCCATACGGTGCGGACTAGAAAAAATATCAGCCCGCTGTATCGAACCATTTGTTTTGATTCTAAAGAGGTCGACGAATTTGTGCTTAACTATGATTTAGAGAAAACCGCTTTGACCGTCGATGTGCCAAAGAAAATTATGGCTGGGACAAAAGAAGAGAAGTCGGTATTCCTTGCGTCGTTGTTTCAAGCGGATGGATCAGTCAGAATTAGGAAAGACGGCGGCAGGAACAGCGGGGATGTGGTTTTGACATCGATTTCTGAAGATTTGATTCATTCGGTTCAAATCCTGTTGTTGGAATTAGGCATGTATTCCAATGTTTCTTGGTACCGTGACAGTCGTCCGGATCGGCACCTGTGTTTTCAACTCACGATTTCTTATGATTCAGAGCGGAATAAATTCGCTGACTTGATTGGTTTTATTTCAAAAGATAAACAATTCGGCTTATCAAAACTTAATAAACAAATATTGGGTAAGACTAAAGAGTCTCGTTCAGAGGAGACGGTGGAATCAATTGAATATATTGGAGAAGAAGAAGTTTATGATATTCAGACAGAGTCAGGTCAGTTTTGCGCGAATGGCGTGGTTGTTCACAATTGTTTCATACAGTCAATCAAAGATGATTTAGTTAATGAAGGCGGGATTATGGATTTATGGGTGCGCGAAGCTCGTTTATTTAAATACGGTTCAGGCACCGGCACAAACTTTTCCGTTTTGCGCGGTAAGAACGAAGCATTGTCCGGCGGAGGGAAATCCAGCGGACTGATGAGTTGGTTAAAAATCGGCGATCGCGCGGCCGGCGCGATTAAATCCGGCGGTACCACCAGGCGAGCGGCAAAAATGGTGGTTTTAGACGCGGATCACCCGGATATTGAAGAATTTACCAATTGGAAAGTGAATGAAGAAAAAAAGGTGGCGATTTTAATCGCCGCCGGCTATCCTTCTGATTATGAAGGCGAGGCCTATCAAACTGTTTCCGGACAAAATTCAAATAATTCAGTGAGGATTCCGCATCGGTTTATGGAAGCGGTTAAAAATGATGGTTCGTGGAATTTAACTTGGCGTACTGATGGCAGTGTGGCCAAGACAATAAAAGCCCGTTCATTATGGGATCAAATTTCCAATGCCGCGTGGTCTTGCGCTGATCCGGGCGTTCAATATGACGGCACGATTAACGAATGGCACACTTGCCCGCAATCCGGCCGGATTAACGCCTCCAATCCATGCAGTGAATACATGTTTATTGATGACACCGCCTGCAATTTGGCGTCAATCAATTTGCTTAAATTTTACGATATTGAGAAACGGTATTTTCAAGTGGCTGAATTTAAGCACGCGGCGCGTATCCTGACTTTGGTTTTGGAGACTAGTGTTTTGATGGCGCAATTTCCAAGCAAAGAAATCGCTCAAGGCAGTTATGATTTCCGCACATTAGGTTTGGGTTACGCTAATTTGGGCTCGGTATTGATGATGGCCGGCGTGCCCTATGAATCAGAAGATGCTTATGCTTTTGCCGCTTGCGTTACCTCTATCATGACAGCCAAGGCATATAAAACCAGCGCGGAGATGGCTAAAATTTTAGGACCATTCCCAAAATTTGAATACAACCGCGATGAAATGTTGAGGGTGATAAGAAATCATCGTCGAGCCGCTTTCAACGCGGAAAAAGACGAGTATGAAAAATTAACAATCACGCCAAAAGGCATTGATCCACAATACGCCCCAGCGTATATGTTGGCCGCGGCCAGAGAGAGCTGGAATGACGCGTTAATGATGGGCGAGCGTTATGGTTACCGCAACGCTCAAGTGACTTGTCTGGCGCCAACCGGAACCATCGGTTTGTTGATGGATTGTTCAACGACCGGAGTGGAGCCGGATTTCGCTTTAGTTAAATTTAAAAAATTGGCCGGCGGCGGCTATTTTCGCATCGCCAACGAAGCGATGCCGCTGGCTTTGAAGAACTTGGGTTACGCCGACAAGCAGATTGAGGAAATTTTAAATTATGTCAGGGGTACGGCAAAAATCGATTCTGCTCCGCATATCAATAAAAAAACTTTACAATCCAAAGGGCTCAACGATCAAGATATTGAGAGCGTGAACAAAGCTTTGACCGGCGCGTTTGATGTTAAATTTGTTTTTAATGTTTGGATGCTGGGAGAGGATTGCCTGAAACGCGCCGGGTTTATCTCGGCGCAATATAATGATCCGAATTTTAACATGTTGCGCGCGTTTGGCTTTACTGATGAAGAGATTGAGGCGGCGAATGAATTTGTTTGCGGAACAATGACGATTGAAGGCGCGCCGCATTTAAAATTGGAGCATTACATGGTGTTTGACACGGCAAATCGCAACGGCAAGAAAGGCAAGCGATTTATTCCATATATGGGCCACATTAAAATGATGGCGGCGACCCAGCCGTTTTTGTCAGGAGCGATTTCCAAAACTATAAATATGTCGAATGAGGCGACGGTTGATGACGTGAAATACGCTTACGACCAATCATGGCAAATGGGTTTAAAGTCAGTGGCGCTTTATCGCGATGGCTGTAAATTGAGCCAGCCGCTGTCTACCAGTTCAAAAAATAATGACAAACGCAGTGATTTGACCAAAGAAGAATCGGTTAAAGAAAAAATTGTCGCGCCGCAGGCATTGATTAAAGAGGAAGAAATTAAAGAGATAGTGAAAATGGTTCCATCAGATGATTTAGACGAAGCTTTACAGCAAGCAAGCGAGATTTTGAGCCAGCATGTTAGTTTGTCAGGCATTCAAACTCCGACCATGTCTTATCATCGCGATGGCCAAGTCGCGGAACGGCGAGTGTATTTGCATGGCGAAAAAAGGAGGTTGCCGGCGAAACGCGGCGGCATTACTATCTCCGCCACGATCGGCGGCAAATCGCAAATTTGGTTGAGGACCGGCGAATATCCGGATGGGAAGCTGGCCGAGATTTTTATTGATATGTATAAAGAAGGTTCGGCTTTCAGCAGTATGTTGAATATGTTCGCGATTAATGTTTCCATGGGTTTGCAGTACGGCGTGCCATTGGAAAAATATGTGGAGAATTTTACTTTCACCCGGTTTGAACCATCGGGAATGACCGATCACCCAAATATTAAAATGTGCACGTCGGTAATTGATTTTGTGTTTAGGGTTTTGGGCATGGAATATCTCGGCCGCATGGATTTCGTGCAAGTGCCAACACAAGGCATCCAAAAAAATAAATTTGAAAATCTGGCAAAGCTCGCGCGCGCGGGCGTTCTGCAAGAAACGATTGATTTTGATCAGCCTCAATCATCATTTGCGGCTGCCGACAGCGCAGTTGGCGAAACGCAGGCCACTTTGCCAAACATTGGGACGCCGAAAGACAGCATGAGCCAGTCATTGGGAAAGATGATGGGCGACGCGCCGGCTTGCCCCACCTGCGGACATATCACGGTTAGAAACGGCAGCTGTTATAAATGTTTGAATTGCGGGGACAGTTTGGGATGCAGTTAATTGGGCGTAGGGTGTAGGACTTAAGGCGAACGTTATGAAAATTTATACCAAAACCGGCGACAAAGGAGAAACAGCGCTTTTGGGCGCGAAGAGGGTGAAGAAGTGTTGTTTGGAAATGGAAGCGATTGGCGAGGTTGATGAACTAAATTCTTTGCTCGGGATGTTGATTGAAGAGGTTGCGGAAAATTTTCCTCAAGAAGCAAAAAAACTGCTGGCGATTCAGTGGCAGCTGTTTGTTGTTGGTTCGCGATTGGCAGCGGCGCAGGCTAAATTAAAAAACGTTCCGACTTTGAAAAAGAGCGAAGTCATTAAGCTGGAAAAATGGATTGACGCGATGGAAAAAGACTTGCCGGCGCTTAAGAATTTTATTATCCCCGGCGGATGCGAGGAAGCGGCGTTGAGTTTTTATGTCCGAGCCGTCTGCCGCCGCGCGGAAAGGCAGATGATTGGATTATCAAAAAAATATCCGGTAGACCCGGTGATAAAACAATATCTTAACCGTTTGAGCGATTTATTGTTTGTTTTGGGGAGGTGGTTTAACAAAAAAACTAATCCTTAATCTCCGGAAACGTGTATCTCATCACGGCGCGGTAAATAGTGCCGCGCGAGACCATGCCGACGATTTTTCCATTCTCCACCACCGGCACGCGGTGAATGCCGGAGGCGATCATCAGGCCGCCAATTTTTAAAACATGGGTGTTTGGCGTGGTGGTAACAACACGGCGGGTCATAATCTCGCCGATTGTTTTTTCTTTAGCTTCACCAGCGGTTTCTTCCAGCTCTTTTTCATTTAGAAACGGCGTTGGATTTTGATAAAAACTTTGGTAGCTGGGGTAAAGAGCGCGGAACAAATCTTTTTCCGAAAGAACACCAACCAGATTGCCGGCCTCGTCCAAAACCGGCGCGCCGCTGATTTTGTTTTGCAAGAACAACGCCGCCGCTTCCAGAAAATTCATGTTTGTTTTGAGGCAGACGACATCGGTGTACATTACGTCTTTGACTAACATAGGATTGGATATTAAATATTAGGTATTTTGATATTAAGATTGTGCTTGTATTATAACATTACTTTGATTGCTGGCAAGAGGTTGGCCTGCCTTCGCGAAAGCTACGGCGTGGCGAAGGGAGTTGATTTTTTTTGGAGCGGTGATATAATTGTTTCACGAAAACACGCCCGAGTGGTGAAATGGTATACACGCGACACTTAAAATGTCGTGGCCGTAAGGCCGTGTGGGTTCGAGTCCCACCTTGGGCACCAAATTTTTAATTAAGGAGGTATGACAATTAAAATGTCTGTCAAATTGTTTCTCACTATTTTTTTGGTGGGATTTTTTTTATTTTTAACACCGGTCAAAGCTGACGGCGGTATAATTATCAACGAAATTTGTCCAACCGGTTGCGCGTCCAGCGGTTATCAGTGGGTTGAAATATATAATAACAGCAGCACGACGATTGATTTGTTCGGCTGGAAGTTTTGGGAGGGTGAAACGAATCATGGTTTGGAATTGTCTACTTCATCAACTCAACAAGATTATTTAATTGACGCTGGCGAGTACGCGATAATAACGCAGGATGATTTAAAATTTTTTTCTGAACGCGTTGGCGTTAGCGTTGCTGTTTTTGACAGTTCGTGGGGTACGCTAAATAAGGGTGGCGAAATAATCGGATTAAAAGGCGCTGATGGAAATTTGGTAGAGGAGTTTGTTTATTCGGCGGTTGCAAGTAATTCATTAGAACGCAAAGATTCGGCTGTTTCCGCGAGTGATGTTGATAATTGGTGCGAGCATGAAAGCGGTAATACGATTGGCGCGGCGAATGTTTGTCCCGCTCTAATTTCAGAAATATCGTTTCCAACTTCTGACACCGGCAGTTTGACGCCAACAACGACCCCGCAGCTAAAAATTAATGAATTTATTCCAAATCCAAACTCTGGAGAGGAATGGATTGAAATTTATAATTCCGGCGCGTCAACCGCTGATTTAATCGGTTGGAAATTGTTTGACGCGGTTGGAGCAATTGCCGCTCCGACAGGCACGATTGAGGCCGGTGGTTTTTTTGTGGTTGAATTGTTTTCCAGCAAACTGAATAATACAGGGGGCGATTCAGTGATTCTTAAAGATACAACAGACACAACAATAGATAGTGTGTCTTATGGTGAAGCGGCAAAAGGCAATTCTATCGCCAGAAGTGTTGACGGCGCTGGCAGTTTCGCGGAAACAACCACATTGACAAAAAATGCCGCCAATCAAATCACCGCGCCGGTTCAGTCGGCGGATTCGGCAAGCTCACCGCAGGCAAGTTCAGGACAGGGCGGTGGAGGTTATTCCGCGCCAGCGTCATTCCATGTTGGTACAATTGTAATTAACGAAATAGTTTCCGACCAGGCTGATGAGGCTAATGAATTTGTTGAGCTGTATAATCACACCAACGCGGTTGTTGATCTGGATGGCTGGTGGTTGGAAGACGGCGGAGAAACGCGGACAAAAATAGAGGGTGTGATGTTGCCGCGCGCGTTTTTTGTCGTTGACAATCCGAACGGCAATTTGAATAATAGCGGAGATTTAATCGCGTTGTTTGATCCGAGCGGAAAAACAATTGACCAGCTCACCTACGGCAACTGGAACGACGGTAATTTGAGCGATAACGCGCCCGCGGCCGGGGACCCGCTGTCTCTGGCGAGAAAGAGTGACGGCCGCGACACGGATAATGATTATTATGATTTCGCGCTGACCGGCCAGATTACAAAAGGCAGTGGGAATAAAATCATCAGTATAAATCAGCAAGGAGAAAAAATATCAGAAGCGATAATGATTTCATCGCCGATTATTCTCAACGAAGTTTTCCCCAATCCCAAAGGTTCGGATACGGCGGAAGAGTTTATTGAATTGCGCAATTTAGGCGACAGTCAAACTGATTTGGCCGGCTGGCAGTTGGGCGACGCGGGAGAGAAAAAATATAAATTGAATCAAGGGGTTATTCCGGCCGGCGGTTATATCGCGTTCAAACGGGCGTTGACCGGAATCGCTTTAAATAATTCCGGACAAGAAGAAGTTAAATTATACAATCAAACCGGCGCGCTGGTTGATAAAATAAAGTATGAAGGCGCGGCTGTGGAAGACCAAAGCTACGCGCGGCGCGATGACGGTGTGTGGAAATGGACTATCAAAACCACGTCTGGCAAAGAAAATATTATTGAAGGAAAGAGCGCGGCGCCGGTTATTGTTTTGGAATTTAATCCCGAGGCCTCGTTAAACGAGGAAATAACTTTTGACGCGTCAGACACCACTGATCCGGATGGAGACGCGATTAAGTTTGAGTGGGATTTTGGCGATGGCAAAAAAGGCGGAGGCGATGTTGTGAAACACGCGTATAACAAAGTTGGCGATTATTCAGTGAAATTAAGAGCGATTGACAGCGCTGGCAACGCGGCGGAGAAGATTGTTAAAGTCGCGGTGTTGGCGATGGCGAACACACCCCCAGCCCCTCTCCGAGAGGGGAGTTTACGATTTCCCTCCTCAGAGGAGGGCGAGGGAGGTGTTGGTGGCTGGATAGACTTAACGAGTCAAATTATTATCTCCGAGATTTTACCCAATCCGGCCGGCTCGGATTCCGCGGAATTTATTGAACTTTATAATCCAACGAATGAAACGATTGATTTATCAAATTACAAAATAGATGATGAAGACGGCGGTTCACGGTCGTATGTTTTGTCAGCCGGAACAATAATTGAGCCATTGGGTTTTTTGTTATTAGAGAGAGATAAGACCGGTTTGGCTTTGAATAATACATCAGACGCGGTTAGAATTTTGGACCAAGATAATAATGTGATTGTTGAGATTGATTATGATGACGTGGTTGAAGGCGCGAGCTACGCATATGATATGTTATCAGGAGATTGGATGTGGACTGGGGAGATAACACCAGGGAGCGAAAACATAATAGATGTGCGAACATACGAAAAGAATACGAAATTACGAACTACGAATGGGGCGGAGGCGGCGAATTATGCGGTGAGGAAAGAGAAAAAGATAATTGATGTCGCGTTGGATAAAATAAGAGATAATGATGTTGGCGATAGAGTTAAATTTACCGGAATCGTTGCAGTGCGGCCGGGGATTTTGAGCTCGCAATATTTTTACGCGATAAGCGATGATGGCGCGTCCGGCGCGCAGGTTTACATGAATAAAAAAGATTTTCCACTGTTGGCTATCGGAGATCTGATTGAAGTGATTGGCGAAATATCTTTAGCATATGGCGAAACGCGAGTTAAAACCAGCGCTCGCGATAATATTAAATTATTGAAGCAGTCAGATTTGCCTGCGCCGCAGGAAATAGAAATCGCCAGCATCAGCGAAGAATTTGAAGGAGGACTGATTAAAATTAAAGGTGAAATTACTGATTTGAAATCATCGTATATGTATGTTGATGACGGCACCGAAGAATTGAAAGTTTATTTTAAAAAAGGCGCGAAGATTGATAGAAAAGTCTTTCGCGTTGGCGATACGGTTGAGGCCGTTGGTCTGCTCGGTTCAACCCGCAATGGCTATCAATTACTTCCACGCGGGCAGGAGGATATAGATATAGTCAGCGTGTTGGCGGAAGACAAAGAAGAAATATTGTCAGCCGGAACCGGCGGTCCGGAAAATATGGCGGAAACATATTTGACTGTGACGGCCGGCGGGTTGACTTCTATTTTGATTGGTTTGTTCGCTCGGGCGAGAGGAGCGATGGCGCTGGGGTTGTTGAAGAGAATGGGAAAAATCGCTTCAATTATCATTAGACGTACGCCAAGAGTTTAAATTAGTTGGGGAATTTGGTATAATATGAAGTGATGAATTAGGAATCATGAATCATGAATCATGAATCAGGAATTGAAAATTGAAAATTTATAATGTATCCTGTTATCTGCATTCTGTATTTTGAAACCGTATGGCGGAAAACATTTTTTTTCAAATCAGCATTATTTTCGGCATCACCGTGAGCATCGCTTTTGTGATGCGGCTTTTGCGTCAGCCGTTGATTGTGGCGTACATTATCGCCGGGTTGGCGGCGGGGCCGTTGTTTTTTAATTTGGTGAATGACAGCGCCGCGTTTTTTTCCACCTTCGCGCAGTTCGGGATCGTGTTGTTGTTATTTATCGTCGGATTGAGTCTAAATTTTGAATACATCAAACGACTGGGGCGCGCGGTGGTGATTGGCACAGTCTTGCAGTTTTTAACGACAGTATCGCTCGGTTTTGTCTTAATGTATTGGTTTGGGTTTAGCGCGGTGCCCGCTTTATTTTTATCAATCGCCGTTTCTTTTTCCAGCACAATAATCGTTACCAAACTATTAGCGGATAAAAAAGATTCGGAGACTGTTTACGGCAGATTTATCATCGGTATTCTTTTGGTTCAAGATGTAATCGCGGTTTTAATAATGATTTTTTTGAATACCTGGTCAGACGCGGGCAGGCCATGGTATGAGATTTTAGCCACGGTTGGCGGCCGCGGTTTGTTGTTGTTGGGTTTGGTTTTTCTTCTCGCGCGCTATCTTTTGCCAAAGTTCATGGACAAAGTGGCGCAAAGCGGCGAGTTATTATTTATTTTTACCGTCGCATGGTGTTTTGGCATCGCGAGCGTGGTGTATTGGGCGGGATTTAGCATTGAAATCGGCGCGATTATCGCCGGCATCTCTTTGGGCGCTTCGCCGTATCAGCCGGAAATCAGCAGCCGGATGCGTCCGTTGCGCGATTTTTTTATCGTCTTATTTTTTATTGTTCTCGGCAGTGAATTGCAAGTCGGCGAGGTTGGGGAAGCATTTCTTCCTGCCCTGATTTTATCGCTGTTTGTGCTTGTCTTTGATCCGATTACTTTGTATTTCGTAATGCGTCATTTGAAACACACAAGGCGTAGTTCGCTTTTGGCCGGCATCACTTCGGCGCAGGTAAGCGAATTCGGTTTCATTTTGATTTTTACCGCGATTAACCTCGGCTATCTGCAAGGAGTGGAACTGGCGATTCTGACTCTCACGGCCCTAATGACAATTGTGGTTTCTTCTTATTTAATTACTTACAGTGATCAAATTTATTCTTGGTGTTTACCATTATTAAATAAATTCGGCAAAGATAAAATTCAAACGGAAAATGAGGCTAAAGAAATTTATGATGTTTGGGTTTTTGGTTATCACCGCATGGGTTGGAAGGTTTGCGAGGCGCTGGCGGCCAAAAAGACAAAATACGCGGTGGTGGATTACAACCCGATCGCGATTGCCAAACTTAAACACCGCGGCATTCACGCTTATTTCGGTGACGCGGCGGATGTGGAATTTTTATCCGGCCTGTCGTTGGAAAAAGCGCGATTGATTATTTCCACTATTCCGGAAGCGGATGATCAAAAAGCCATGATTAAATATGTCAGAAAATTGAGCGGCAAACCGATTATTATCGCCAATTTATTTCATAATTTTTATTTGGAAGATTTATATGAAGCCGGCGCCAACTATGTAATGATGCCGCATCTCTTGGGCGGACAATGGATGTCGGAAGTTTTGCGCGGCAGGCCGGTCAGCAAAGAAACTTTCAAAAAGTTGCGGCAAGAACAGCGTGAAGAGTTGAAATTGAGGTACACTGTTGGCGCGCATTAGAGATGTTGACACAAGACGGCGGATGTCATAGAATTATGTCGTTCTGCGCGGGCATCATATAATGGTTATTATCCCAGTTTTCCAAACTGGTGACAGGAGTTCGATTCTCCTTGCCCGCTCAAAATGAACACTTTAGCGGAACTTCTAACTAATGAGCCAAAATACCGTCTTAAACAAATCCAAAAGGCGTGGTTTGATTTGTCTTTAAACAGCTATGAAGAAATAACCACACTGCCGGTTGAACTGCGGGAGAAATTAAAAAATTTGCCGTGGCTCTCGGTAAAATTACACACGATTTTGAAAAGCAAAATAGACGGCACGGAAAAGGCTTTGTTGGAATTAAGCGATGGGGAGTTAATTGAGACTGTTCTGATGGTTCGGGAAAGTTTGAAAGAAAATAAAGAAGCGTCAAAGTGGCCGGTTGAGGAAAGACACACGATTTGTATTTCTTCTCAAGTTGGCTGCGCGATGAATTGCTTTTTTTGCGCCACGGGCAAAGCCGGGTTTAAGAGAAATTTAACAACCGAAGAAATAGTTGATCAGTATCGTTTTTGGCAGAGGCGGTTGACCGGACACATTTCCAACATCGTCGTCATGGGACAAGGCGAACCATTATTAAATTATGATAATTTGAAAAATGCTTTGAATATTATTTTAAACAATACTGAAATCGGTCCGACGAAAATTACCGTTTCCACTTGCGGGATACCGGAACAAATGGAAAAATTGTTGGCTGACAAAGATTTTCCACAAGTATGCTGGGCAATATCTTTGCACAGCGCGATTGAGGAAACACGGAAAAAAATAATGCCAGCGCATCGGAAAGATTTTGTAAAATTTTTAGTTGATTGGTCGCGAAGATACCACGAATTAATCCCCAGCCGTACGCATTTTATCGGTTTGGAATATTTAATGTTGGCGGGTGTGAATGATGATGAAAAACATCGGAAGGCCTTGGAAAAATTGGCGAACAAAATTCCGCGGGTTAAAATCAATTTGATTCCTTACAATGATACCAATAGCCCGGGATTAAGCAAAACCTCCCAAACGGTAATTGATGATTGGCATGATTATTTAATGAAAGCCGGTTTTGTCTGCACCATTCGTCACTCCCAAGGTCAAGATATTGCCGCGGCCTGCGGACAGTTATGTAACAGGACAACGACCGATGCTGTAAAAAATGTGTAGGTATGTTATACTTGACTCGTGAGTAGAAACAGAATATAATCTCTTAATCATATGACCCTGACTAAAAAAGTTAAGGACCAACTGATAAAAGCACTTCTGGGAAAGGCTTCAGTGCCACGCGGCTTATTTGAGTTAAATCAGTATTTTCGGCTTTATGGGCCAATAAATTTTAAGCATGAAAGGGGAGATGGCGGCAACACAATCGCTATCAGCACTAATTATAGATTTGGTTCCATAGTAACATCCGGAATGACAGCGGAAGAGTTGGAAAAAAATATTAAAGACGCGATTTTAACCTCTTTTAGCATTCCATCTTCTTTTGCCAAAGAGGCGGGTGTTTGTAGGGTTGGCGATAAACAAGGAGAGTATGCCATCGCTTAGTGAGTTGCCAGGTGAAATAAAACGCAAGAAATTTATCCGAGCTCTTCAACGGCTCGGATTTATTGTAGATAAGGCCGGCGGAGACGGCAGTCACTATAAAGCCACGTGGTCGAAAACACAAAAATCAATATCCATTCAAGCAAAATTACGGAAAGATGTTTTGTATTATCTATTGAAAGAAATTGAACAATATAGCGGCGTTAAGTGGGAAGAAATTAAAAGGGAACTTTAATTTGATTTTACAAAAGACAAAAATACCTTAGTTTAACAGAAGCAAAAGTGTAACCCTTGAAGGTGTACTGTATAAAAATACTTGACAGTCTGGTTTTGTCAAGGTATAATTGTAGACACCAAAATCAACAATGCCGCGGGGTAGAGCAGTCCGGCAGCTCGCGGGGCCCATAACCCCGAGGTCGTGGGTTCAAATCCCACCCCCGCAACTTAGTGAAGCGAAGCCGTGCGGTAGTAGTTCAGTTGGTAGAACGTCTCCTTGCCAAGGAGAAGGTCGCCGGTTCGAATCCGGTCTGCCGCTCTAGGGCTTTAAAACACAAACCCGAGCCCTATACTGTATGGCAAAAAACTCCAGCAAAGCGCCGGAGTTTTTTGTTTTTCAAAATGTCTGAATTGGTCGGGGATGTGAGACTTGAACTCACGACCTTCTGGTCCCAAACCAGACGCGCTAGCCAACTGCGCTAATCCCCGTTTAAAATTTCTTGTAATAAAGATTCCAGTTTTAAATAAGTTGCTTTGTTGGTATAGCGAATTTTACAAGTGCCTTTTGTCTTTCCCACCTTCTTGCCTAATGGACGGATGATTGTCTTGTTAAACTTTTCTTTTTTAACGTTAGTTATTTTTGACCAAAAACCAATACACTCTTCTAAATTATTGTCCTCATGGATTTGTATTTGAACCTTTAATCTTTCCTCATCAATACCGCTATCACTCCTCTGGTATATGACAAGATGCCAGTCTTTTCAGTGCCGAGGGCGAGGATCGAACTCGCGACACAAGGATTTTCAGTCCTCTGCTCTACCACTGAGCTACCTCGGCTGGTGGACCGTGCCGGATTCGAACCGGCGACCTCCGCCATGCAAAGGCGGCGCTATACCAGCTAAGCTAACGGCCCGCCTTGATTTGTGCGAAAATTATAACAAATACTTGAGCATTAGTCAAACACTGGCGGTTTAGACACAAAACTTGACAAAACCCATTTTTTGTGCTATACTATAAACATTGATTTAAACAGATATAGTATTGATTACATCGATTGACGGGAACAAAACAAATTGTATAAGTTTTCGAATTAGTGCAATCATCGTTATAATCTGCATAATCAATGTTTAAAAATAAAACAAAAATATGATCTTCCAAACTAGAGGACCGGCGGCCGTCCTAAAAAGTGTCGCGATTTTAAATATATTTTTTTACGTTTTAGCAGGTGTCATCCTTTTGACAGCTGTTTTTTTTATTATCAAACCGGCCTTAGCGCAGTCGGAGGTGTCTGTTGAAGTCCCGACGGTTGAAGCGCCGGCTCCGGCAGTGGTTTCCGAGCCACTCGTTGAAATTTCACCAGAATCGGCCTCGGTATCGCCAGAGCCGCCGGCTGTTGTCGCGCCCGAAGACCGGCCAGTTCTGGTGGAACCTGCTCCAGTTGAACTACCTTTAAATGTTCCAGAGTCTGCGAGCGGCGGATCAGACGACGCGCCCGAAGACCGGCCGATTTCAGTAGAAGCGCAAATGGACGCGGCCGTTACCGCGGAAGATCTTGGCGCGAATGACGCGCGAATTTTGCCGGACAGTATTTTTTATGGTTTTAAAAGATTTGGACGGGCGGTCGGCGAGGCCTTTACTTTTGACCCGGTGGAAAAAGCCGAGTTAAAACTGGAACACGCCAATCAAGAGCTTGCCGATGCCGCCAAACTGATTGAGCAAAAGTTTGATGACAAAGAAGCATTGGAGGCGGCGGCCGAATCATTGGAAAAATTTCAAGATAAAATTATTGATTTGCGCGAATCGGCGGAGGATTTGCGGGACGAACAAGCGGGCGGAGATGAAAAAGTCGGCGAGTTCATGACCGATGTTTTGGATCAGCAAATTAAACAACAAAAAATGTTTGAGCGCATTGAGAGCGGAATGATGGATAAAATGCCGCCGCAATTTGCCGAGAGGATGTTTGAAAGAATTGATGACGCGCGCGAGGCCGCGGCGGAAAACGCGGCGGGAATGGTTACCGACGTGGTGCAGGACGCCGATTCTTTGGCGAAGCATTTTGACGCCGCCATGCGCAATCAGCGCGGCAGTGAGTTTAAAGACATAAAAAATCTTGAAGCGTTAAAACGGGTGGAGCGATTTGTGCCGGAATTCGCCAAAGACGCGATTCGTCAGGCGCAAGACAACGCGTTTAAACGTTTTGGCGAGCGGATGGCGAAAATACCGGAAGGCAAACGAGGCGGAAAATTTGAAAATTATGTTGATGGAATTAACGGCGATGAATTACGTCACATGGAAATTTTTGACCAGTTGGAAAATGCTTCGGATTTGCCGCCGGAAATTATAGAAAAAATTGAGGCGGCTAAAGACATCGCGGCGCGTCGATGGCAAGAAAAAATTGAGCGGGTTGATGAAAAGTTCGGCGGCGCGGAATTCGGCCAGCGAGCGCGCGGACGTTATTTGCCAAGTTTTAACGAGGGAGAGGTGGATGTCGGACAGCTTCGGGTTATGGAGGAAATCCGCAAACGAGTTAAGTTTGATGATGTTGGTTTAAATCAAGAAATTGAAAAACAACGTGAAAAAGGGATTGAAAAATTTAAAGAAAGATTCAATCAGCCGGACGATCAGGCGTTGGCTGACGAATTTGGGCGTTTGAGCAAACAGATGGCCGAAAGACCTGACCCAACTACTTTTCAGCTGATATCAGCGCTTGAGGAAAAGGTGAAAGCTGACCCGCAAAAACGGGAATTTTTGGAGCAAATGGAGCGAGCGGTTAAGGCTGAATTCATGGAGCAGGCGCGGAAGGAGCCGGATAGATTTTTGAACCGCATTGTTTCCAATAATCCGGAAGATATAGAAGTGTTTAACGGGCTTAAAGAAGAGTTTAGAAATAATCCGGAGCAGTTTTTCGCGGAGCCATTTGAAGTTAACGGTTTTAAACCCGGCGCCGGTAAATTTATTCCTCCGGAATTCGGTCCGGATGAAATGAACGGGTTCCAACCAACGTCGTTTAATGGATTTTTTGACCGAGCCATTCAAAAACAATCGGAAGTTATCACCGAACGTCTTGGAGAAATACAAGACCCGGAAGAATTTGAACAGTTCGGCAAAAAACTTTATGGAATGCGGCCCGAAATAATGGACACTATCAATCGTAACTCTCAAGATTTTAGAAGAACTTTTGAGCGCAAGCAGGATTTTATCCAAAAAGTGGAATTGAGAAATTGGGAAGAACAAACGCAAGGTTTCATGGGCAATGAGCCGGAACGTTTGGAAGAAGCCATGCGGGAGAAAAAAGAAATTTTTAATAAACATATTGAGTTTGACCCTTTTTGTGATGAATCTTGCCAAGGCAATGAGCGACTGCAAGTTGACAACAGATTACAACAGGAATTTCAGGAGCGTCGGATGGAACAAAAACCATTTGAGCCGGGCAATAATCAGCCAGGTAATTTTGAGGCGGGTGAAAGGATGAATATTAAAGAGCCTGTCAACAATTTTTCTCCCAACGAAAGAATGATGAAAGAAGGCGAACCACGTGAAAATTTTGAGAGATTTGAATTTGATGAGAGGTTTGATGATAGAAAAGGAACGGATAATTTTGAGGCAAAAGAAAATTTTCAAGAGCAACCGCAACAAAACGGTTTCGCGCCAAAACCAATGATGCAACAGCCGTCCCCCGCTTCCGCTTCTCAAAATTCCGGATTCAAGCCGCAGCCAGCGAATGAATTTAGACCCGAGTTTCAAATCAATCAAGTTAAGGAACCAACAACGGCTCAACCCATTAGTAATAATATGAATGGCGGATTTGAACAGAAAGAAATATTTTCACCGCAACCAATACAGCCGATGCAGAAGATAGAACAACCGATTTCCTTTCCAAATTCAGAACCATCACCGACTCCTTCACCGTCTTTTGAATCAGCACCAATGCCGCAACCAACTAACAATTAACAATTAGCAAACGATTAAAATAATTAACAAACCCCCGGGTGGGGGTTTTGTTATGCTTGATATATTCAACAAGTCCATCTCCCTCAAATGACAAATCATTTTTGTATCACTTAGGGGAGTTGGATGGACTTGCGGCGCATCCAACGAGTGGCAGGATGTTATGTGGAAGGAGCAGTTATGGCGTCGCAGTTTTGGGGGTGGTTGCGGCGCGAGCGCGTGTAGGCAAGGCGTACCAGATGCGGGTCAGCAGGTAGAAGCCGATGAGCGCGAATGGCGCCAGGAACACCGGCCAGAACCGCCAATCGCGCATGGTAATGTAGCCGAGCGCGAGCGATTGCACGCCAGTGCCAAGGTAGACGAAGCCGTCAATGATACCGACGGCAGTGCCGGCCCCCTTGCGTCCGCCGAAGTCCATGGTGGCTGTGCCTGAGAGCAGGCCGTGCGTGCCAATGACACAGATGGACATGAGAAACACGAGCGCTCCCAGCCCCCAGCCGCTTTGCAGGAAGGGGATCATGAGTAACGCCGCCACGAAGCATATCCCGTAGAGGAAACCGGCGGCTGGAGCGCGGCGCGACTGGAAGAACTTGTCGCTCACGTAGCCCGCCGTCATACCGCCGATAATGCCAGCGACCATGAGAATCAATCCCCAGTTGTCATTGACATACTGCCATCCTTCCAGTGTTCCGGCCTTGATGTGTTCCTTGGCGAAGATCTTGAACCAATGCATCACTCCGTTGCGGAGTACGCCGGTGCAGAATTCCACCAGCGCTATCGTGATGATGATGGGGTTGGTCAATACCTTTCTTAACACCTGGAGAACGGGTGGTCGAGTGTCATCCTCGCCGCTGGACGCATCGGCTGTGTCAAAGTTCTGGAAGCCGGCCTCTAATGGTGTGTCACGCAGGAACAGAAGTTCCAGCAGGAAGAAAGTAGCGAGCAGTACGGCCGGGCCCAGGAAGACCCAACGCGTGGCCTCGACACCAGGCAGTCCGTGGGCTTGAGCGAATTGCATGATGCGTTCGTTGATGTCAAAGGCCAGGAAGAGTCCCGTTGAGATCATGATGCCGAAGATGCCCGAGAACCAACCTCGTTCGCGCACATGGAACCAGCTCGCGTTGACCTTGACAATCGCCACGGCACCATAGGACTGGAAGTACATGTTTATGCCGTAGAGGATCATGAATACGAGCTTGAGCGGCGCACTCTTGGGATCTGGCATGGCCAGCACGTGTTGGAGATAGAGCCCCATACCCAGGTTGGCGAGGCAGGCGCCGAGCGTGCCGATGAGCATAGCGCGTTTGCCGCCGATCTTGTCGGTGAGCGGCCCATTGATGAGGAAGGCGAGCGCGTACACCCAGGCGCCGACGCCGAAGATGGCGCCGAAGTCGTCCTTGGGCATGAGGTCGCCCAGTGCGGTCTGACTGACCGTGAGGTTGTAGCGCCCCATGTAAAGGAGCGCGTAGGTGAGGCCCAACGGAAACCAGTTGAAGAACCTTCTTACCCGAAATTCCTTCGAGTGCCGCGGGACTTCCGCGGTTGTTGTGGAATGAACAGAACCCATTTGTCCCTCCTTAAACTTCTGGCACGAGCTTGAAATGACCGGAACCTACCGGCCGTTTTTTGCCCATGCTTGAAAACGAACGTCGGTCTGAATTAAAGTTAGCACTTATGCTTAATTTATTCAATGGTGGTGTGTGTATAATAAAAATAGGCTTGACACAACGGTCTTTTTCCGTCAAAATATCCGCGCTATGGAACACGTTAATCATATTAGTAAAAACAAACAAACATTAGAACTGCGGTTCGCGATTTTGAAATTAATCCGCGAATTTTTTTGGTCGCAAGGTTTTACTGAAGTTGACACGCCGAACATTGTG